>JABLTK010010354.1_pt1 | contig 11214 bp, 10 predicted proteins | sample 7160131 | NCBI WGS metagenome assembly JABLTK01 (sample SAMN14651221, study PRJNA627086) | human gut metagenome | isolation source: feces | host: Homo sapiens
AATTTGCCCATTTTTGCCCTTACGTCGGTGTTGACCGAATTCAAAAGGTCGAAATAGCAATTCGATACTTGTCGTTTCCGATTTGCAAAAGTCGATTAACCTAAACGTGGCAAGCGGCGCTCAGCTTATCTTCGGTTCGTTTACGGGAGAAGTTGTCGTTTCGGGCAGCGATCCGCACAATACGTACATAGGGTTCGGCCAGCAAACCGTAGGTTCCACGCTTAATATCGTAGACTTTTTGGAAAATACGATTCTCTTTAAGACAATCGGAACGGAATCCGAAAATCAGGCTTTCTTGGATGCCATCAGACTCGACGGCGCGGTCAGCGAAGATTTGAGATTTAGCGAATACGATGCGGCAGCCGGCGGCTATTGGCTCACGACGGTCGCAGTGCCCGAACCCGCGGAATTTGCGGCGATTTTCGGCGCGTTGGCAATCGCCCTTGCGGTGTATCGCCGTAGAAAATAATCTAATTGAAAATATTAAACGAAAAAATCCGCAAAATATTTTGCGGATTTTTTTTGTATTCAAACCGAAAGCGAAAAGCTGTGCGGGGCAGTCGAATTGAACTTTTGAAAGGCGGGAAAATCGAAACGGCAAATGCGAGAACTCCGCCCGAAAAATCCAAAATAACCAAGCGCCAATTTTTAGAATGCCCCTAATAATCAAAGACTTTGTTTTTTGTAAAACAAAGGTAAAAAAACTTGAATGTTAAAAAAGAGAAGTATAAAAGGGTTATTAAAAAGGTCATCGCAAATCTTTATTTTTGTTTCTATGAAAAAATTATTATTTACTCTTTCTTTGATTGCTTCGATTTCCTTTGCCGAAGCGGCATCGAACGCAGTTGACGTAACGGGCGCTACGAATCAGGCTTCGCCTCTTTTGCTTCCCGGCAATAGCGGCGACAGTTATGTTTTCACGACGACTCGTTCCAATATGGACAATTGGAGCAATTATTACCTCACAATGCCGAATATCGGAACTATCGGCAACACCGTTTATAGTACGGGTTCCAAAGGCTATCACGCCAATTATTACATAGGCTTGTCGGGAGACTTGTCGAGTGTCAACGACTCTATTTTCGCTTTCAATAGCAATCCGGATATGACGGGCGGGACAAGTTCCGTAGGCTATTATATAGAATCGGCAACAGGTTCGGCGGTAACGGTTACATCGACAAGAACCGCGGGAATGTCGATAAATCTAAATACGCAGGACACTACCGGAGTTCCGACTCTGAGCACCGTTTACGGACTTCGCGGCAGGGCGTATTCGATAGGCCAAAACGTGACTTTTAATGCGTCCGCGATTTCAATTCTCGGCAAACTTAAAACAACGCAAACAGCAGGAGTCGTGGATTCCCTCTTTACTTTGCAGGGAAATTTGAATTTGACAAACGAGTATTCTTCAACCGTCAACAACAGCTTCACGGTAAACAATTCCAATGCACTGATTGACACAACCGGCGTGCTGACTTCCGCCGCCGATATAATCGCAACATCGTCGTCGAGCGACTCCTTGTCCAACCTTACGATTAAAGGCAGCGCGATTGCGGCGCGCACGGTAACTTTCACAAACTCGAACGTAACGGTTGCCGAGGGCGGCACGCTGCAAGTTACTATCGGTTCCAATATTGTTTCCAATATAAATTCCGGCGCGACCCTGACAATCGCCGGAACGGGAAAATTCAGCTCCGGAATATATTTGAATACCGGCGGCGCGCTTATCCTTGAAAGCACGGGCGCGTTAAACGGCATGCTTGTTCTCAGGGGCGGGTCGGCCACTTTGAACGGCACGGTCGCAAACTATAACGGCACGGGAACTGTCGAAATGGCTGCGGAAAGCGGGACTATCACGGTAGGCGAAAGCGCCGATTTGTCGAAAGTTTCGGCCTTAAATCTTCGCGGAGGGACAGTAAATCTTACTTCGGATATGACCGTGCCGGTCTTGCGCACAAGCGAAAATCAAACCGCGGTTTTAAATGTTGCCGAAGGTAAAACTTTCACCGTAGGCCAAAGCAACTTTTTTGCCGGCAGCACGACCACTTTAAACGGCAATTTTGTTTTTGATACGGCTCTAGGCGCCTATGGAACGGCTTTGAATATCAACGGCAACGTTACTTTGGGAACGGTCGCCGGAACAAAACCTTCGTTCTCCAATAACGGTTTGGTCACAATCGGTACGGGTTCCACATTAAATATCGTAAACCAACTTGCGGACAGCTACAATCTCGCCGATGCGTCGCAGGTTTCCGGCAGCATTGTCATCGACGGCGGCAGATTGAATCTTACAAGCGTTAAGAACCAGTCTTATGCCGGTATGATTACGGGCGATTTTACCGTCAAAAACGGCGGCGTTTTGAATGTCGTAACGGCTAATACATACTTGTCTTTGGCTTCGTCGGCAAATCTTGTCGCCGAGAAAAATACGACTATAACCGCCGATAAAATCATATTCTCCTACAACTCGGGTTCGATTAATTTCGATACGGCAAAAAATCTTACGCTCGGCGACGGCAATATATACCAAAAAGAATTGACCGTAATTCGCACCATAAACAATACGGTAGTTCTCGCTTCGGGAGAATCCTATGTTTTTTCGGGATTGAATTTCCATAATTACGCCAATGCGGTGGTCGGAAATTATTGCGAAATAACGTTCGACTTGAACGGCGCGGGCATGAATATCGGCACAGTCGGCGCGTTGAGCGACACTTCGTACGGCAGAATTATTTTTAACGATTTCGAGGCGGGACTCGTTTCGGTCGGCAATTTTACTTCCGAGCTGATAACAAGCGGCACGTTCGACATCGGCAAAGCGACGCTGAACCTTGTCGCCTACGATAAAAACGGCAATTTGCTCGACGGCGTATGGTCGGTAGACGAAAACGGCTATCTTTTCAACAGCGCGCTTGTTCCCGAACCCGCGGAATTTGCGGCGATTTTCGGCGCGTTGGCAATCGCGCTGGCTGCGTATCGGCGCAGAAGATAACAGTCGGAAACCATTTAATCGAAAATCCGCAATACGTTTTGCGGATTTTTTTGTCGGCCGAAAATCGGCAGGCGGCGCAATTGCGGTCGGGCGTTTTTTTCGGCGGAAAATAATCGCATTGCCAATGTAAAAAGATTGAGGAAAATCCGATTATAAGTTTTGTTTGCAGAGTGGAAGGTTTTAGGCACATACTCGTGGACGGCTGGAATACTATACATGCGCATTCCAATCTTGCCCGCATGTTGGAATCGGAGGACGCACAGGGGGCGCAATCCGCGTTGTCGATTATGTTGGAGCCTATACACGATTTCGACGGCGCGCGCGTGACTATCGTATACGACGGCAACGGTGCGGATATTTCAATCGTGCGCAAGGGGCGCGAGACTACTTTTTCCGAAGTTTACACGCCGTCCTCAATGACCGCCGACGAGTTTATCGAACAAATGTGCGCCACATCTAAACGCCCGCAGGATATCCTCGTGGTGACACGCGACAACCTTTTGCGCCTTACCGCTTCGAGTTTCGGGGCGATGTCGCTTTCGCCCGAAAAGTTCTTTGAATGGGGAAACGCTTCGAGCGGCGCGGTGAAATCTGCCGCCGCCGCCAACAACGCTCTCGGCGCGCGGGAATGGAAAAAATGCAATCCCTTTTCAAAACTCGACGATCTGGAACTCGACATAAAATCGGCGTTTAGAAATTCTCCGCTAATATCGAAACGCTTAAAAAAGAAAATCTCGCGGATAAAAAAAGAAGGCGCAGAGCATATTTCAGCTACTACAAAATCCGCCGCGAAAATCGAAAAAACGCGGCGTGTCGATGCGCCGAAAAGCGAATACAGAAAACCGATAATAGGGGGAAGGCGGCGACGATAAAATCCCTTTCGGAGTTGGAAGACGCCTTGGAAAATCCGCATCGTTCGGGAGGCGCAGGTAAAAAAAGAAATCGGGGATAGCGGCAAAATCCGTCTATATTATGTCCAGCTTTTCCGCGACATGCGCCGATTTTTCGCATACCGATTTGCGGGCGGTCTCAATCTCGGATTTCCTGAGGGCGATGTTCTCGTTGGCGATTTTCGACAGGTCTTCAAGGTTGTAAAGATAGACGTCGTCAAGGTCTCCGCAGGCGGCTTCTATGTTTCGGGGCACAGCCAAGTCTATGAGAAACAGCGGCCTTCCGTTTCGCGCCTCAACGGCGTCCTTTATGCGGCGCATTCCTATTAGGGGTATGGGCGAGAAACTGGCGGCGATTATTATGTCGAATTTTTCGAGCGAAGTTAATACGGCGGTCAAGTCGTCGGATTTAACGCCGATTTTTTGGGCGAGAATGTCGGCATTTTCGCGTTTGCGGCTTGCGACCGTCATATTTTTCGCGCCCCTGACGAATAGCGCGTCGGCCACGAGTTTGCCGACGTCTCCCGACCCGACAAGAAGTATTTTCGCCTTTACTATGTCGTCGAAGATTCTGTCGGCGAGTTCCGACGCCACGGAGCCGAGACTGATTTTACCGTGTCCTATGTCCGTATTCGTGCGAATCCATTTTGCGCATTGGTTGGCTTTTTGAAAAACCGTATTTAAAATCGTCTTGCAGTGTCCGGCCTCGCACGCCCTTGCGTATGCCGCCTTGACTTGTCCGAGTATTTCCGTTTCGCCCGTCATTTGCGATTGCAGGCCCGAGGCCACTTCAAATATATGTTCAATCGCCGCGAGGTTTCTTTTTGTATAGGCCAATCTTTTGAAGACTTCGATGTCGCGCCCGTTTGAAGGCGTTTTTGCGAAAGCCCCGAGCGTCTCCTCCACGGCGTTTTCGGACGTCGAAACGAAATAAATTTCGACCCTGTTGCAGGTGCTTAAAATGAGGGTTTCCGAAACGTTGGGCAGGGCGAGGATTGCGTTTTCGGCGTCGGAGGCGAATTCTTTTGGCACTCCGCATTTGCCCACGGTTTCGGTGTCGGCGCATTTGTGCGATATGCCGACAACAAAAAAATTACCGCGTTTTGCTTCCTTTTCCATCGCCAATCGGGAGGTTTTATCCGAACTTCAACCCGCGCATTTCGGCGCAGAATTTAAGAAGTTTTACATTTTCGGCGGGGAATTTTTTTAGGACTTTTTCCGCCGAATCTATGCGGCGCAGAAATTCGTTTTTGCAATCGTTGGCGACATCGTAACGCCCCATCATCTCCACGATTTCCACCGACGATTCGTGCGGAAGATTTTTTGCGAGCGCCGCCGATTTTTTCGCGGGTAGTTTTTCGAGAAGCACTATTAGGGGGTAGGTTTGTTTCCCCGTAATAAGGTCTGTTCCGAGCGTTTTTCCGGCGTCGGATTCCGACATAAACCAGTCGCAAATGTCGTCGTAAATCTGGTATGCTATGCCGAGCTGTTTGCCGGCCTCCTCGGCGGCTTTAATCCATTCTTTCGGGGCGTCGGAAGCCGTCGCGCCGAGGTTGCAGGAAAGCTCGAAAAGCGCGGCGGTTTTTCCGTAGGCGACATCGTAATATTTTTTCCGCGAAACGATTTTTGTTTTGTCGGCCAGCGTCTGTTTAATTTCGCCCTCGCAGATTGTCTTTACGCAATCCGCCGTTTTTTTGAGAACGTCCATGCTGTTCTCCTCGAAGGCCAATGACATCATGTGCGAGAAAATCGTGTCGCCGAGCAGAATGGCGGTTTTTGTGCCGTACTTTTTGAAGGCGGTTTCGTGGTTGCGGCGCATGTCGGCGTTGTCGATAACGTCGTCGTGTATAAGCGTCGAGAGATGGACGAGTTCGGCGATGGCGGCTCTGCGTATGAGCGACTTTTTCCCCGCGCCGTCGAGCGCCGCCGAAAAAACGAGCATCGGGCGGATATATTTTCCGCGCGGAGATATGGCGTCTTTTGCCGCCTTCCGCACCTCTTTTTCAAACGCCGCCGCCTGTTTGACCAAATACGACTTGAAAGAAGTCAGAAACGGTTTCAAACTTTCGGCCATTTCGGCGAATGGTTTTGTACTGTCATAAAAATTATTCAACGACGCGCTATTCTTTCACAAACATAATTTTTCGCAATATAAAAATAACGACTCCAAAATATTTTAATAAAATGTAAAAATATTCTTGTCAGATAAGGGGTAATGGAGTTGATTTTTTATTTATATGGAAAAGCGCGCATTAATATCCGTAAGCGATAAAACAGGCATTGTTGAATTTGCGAAAGAATTGACACACCATCACGGCTATACAATCCTTTCCACTGGCGGCACGGCGAAACTTCTCGCCGAAAAAGGCATACCCGTAACCGAGGTAAGCGACTATACCGGCTTTCCGGAAATGATGGACGGACGCGTCAAAACTTTGCATCCGAAAATCCACGGCGGGCTGCTCTGCCTGCGTTCCTCCGAGGCGCATATGAAACAGGCCGCCGAACACGGCATCGGCATGATAGACCTTGTCGTGGTAAATCTTTATCCGTTTGAATCGACTGTCGCCAAGGCGAATTGCACCATCGAAGACGCTATCGAGAATATCGACATCGGCGGGCCCTCGATGCTCCGTTCCGCCGCAAAAAACCATGCGAGCGTTACCGTTGTCTGCGACAACCGCGACTATCCCGCCGTCTTGGACGCCATGCGCAAGGGCGGAGAGCCCTTGCAGGAGCTTCGCCGCAGGCTGGCTCTCAAAGTCTACCAGCGCACAAGCGCGTACGACGCGGCGATTGCCAATTATCTCGGCAAAAAATTTAACGGCGAGGATTCGCTTCCCGATACGCTCAATATCGGAATGCCCCTTGTGCAGAAAATGCGCTACGGCGAAAATCCGCACCAGAAGGCGGCTCTTTACGGCAACTTCGGCAAATACTTCCGCCAGTTGCACGGCAAGGAACTTTCGTACAACAACATTATCGACATAAGCGCCGCGACGCTTCTCATTTCCGAATTTGAAAAACCGACTCTTGCGATATTGAAACATACCAATCCCTGCGGCGTCGCGTCGTGCGACAATCTGGTCGAGGCGTGGAATCAGGCGTTCGAGACCGATAAACAGGCTCCCTTCGGCGGAATCATCGTCGTGAATAGAAAGATGGAGGGCGATTTGGCCCAGATTATTTCCGGTATTTTCTCCGAAGTAATCATAGCGCCCGATTTCTCCGACGAGGCAATCGAAATCCTTACGAAGAAAAAGAATCTTCGCGTGATGATTTCAACATACAAAAAATCGGAGGAACTCCAATTTAAGAGCGTTGTCGGCGGCATTCTCGCGCAGGACTCCGACGCGATTGCCGAACTTAAAGAAAATATGCAGGTCGTCACAAAACGCCAGCCCACCGAGGCGGAATGGAACGCTATGCTTTTCGGCTGGAAGGTTGTCAAACACGTCAAGAGCAACGCCATTGTTTACGCGGGTTGCGAGCGCACGCTCGGCATCGGCGCGGGACAAATGTCGCGTGTGGACAGTTCCCAAATTGCGGTTTGGAAAGCCGAACAGGCCAAGCTTTCGCTCAAAGGCAGCATAGTGGCTTCCGACGCGTTCTTCCCCTTCGCCGACGGCCTTATCGCGGCGGCAAAAGCCGGTGCGACGGCGGCTATTCAGCCCGGAGGCTCGGTTCGGGACGCCGAGGTTATCGCGGCTGCCGACGAAAACAATATGGCGATGGTCTTCACGAAAGTCCGCCATTTTAGACATTAACAGACAATGCGTTTCGGTTTCGACATTCTTAATTGCAAAGGCAAAACGGCGCTCGCCCTGGCGGCGGCGTCCGTCGCCGTGCTGTATATTCTTACGGCGGGCGGCTGCGATTTCGGCAAGACGGAAGTCGTAAAAGAAACCAACGAAACGCATTTTGTGAGAGGTCAGGACGAACTTCGCCGCGGAAACGTTCCCGAGGCGATGAGCGCCTTTTTGAAAGTGACGGAAAAAAGGAAAGACGCTCCGGAATCGCATTTTGAGCTTGGCCGCATATATCTCGACAATATGAACGACCCCATTCAGGCGATTTACCATTTCCGAAAATTTTTGGAGTTAAAGCCGAATTCGCAAGTTTCTCCGATGGTCAGGCAGATGATTGATACTGCGCAAAAAAAGTTTGCGGCCTCCCTTCCGGAAAGTCCGTTCGAGAACAATGTCCGCAGAATGGAGCTTGAGGAGCTTTTGCAAAAAGTTCAAAAGGAAAACATCGAACTTAAACAGCGTCTCAATTCCGCCGCCAATATGATTGATACGCTGAAAGCTTCGCAAAAGATAAGCGTCGCGCCGTCGACCGCGCATTCGTCGGGCGCAAGTCCGTCGGCGCAGCAGCAAACCGTTTCGCGCCGCGCAAACGAAAGCCGAAGCGTCGAAGTGCGCAGGGATACTCCGGCGACATACACCGTGCAGCCCGGCGATACGCTTTCCAATGTAAGCCGAAAAGTTTACGGTACAAAAAACCGCTGGCGCGAAATTTACAACGCAAACCGTGACAGAATGGCGACTCCCGAATCTCTTAAACCGGGGCAGGTTTTGCGTATCCCGCGTTAAAAGCCGATTTGCGCGTCGTCAATCGTAGAATTGAAAATCCGCGGAAACGTCGGCCGAATAATTGACAACAAGGTCGTTCGCCTGCGGCGTTGTGTAGGCGTACGGCATATTGAGGTTTAAATGGTAGGTTTTCCCGAAGATTTCAAACGGGAAACGAAGGGCGGTAATCGCATCGTACGGAGACGCCGCGCTCGGACAATATTGCGTGGAAAGCGTCATCGAGCCTATCCCCGCATAGCAATACATATCGTAGTAATAATGTCTGTCCTTGAAGGCGGTGTCGTCGCCGTAATTTTCGGCAAGAAAGGGGCCGGATATTTGCAGTATCGCGCCGTCGGAGTATATGTCCAAAGGCAGATTTTTTGCGCATCTTGCGTGCGGCGGAACGGAGAACGCGGAAGTGTCGGCGGCAAAATCCGAATTTAAAACAGCGTCTTTTTGCGTATCCCATTCCGTGTCGCCGCTGGCGAGGTTTTTCACGTACAGCGACATCGACGCGCTTATCGAAACATTTTTCGTCAGCCAAAAAAAATCGACGCACTCCTTTGCCGTCAGCGGGCCGATTGGCAATGTAAAATATGGAGTGTAGACGCTTTCAACCGGATACGGAATCGGCGAGAGATGGATAAACGGTTTTGGGATTTCCATTTCCTGATTATTGGTTTTGGATTTGCGGCGCCGTCATCAACACTTTTGCCGTGGCGGGGTGACCGTTGCAACAAAGGTAAATCTCGCGGAATTTCGCATTGTCGTTTTGGGCGAGGTCGCCGACGCACAAGTCGATTCCCTTGTTTTGCGGCTGGGCGTTTTCCGAATCGGAAATGACGAGTCGCTCGTAGGCGCAGTCGCCTTCGCTGCCGTTTATTTCGGCTTTCGATTGCGAGAGGTCGGCTTCTTGCGGGCTTATTTTGGCGGAGGTTCGCGTAGTGGAATCCTCGCTGACTTTTCTGTTTCGGTTTATTCGGAAAAGCTCGTCGATGTTGTCGGGATAAAGATGCTTGGGCGGGCCGAATTTAATGTTGGTCACGGATTCCAAAAGGTTTTCCTCCGTATAAAATACGGCGGCGTTGACGGAAGCCCAGTCGGGGTTTTCTAAATCGACTATGTTTATATTTTTGCCGAAATAAGTTTCCGACAAACTGTCCACAAGTTTTAGCGAGCCTTCGTATTGCAAGGCTGAGGCCGCTTCGTAAATCGCCTGCGCTAGGCCGACGGGTTTTTCTTCCGCCATTTGGGAGGTTCTCCATACGGTGTAAGTTCCGCTTGCGGCGTTTGTGGACAATACGTTTGCGGCTATCTCTTTGGAGACGATTGTGCCGTCGTTTTTTTCATATCTGATTTTTGCCTTTATGCGGTCTTTCACCGTCTTGAAATTCATTCCGGAAACGATGGAGCCTTCCACGAGCTCGCGCGAATACGTGTCGTCGCTTCTCGCGTATTCGAGAACGGTTATTTCTCCCGCTTCGTATAGGGCGGGAACGTGTTTGCGCCACCATTGGGGACTGTCGGGCTGTATGGTTTCGCATACTATTTTGTAGGAGGACGACCTCGCTTTAAGCCCGTCCAAATCGACGGTCATTACAATGTTTCGCGGTGCGTTTGAATTTATCGCGGGCGGATATTTTTCCTCCGACACGGATAGCCATGTCGAATTGTTCTCGCTATGCTCCTGTTCGTATTTGACGGAAACGCCGTCCACTTTGAGGTCGGGGCGGGCGGTGACGTTTGCCGATATTACGCCAAGTTGCGAGATATTTATTTGCGCCGAATCGAGGGCTGAGCGTTTTTTTATGTTTATTCGGGGAAGCCCGTCGCAGTCGTAATCGAAATAGACCGACGAATTCGGCGACCATTTCAAAACTTTTGCGACCGCCTGCGCGCACGACAAATCGCAAGCCTCGTCTATGAGCATCGGCGAATCTATGTCGATTGTCCCGATTGCGAATTGCGCGCCGCAGGATACGGCATAGGCAAGGATTTCCTCCAGCTGTTCGCCGACGCTAATTTTTTCGCCTGCCGAATTTTGTCCGAGGGAAACTCTGCTTCTAAGTATGGCGGACGGCGTCCCGTTTACGGCGCGTGTCCAAGTTTGCTGGTAGACCGTTTCCTCCAAATAGCTCCACGCGTTTTTGGCTATTATTTCGATTTCCGATTTTTGCGCCGACTTGCTTACGGGAATTTTTAATATGCGGCCGGCGAATTTTCTGGTTTGCCCGACGAATACTTCGATTGTGTCGCCTATTTGCGGAATTTGGGCTGTCGGCACAACCGAGATTGCAAGTTCGTCGCATGCGGCCGAGCGTCGGATTATCCGCGCTTTTGTTACCGGAAAATTTTCGGGGGAAGTTTCCGCGGAATTTATTTTAAAGACTGGCGGCATTTTAAGATTCTGCTTTAAAATTTTTAATTTGTTCAAGGCCGTCGGAGATTGCGAGTTGCAGCCGCTTTACGGTTTCCTCCAATTCTTCGAGCTTCGATTCGATTTTGTCGAGTTCGTTTTTCATTTCGCGTTCGAGTTCTGGCAGTGTCATAATGTCTCCTTTGGTTTGTCCGCGTAAAATTCGTATTGCGCGGTTGTTAAAATTTCGTTTGCGTCGATTTTGATTTTTGAAAGCACGGCGTTTTCAAACTCCGTTTTTCCGCCGTTGTTTCCGAACGAAAACGAGAGGTTTGCCGGCGACAAATTGACGATTCTGTAAAGACAGAGATTGTTTGCCGTGCATACGCCGTTGCTGCC
>JABLTK010099554.1_pt1 | contig 11214 bp, 10 predicted proteins | sample 7160131 | NCBI WGS metagenome assembly JABLTK01 (sample SAMN14651221, study PRJNA627086) | human gut metagenome | isolation source: feces | host: Homo sapiens
AAGAAACTGGGAGGGAAGAGGAAAAATGAACGTGGAAACTATCACGAGCCGGCGTCGGACGCGTTCTGAGTCCCGATGAGTATCTGTGGTACAGGCGCGACTGGGCAAAGCCGGATTTCGCCGAGGGCGATCGCGTCATACTGCACTTCGGTGCTGTCGACCAAAGCTGCACTGTTTATATAAACGGGCTGCGCGCATTTCGCCACAGGGGCGGCTATCTGCCGTTTGAGTTTGACGCCACGGGCTTCCTTTCAAAGGACGTAAACGAGATATCATTGAGCGTGCGCGACATGAGCGACACATCGTATCACTCCCGCGGCAAGCAGAGGCTCAAGCGCGGCGGCATATGGTACACGCCCCAAAGCGGCATCTGGCAGACGGTCTGGGCAGAGTGCATACCGCACGACTGCATAAGACAGCTGCACATAACTCCGGATTTCGACAAGGCCTGCGTTAACGTGCGCGCCGACACTGTCGGTGACAGCCGCGCCTATGCCATATTTGACGGGCGGCAGTATCAGCTCCCCGCCTCGATCCCTGTTCCCGATTTTGAACCCTGGTCGCCGGAAAACCCCAAGCTCTACGATTTTACCGTCACCTGCGGCGAGGACAGGGTTGAGAGCTACTTCGCCATGCGCAAATTCTCCGTCGAGGCCGACTCTGAGGGCGTAAAGCGCCTTTTCTTAAACGGCAGACCGTATTTCCACAACGGGCTTCTCGATCAGGGCTACTGGTCCGACGGAATGTACACCGCTCCGTCCGACGAAGCGCTTATCTTCGATATCCAAACAGCGAAGGACATGGGCTTTAACATGCTGCGCAAGCACATAAAGATCGAGCCTCTGCGCTGGTACTATCACTGCGACAGGCTCGGCATGCTCGTCTGGCAGGACATGATAAACGGCGGCGGCAGCTATAACCCGGCCGTAATCTCAACGCCGCTTGTCACCGGTGTACACCTGAGCGACAAAAACTACAAGCTGTTCGCACGTGAGGATCTCGAGGGCAGGGTCGAATACGAAACAGAGCTCAACGAAATGATAGAGCTTCTGTACAACTGCCCGTGCATCGCCATGTGGGTACCCTTCAACGAGGGCTGGGGGCAGTTCGACGCAGCGCGTATCGCCGACAAGATAGTAAACATCGACCCTACGCGCACCGTTGACCACGCCTCCGGCTGGCACGATCAGAAGATCGGCGACACAAAAAGCCTTCACGTTTATTTCAAAAAGTATGGCTTCAAGCCAGATAAGCTCGGCCGTGCGGTCATGCTAACGGAGTTCGGCGGCTACAATCTTCGCTGCAAGGGACACAGCTTCGGCAGTGTCAGCTTCGGCTACAAAAAGCTCAAGAGTGAAAAGGATCTGCAAAGAGCGCTCGAGAAGCTATACTCCGGGCAGATAAAGCCCGCCTATGAGCAGGGTCTTGCCGCCGCAGTTTATACTCAGCTTAGTGATGTGGAGGAGGAGGTCAACGGTCTCATAACCTATGATCGAAAAGTGGTGAAACTTCCGCCGGAAATCATGCGAAAAATCGTTAATGTGGAGTGAGCATTCATCTTTGCAGCAAAAAACTGACGGACTGAATAATTAGTCCGTCAGTTTTTATTTTGCAGCATCGTTTTCTTCGCTTTCACTAATATAAATTTCTTCGCACTCTTGTTGTGCTTCAATTAAAACTCTCATTGCTTCTTCACTTGCTGCCAACATTTTTAAATACATTTTCTTATAATCAGGCATAATTCTCATCTCCAGCGCCATTATAGGACTTATAGTCCTATTTGTCAAGCTTCTCAGATTTTACATCGTATAGTAAGCATGGTGATGCGCAATGAAGCTCCGTATTCGTGATCTGCGCGAGGATCATGATCTTACACAGCAAAGGGTCGCTGAAATTTTAATGTGCGATCAATCGTTATATTCAAAATATGAGCGCGGCGAGAGAGCTCTTCCTCTTGAGCTTGCCGTAAAGCTGGCCGATCTATACAATGTCAGCCTCGACTATCTCGTCGGCAGAGAATATTCAAAATGAGCAGCCAAAACGGCTGCTCATTTTTTGTGGTTTTAGTTTACATAACGCAAAACACTCCTATTGTAATGCACGTCGCGCTGTGGTAAAATGGTGAAAAATTATCACTGACGGAGGTCAGGCAAATGGCGAATATAAAAGGTGAATCCGAACTTACCTTCATGGAGGCCGCGAGCATAATTGTCGGTCACGGCGTCGGCGCGGGCATATTGTCCGTTCCGTATCTTGCGGCGCATAACAGCTTCCGCGAGACGATACTCATTCTGCTCATAGGCTACGCGGTCGCGCTCGTTCTGCATTTTCTCATTGCGGAGCTGAGTTTAAACAACGACGGCGCACAGTTTGTAAAATGCTTTGACGCGGAGCTTTTTTCCGGCAAAATAAAGACCGTTTTTACATGGACGGCATTTATTCTGCTGGGCGTTTCGGTCATCGTAAACGTCAGCGCGTTTCTCACAGGCGCGGCGGCGGTGTTCAGAAACTGGTTCGGGCTGCCCGACATAGCCGGCATGCTGATATTTTATGTGCTCGGCGCGGGAGTCGTGTTCGTGGGCATGAAGCTTGTGGGCATCTGCGAAAAGATCGCGGTGTTCTCGATGGTCGGCGTTGTCGGCATTTTGCTCGCTGCGACGCTTCTGCGGGATGTCAGCCCCCTCCCCTCCGGCTGGCAGGGCTTTAATAACGCACTGGCGCTGTTCGGAATGGTTTCGTTCTCGCTGTCGGCCGTCATGAGCACGCCGCAGGTCGTAAAGGGTCTCAGGGGCGACGCAAAACGCATACGTTCGGCTATCGCAACGGGACTCGGTATAAACCTTACGCTTATTTTTATTATAACGCTCATGACTCTGCTCGGCGCGGGCAGCGATATTACAGAGGACGGCGCACTGGTCGATCTTTCGCGGCATCTTGGCGGCTGGGTCGCCATAATCGGCTACATATTCACGCTTCTGGCGCTTGCCACCTCATTTTGGGCGAACACCCTGAACCTGCGCGATATCGTCGGCGAGCAGACCGGCTGGAGCAAGAATCTCTGCTGGCTTTTGGCCTCCCTTCCCTGCCTTGTGCTGGCTCTGTTCGGCGTCAGCAGCTTTGTGGGCTTTACGCGCTTTGCCAGCATCATTCAGATCGTCACCGGAATCGGCATAATCATCGCCTACAACCGCTCGCGCAAGCGCACCGGCGCTTCACCCATCTGCGGCAAATTCGGTTCCCTGGTATTTCAGATACTCGTTATCGCGTTCTCGCTGCTCTCGAGCATCGGCGCTGTCCTTCCGGTGAACTGATATGAAGAGAAAATACTTGCTTGCGGCGATACCTCTGCTTGCCGTATGGGATGTTTACAGATACATCTTTGCGCGCCGCCGTCCGCCGCTGCTTGAGGCTCTGCTGGATAGGAAAACGCACTGCCCGGAATACTATGTCTGGCGCGACAGGCACGCAAACGGTTTGGAGCGCAAGGTGCATCTGTGCTATACGATGCAGTCCGAGCGCGGCGAGACTCTGCAGGGCTTTTATTTCCCCTGCGGCAAAAAATTCAGCAAAAGGATCGCGTTCATCGTCCACGGCTATCACTCCGAGCACGCGGAAACCGCCGGCATGCTGCACGAATACTACCACAGCCGCGGCTTTGATATCTTCGCCCCCGACAACACCGCGTCCGGTCTGTCGGGCGGCAATTGGTTCGGCTACGACGTTTTTGAAAGCGCCGATTGTCTGAAATGGCTCGATTTTTTAGAGGCTGAGCTCGGCCGTGATATCCAGATCGTGCTGCACGGCTTTTCCCTTGGCGGGGCGACGGTCATGAAAATGAGCGACCGTGTTCCCGATACCGTAAAATTCATCGTTGAAGACAGCGGCTTTATCGACGCACGCCCCATACTGCGCTCGCAGCTCGGATTCGTATACGAACTTATTGCAAAGATGAACAGGTACGTCGCGGGCTATGAGCTTGAAGGCACGGAGGTAATGGGAAATCTCGTGCACGCCAGGTGCCCGATGCTGTTTGTACACGGCGTGGACGATCCTACCGTCCCGTTTGAAAACGCACCGCGTGCATTTGATGCCTGCCCGACCGACAAGGACTGTCTTTTCACCGAGGGCACACGGCATATAGAAGCAATGTTCACGAGCGGCGCGGCATACGCAGCTAAAATAGACGCGTTTATCGCAAAATATATTAAATGAAGGTCAAAATATGGATTACAAACAGGCGATTGAATACATTAACGGCACCTCGTGGAGAGGCTCACGCCTCGGGCTTGAGCGCATAACGGAGCTGCTCGCAAGACTCGGCAATCCGCAGTCGGAGCTGAAATTCGTCCACGTCGCCGGAACCAACGGCAAGGGCAGCATATGTGCGATGCTCGCCTCCGTCATGCGCAGAGCGGGCTTCAGGACGGGACTTTACACCTCACCGTATCTGCGCCGCTTCAACGAGCGCATGCAGATAAACGGCAGGCAGATAGAGGATAATACGCTTGCCGAGATAGTCACTGAGATAAAGCGGCATGCAGACGCGATGGACGATCACCCCACTGAGTTTGAGATGATGACCGCCGCCGCTCTGCGCTGGTTTGCCGATTCCGGCTGCGAGATCGTCATTCTTGAGGTCGGGCTCGGCGGCAGATACGACGCAACGAACGTCATCCCCTGCCCCGAATGCTGCGTCATAGCCAATATCGGCCTTGATCACACGGCCATACTCGGCAGAACGCTGTCCGAGATCGCCTACGAAAAGGCCGGCATCATCAAATACGGCGCGGCGGTAGTCATGTATCAGCAGTACGGCGAGACTATGGAGATTGTGCGCGAGGTCTGCCGTGAAATGAGCGCAGAGCTGTATGTTCCCGATTTTGACGACATAAATGTCGAGTTTGACTCGATCGACGGGCAGGTGTTTTCCTATAACGGCACAAGCTACGCGATACCTCTTTTGGGCGAGCATCAGCTGCACAACGCCGCGACCGTGCTCGAGACGTTGAATGTTCTTCGCGAGCAGGGCTGGGATATCGACGACGAGGCGGTCGAGGCCGGACTTTATTCCGTCGCGTGGCCGGCGCGGTTTGAGGTTCTGCACACGGACGATCCATGGTTCGTGCTCGACGGAGGTCACAATCCGCAGTGCGCCGCCGCTCTGCGCGAGTGCCTGGAGCACTATTTCCCCGACAGAAAACGCGTTGCACTCGTCGGTGTTCTGAAGGATAAGGACTACAAGGCTATCGCCGCCACGCTCGCGCCGCTGTTTGACGCCTGCGTGTGCGTAACGCCCAACTCCGAGCGTGCGCTCCCGGCCGGAGAACTGGCCGAGTTCTTCCGCGGAAGCTGCCGTGAGGTCAGCATTGCCGATACCGTCGAGGACGGAGTCGACCTTGCGCGTGATATCGCGCAGGAGCAGGACGCTATGGTCTGCGCCTTCGGCTCGCTGTACATATGCGGGCAGATACGCGCATGCTTCGGCCTGAAGTGAGGTGACGATATGCGGATCATGGGAATAGATTACGGCGATGCGCGCACCGGACTTGCCGTTTCGGACGCGATGAACATCCTCGTCGGCGAGGCGTGGACGGTAAACCAGTGGGACGCAGATGCACTGGCGGACGAGATCGTGCGCGAGGCAATGTCACGCTCGGTCGAGCGCTTTGTGCTGGGTCTGCCGAGGAATATGGACGGCACGGAGGGAGTAAGGGCGGAAAAATGCCGCGAGTTTGCCGCTCTCTTAGAAAGCAAAACCGACATTCCCGTCGTTATGTGGGACGAGCGCCGCAGCAGCGTCGAGGCGCACGCGATACTCCGCGCAAACGGCAAAAGGGAAAAAAAGCACCGCAAAACCGTCGATGCGGTCGCGGCGAGCCTTATTCTCGAGGGCTACCTCGGGACATTATGAGCATCAAAAAGGTGCTGCCTCACAATGAGACAGCACCTTTTTTCTATTTCTGCTTTTCCGGCATGACCTCCACATAGTCGGTCACCTGCACCCTGCCGGGATCATCTACTCTAAACTTGTTAAATGCTATGATATTTACGGCGATGAGCAGCAGATATATAACAACGACCGCTATGAGCACGGCGGCTGCCGTGCGCCATATGCGGCGGCTGCGGCGGTTTTTTACGGCAAGCTGCTCATTTATATGAGAAAGCTGCCGCGCAATATCGTCAGGCTCCTTTTCGTTCGGTACGGCTGCCCCGAGCAGAGTGCTGACCGGAACCTCAAGTATCTCCGCCAGTCGTATAAGAAGCTCGGCATCCGGCACCGAAAGACCCTTTTCCCATTTTGAAACGGTCTGTCTCACAATATTCAGCCGCGCCGCAAGCTCCTCCTGCGTAAAGCCCTTCTGCTTACGCAGTGTTTTCAGGTTTTCAGAGAACATATCATCTACCTCCTTACGGCTCCAATATAGGTTAAAGCCGCCCGTTGCGCAAGCAATGCAGATTAACAAACGCTCCGGTGCAGAGACCGGAGCGTTAAAGCTATCGTTCCTCTCGGAAATATGCAAGGCCGAGCGCCGCGGGCGGCTCGTTCTCGCGCTTTTTGCGCATGGATACAGCGACGAGCACGATAATCGTGACAAGGTACGGGAGCATCTTGTACAGCTCCATCATGTAAAGCTGAGTTCCCGCCGGGATGTACAAATACACGATATACAGACCGCCGAAAAGTATCGATGCGATTATCGCAAGATTCGGTCTCCAAATCGAGAAGATGACCAGCGCGATGGCAAGCCAGCCGCGGTCGCCGAAGGCGTCGTTTGACCAAACACCGCAGGCATAGTCCATGACGTAGTACAGGCCGCCGAGACCTGCGATCATGCTGCCGACGCAGGTTGCGATGTATTTATAGCGGTTAACGTTTATACCGGCGGCATCGGCTGTCGCGGGGCTCTCGCCGACGGCGCGCAGGTTGAGGCCGACGCGGGTCTTTTTTATGACGTAAGCCGCTATTACGGCGATTATTATCGACACATAGGCAAGAAAGCCGTAGCTCAAAAACATCTTGCCGAACCAGCCGAGGCTGTCTGCAAAGGGCAGCGATTTGCTGAATACCCTGCTTGTCGCAGACAGGGCAATGGAGGGGACCTCGGCATCCGTGAGCTTTATGAGCGAACCGCCGAAGAAGTTGCCGATTCCGATGCCGAAGGTGGTCATCGCAAGGCCGGTGACATTCTGGTTTGCTCTGAGCGTTACGGTCAAAAAGCAGTACAGCAGTCCCATGAGCAGCGAGCCGAGCAGGCAGGACAGCACGGGAATAAGTATCGCAAGAAGGCTGTTAAGCTCAGCGGTCGACTGCTCGTACATAAAAGCGCCGATAACGCCGCATATGCCGCCGACATACATGATGCCGGGTATGCCGAGGTTGAGGTTGCCGGATTTTTCGGTTATTATCTCTCCCGTGCCGCCGAAGAGCAGAGGTACGCCCTGCATTACGGCTCTCGGGAAGAAGGATACTATATCAAACATTTTCCGCGCTCTCCTTTCCCGCCGCCTTGCGGAAGCTTATCTTGTAGCTTATAAAGAACTCGCAGCCGATAATAAAGAACAGGATAAGTCCGGTGAGAATATCCGAAAATGAGTGGTTCAGGCCGAAATTCGTGGATATCGCGCTTGCGCCCTTATCGAGGAAGGCAAGCAGCATGCTCGCAAATATCATGATAATGGGGTTGAACTTTGCAAGCCAGGAGATCATGACCGCCGTGAAGCCGCGCCCTCCGGACAGCGAGGTGGACAGCGTATGGTCTGTGCCGGAAACAAGCAGAAAACCTACGAGTCCGCATATAGCTCCCGACAGGAGCATCGTGCGGATAATGACCTTTTCAACCTTTATGCCGACGTAGCGCGCCGTGCGTTCGCTTTCGCCGACAACGGTCAGCTCGTAGCCGTGCTTTGAATAGCTAAGGTAAATATACACCAAAACGGTCAGAACAAGGATGACCAGAACATTGAGCATGTACTTATTGCCGCCGAGCTGCGGAAGCCAGCCGATCTGGGTGCTCTGGTTTATAATGCCAATCTGTCCTGCGCCCTTGGGCACCTCCCATATGATAACGAAAAACGCAACGAGCTGAGTTGCGACATAGTTCATCATAAGCGTGAACAGTGTCTCGTTCGTGTTCCACTTTGCCTTGAAAAACGCCGGGATGCCGCCCCATATTGCGCCCGCGGCGATGCTTGCCACGGCGCTTATCGCTATGAGCAGGCCATTGGAGACCGTATCTGCCAGGCAGATCATGCACGCTGCTGCCGCAAGACAGCCCGCGAGGATCTGACCCTCGCCGCCGATGTTCCAGAACTTCATCTTGAACGCCGGAGTTACGGCGAGCGATACGCCCAGCAGCATTGCGGTGCTCTGAGCAAATATCCAGACCTTGCGCTCGCTTCCGAAGGAGCTGTCGAGCATTGTTGCGTAGACCTGAGTGGGATTTTCTCCGGTAACGGTCATGGTGACTATCGCGCAGACTATGAGCGCAATGACTATCGCCAGAAGGCGGATGCCCCATGCCTTGTACCATGGCAGTGCGCCGCGCTTGACGATATGCAGCAGCGGCTCTCTGTTATTATTTTTCATCTGCCTTCTCGCCTCCAAGCTTCGTCATCATCATGCCGACCTCGCGTTTTTTTGCGCCGCGGCCGGGAACTATGCCGCTGACCTTGCCGCCGCACAGGACGAGTATCCTGTCGCACAGCTCGAGCAGCACGTCGAGATCCTCGCCGACGTATATGACGGCGACGCCCTTCTGCTTCTGGCGGTTTATAAGATCGTATATCGTATAGGACGAATTGATATCAAGTCCGCGCACGGCATAGGCCGTGAGCAGCACCGTCGGAGCCGAGGCTATCTCGCGTCCGACGAGCACCTTCTGAACATTGCCGCCGGAGAGACGGCGCACCGGAGTGCTTATGCCGGGAGTTACGACCTCAAGCTCGTCAACTACGTTTTCAGCGAGCTTGCGGGGACTTTTTCTGTCGGTGAAGATGCTCTTGCCCTTTCTGAACGAGCGGAGCATCATGTTATCACCGAGATCCATATTTGCAACAAGCCCCATGCCTAGCCTGTCCTCGGGAACGAAGGAGAGCACAACACCGAGATCGGCTATGGAAAGCGGATCCTTGCCAAGGAGCTCTTCTCTTTCGCCGTTGTCTTTTATATAGCTTACGCTGCCGCTCTCGGTCGGCTGAAGCCCGGCGATGGCCTCAAGCAGCTCCTTCTGTCCGCAGCCGGATATGCCCGCGATGCCGAGTATCTCGCCGCTGTTTGCGGTGAAGGATACGTCATCGAGCTTGACTATACCGTCGATACTGCGCACGGTGAGGTTTTTGACCTCGATCCTCGGCTTGGGATCGACGGGGTCGGGGCGGTCTATATTCAGCTCGACCGCGTGACCGACCATCATATTGGTCATTTCCTGAGCGTTTGTGTTCTTTGTCGGCATATCGCCGATGAACTGGCCGTGCCGCAGAACCGCAACTCTGTCGGAGAGCTCCTCGACCTCGTGCATCTTGTGGGTTATTATAACGATCGCCTTGCCCGCGTCGCGCATGTTGCGCAAAACGGCAAAAAGCTTATCGGTCTCCTGCGGGGTGAGGACAGCCGTCGGCTCATCGAGAATGAGGATATCCGCGCCGCGGTAGAGCACTTTGACTATCTCGACGGTCTGCTTCTGCGAAACGCTCATCTCGTAAATGTGCTGATCGGGATCGACGTCAAAGCCGTAAGCGTCGCAGATCTCGCGGATCTTTTTCGCCGCAGCCTTGAGGTCGAGCCTGCCCTTCCCCTCAAGGCCCAGAATGATGTTCTCTGTCGCCGTAAGAACGTCAACAAGCTTGAAGTGCTGGTGGATCATACCGATGCCGAGCTTGAGCGCATCCTTGGGGGAGCGTATGACGACCTCTTTGTCGTCAACAAATATCTCGCCCTCATCGGGAAAATAAATGCCTGAGAGCATATTCATGAGGGTGGTCTTGCCAGAACCGTTCTCGCCCAGAAGCGCAAGTATCTCGCCTCTGTATATATCGAGCCAAATCTTGTCGTTAGCTTTTACCGTGCCGAAGGATTTTGATATGTTTCTCATCTTCACGGCGGCGTTTTTATTATCCATCTCGTATCTCCCGATGTGTAATAGTAGCTGCACAGGAAAAAGCACGGCGGATTTCCATGCTCTTTCCTGCACGGCCGAATAAGCTGACGGGAGACGAACCCCTGCCGCCTGTCAGCTTAAGCGGTTAAAGGAAGCTCCGTATGCGCGGAGCTTCCTTTTAATTTAACGTTGCTTATTCGGTATATCAGCTGCCGAAGTTGGTATCGAGCAGGTTGATGCCGTCGATCTGAACATCGAAGTAAGGAGCGGAGCGGTAGGTAGACTCGAGGAATGCGCCGTCCTTTACAGCCTCAGTGTCGGGCGTGTAGTCCTTATCGGTGTCAACGTCGGCCATGTAGCTGTCGAGCTGCTTGCCCTTGACGGTGAAGGTGGTGACGTCGAAGACCTTCAGGCTTCCGTCCTCGAGCTTTGCGGTTGCATCTGCAATTGCCTTTGCGGTGCCCTCTGCTGCTGCCTTCTCGTTAACGTCGGTCAGGACAACGGAGCCGGTAGCAAGGGTGCCGGTCCAGTCGGTGTCGATGGTCTCGCCGTTCATGACTGCCTTGATTGCGTACTCGTAGTAGGGAGTCCAGTCGATGCGGGAGGAAACGATAAAGGTGTTGGGGCAGGCGGAAACGGTGCTGCCGTTGTAGGAAACGTTGGGAACGCCTGCGGTCTCGCATGCGGTGGGAGCGCCCATGGAGTCGGCGTGCTGGCTTATGAGCTTGCAGCCGTTCTTGATGAGGGTGTTGGCTGCTTCCTTCTCTGCGGTCTCATCGTACCAGGAGCCGGTGAAGGTCACGTCCATGGTAACGCTGGGGCAGACCGAGCGTGCGCCGAGGAAGAAAGAGGTGTAACCGGAGATAACTTCTGCGTAGGTGAATGCGCCGACATAGCCCATTTTTGCCTCGTCAGCGGTGAACTCGCCGTTTGCGATCATCTCATTGAGCTTGAGGCCTGCTGCGATACCTGCAAGATAGCGGCCTTCGTAGATGGAAGCGAATGCGTTGTGGTAGTTGGAAAGCTTCTCGGTGTGAGCGAGAGTGCCGGTGGAGTGGCAGAACTGGACCTCGGGGAATTTTTCCTGCGCGTTTTCAATAAATCCCGTGGGCATGAT
>JABLTK010165651.1_pt1 | contig 11214 bp, 10 predicted proteins | sample 7160131 | NCBI WGS metagenome assembly JABLTK01 (sample SAMN14651221, study PRJNA627086) | human gut metagenome | isolation source: feces | host: Homo sapiens
ATGGATTTCTCCTTGAAGTGCCGCACCATCGCAGGATTCATGGTTTCCACAAATATAGTGGCTTGGGAAAAACGGCTGGAAATCACTGAGAAAATTTGCTGCACATCTTTTGCGTTCAGATACATGGTCAGTCCCTCAATGACGATCAGCACCTGCACATTCTGCTCGCTGATTTTGCTGCCCCAATCTTCCATGGCGGACATGGCAATCTGCGAAATCGTGCCGCTTTCCGGCAGAAGCTTTTCCCGCACCGCCATCGTTTCCGGCAGGTCGAGGTTATACCAATGCGCATAACCCGACATCCGATAGCGGCGGGTATCCAGCCCGCAGGCGATATTGACGACCACCGCACCTGAATGCGCCGCAAGCCACGATTTTATCAGCTGATCCAGCACGATGGTGCGGGCAATCACGCCGCTGCGCATGGCGGTGTCCTTGTCCGCAAGGGAAAAATCGTAATCCAGCCGCTCGACGATTTCCTCCGCTTTCGCGTCGTGGATCGCACCTCTGCCGCTTCTCTCTTTCGCCCTTGCATAAATGGTTTGCAGCATGGTCTCCGGCACGCCGGAGAGCTTGATTTTTTCTCTCATGTCACATCTCCTCCGATTTTACGCACTCTGCGTAAGCCAGCGGGAACGAGGCTTTCAGCACGCTGCTTTTCTGCACCGTCCAGCCGTTTTCCCGGAGAAATACCAGGTATTCGTGGCTTGTCCACTTGCTGTGCAGCGGAAAGCCTGCCAGCTTCATAAAAAATGCTTTAACCTTTCCGAAGAAAGCGTTATCCGCATGGGTAAAAGTGGGCGCGACCAACACGCCGTCGTCCTTCAGCACGCGACGAATTTCAGAGAGGGCTTTCTCCGGTTCCGGTACAATGTGCAGCGCATTGACCACGATCACCACATCGAAAGACTGGTCAGCATAGGGCAGATGGAACATATCCTGCACCGAAAAATAGAGTTTCGCAGATTTTACGCCCTGTTTCGCCTGTTCGATCATCTCTTGGGATGCGTCGGTAGCTTCAATATGGTCAGCAGAGCGGACGATATGCTTGGCAATCAGCCCTGTGCCGGTGGCAAGCTCCAGCACCTGCTTGTGCCGCACCACAGGATAGATTAGAGAATACATTTGCTTATATGCCTTGTGGTCTTTCTTCATAAAGTGGTCATAGATTTTCGCTGTGCGATCCCAAAATGTTTTCTTCATAACATCACTCCTATGCGGTGGTTAGCCATCTCTAACTTGCCGCCTTTTGAAAAGCCGCCAGACGGCAGCTTTTCGATTTAATCAAATAATTCCTTGCAAGCACCATGCACCAGCGTTTCCAACACCTGCGGATACAGTTCGCCGATTTCTCCCTGATGGGAGACAGTTAAGATCAGCCCTCGGACGGTGGCGGCAGCCAGATCCATTCCGCCTTTCGGCACAAGTCCACTTGTCTCCAGAATTTGACGAATATGAACTTCGTCATCGTGATAGTGGGCAGCCTTGATGTCAGACGGTATCCGCCGCAACAAAAACTCAGCATCGTTTTCGATGAAGGTCATCGCTTTGGTATCGGAAAGGTATTTGCAGGCGGCAAGAATGATCTTCGTTGCTCGCTCCGTTGGTGGAAGTTCTGCATTGTCCTGTAAGGCTTTCTCCGCTACGGCATACGTTTCCGCATGAATATTTTCCAGCACAGCAAAGAACAGCAGCTCTTTGGATGGGAAGACCTTATAGAACGAACCCTTTGCAATACCCACCGCTTCCGTGAGCTGTTCCACCGATGTTTTCCGCATCCCGATGGTCACGGCACAACGCAACGCTTCGTCTAATAAATCCTTGCGGATCATTTCATTTTTCTGTTCTGCAAACGCCAAGTGATAACCCCCAAAACGTTTTGACCGCTTTTGTTCTTTCAGTCATAATTATACTCTTTGTATTCGCCACTGTCAATGGGTTTCAAAGAAAAGTTACAAATGAAGATAACAGAAACATTCTTGGCAAGCAGGGCATGGAGGTACCCACTCATGCAAAATTTATAAGCCCCTGCCGTAGCAGGGACTCATAAATCGCTTGTCTGGGATAAAATCCCCGAACCCATTTAACACAGATTTCATCTGTAGCTACGCATCGCAAGCGACGCTATTGGAGCACGGTCAGTCTCGACCGTGCTCTGTCTCTTTGCGTTTCTCCCGCTCCTCCAGATCACGCAGTTCTTCGTAATTCGCTGTATGAACGGCAAGGTCACGCAGCTCGTCACGGACTTTTTTCAGCTCCGCATACGCACCCTTTTTCTCATTCAGCCGTTCGGCAAATTCCACTTGCAGGCTCTTAATCGTGGGTAGCTTCTTCACGCCCAATTCCCGGAAGTTGATAAAATTGCAAATTATCTTCGAAATCGACGCATATAATCACCAAGAAGAGCTTTGTTCGGCTATCTTTTGTTCGTCCCAGCACCGAAATTCCCACAATAATAACACTTCATCTATCGCAACAGACGTTGCAATATCACGAGGAGATGACTATGATGGAACTGTATAAGAAAAAGGGGGCTGGTTATGCCGCGAGGAATAAAGGATTCCGGGAAAGCGAAGGCAGGTACAAAAACAGACGCCAAGACAAACAGAATGTCAAGTGTCAAGACGGTGAATACAGAAGGAATCGCGCAGGTCGAGCCGATGATTGCGGTTTCAGATATCGCGAAGGGACGTAAGCCGTACCCTACGCACGAGGAACGCCTCGCCGCGGCGGAGAAGCAGATTGAGCGGCTGACCAAGTTAAATGTGGAGCGCACGGTACTGATTGAAAAAACCGAGGCTACGCTCAGAGAACGTCGCGCTGCTCTTGCCAAGAGCAAAGCTGCGCTGGAAGCAGCAAAAGCGAAGAAAGAACGGATCGTTGAAGTCATGAACAAGGCGGTCAGGGAAACGAAGCTGAGACGCTCTCCCGAAGAGCGCGCACAGCGCCGCAGGGACGCATTGGAGAAAGCACGGGGGGCGAAGAAGGCGGAGAAGAAAAAAACGCGGCCTTGCTATCCGCGCTGGGCGGGAGTGGAAAGAGCATGGACGATCTGTTGGAAGAACTGAAGAAATAATAAGAGAAAGCGCTTGCAACGCCCTTGGCAGCAGTCTTGATGGGCTTTGCTGCGGAGGGCGTTTTTTGCTTGTGGAGCGAAAACCGCGACCAGTTAAACCCATCTTGTGATAAAAAGTTATATCTGACGGAAACGCTTGATAAAACAGGCTTTCTGCGGTAAAATGAAACTGGTATAGGATAAGGATATGTAGCGCGTGGACGGCTTGGCGAAGGGAGGCTGGCGCATGGAACGAAAAAAACTGCCGGTGGGCATTGAGAATTTCGAGGAGATCCGCAAGGAGGGTTTCTACTATGTGGATAAAACCGGCCTGATCCGCGATCTGCTGAACAGCTGGGGCAAAGTGAACCTTTTCACGCGCCCGCGCCGCTTCGGAAAGACACTGAATATGAGCATGCTGAAGTCCTTTTTCGAGATCGGCGCGGACGGAACGCTGTTCGACGGACTGGCGATCTCCAGAGAGACGGCGCTATGCGAAGCGTATATGGGCAAGTTCCCGGTGGTGTTCGTGTCGCTCAAGGGCGTAGATGGGTTGACATTTGAGGACGCCTATATCATGCTGAAAACCATCATTCGTACTGAGGCATCGAGACATTACTACTTAAAAACGAGTGAAAAGGTTTCTACGGAGAACAAGCAGATATTTGAGGAGATACTGTCGGGCAAGTATGAAGAAATGGCGGATAGCCTGCGATTGTTATCGCAGATGCTCTTTCAGCACTACGGTCAAAAGGCAGTTCTGCTGATTGATGAATACGATGTGCCGCTGGACAAGGCGTTCCAGCACGGCTACTATCGCGAGATGGTCGCACTGATCCGCAGCCTGTTCGGGCAGGCGCTGAAAACCAACGATTTCCTGCAATTCGCAGTGCTGACAGGATGCCTGCGCGTGTCGAAGGAAAGCATCTTTACAGGACTGAACAATTTCGATGTGAATTCTATCGTTGATGTAGAGCACGATGAAAAGTTCGGTTTTACAGAATCGGAGGTGCATGAGCTTCTTCATAACTACGGATTGGAAGACACCGCACCAGAGATGAAAGAATGGTACGACGGCTATCATTTCGGCAATGCGGATGTGTATTGTCCGTGGGATGTGATCAACTATGCGAAGAAGCTGCTGGCGGATCCGCAGGCCGAGCCACAGGCGTTCTGGATCAACACCAGCGGAAACGACCTGGTGAAACGCTTTGTGGACAAGGCTGATAAGACCACACAGGGCGAGATTGAACGTCTCATCGCGGGAGAAGCAATCGAAAAGGCTGTACGGCTGGAGTTGACCTACAACGAAATCGACAGCAGCATCGATAACCTCTGGAGTGTGTTGTTCACTACAGGTTACCTGACGCAGGCGGGAAAAGCAGCGCGCGGCGTGTACAAACTTGTTATTCCCAACCGCGAGGTGCGGGAGGTATTCATCCTTCAGATTCAGGAATGGTTCAAGGAAACGGTCGTGCAGGACGAAAAGCCCATGCAGGCGTTCTGCCAGGCATTCTTGGACGGAAATGCGGAGGAAATCCAGAAGCGCTTAACGGTAATCCTCGGAAAAATGATCAGCATATTGGACACAAAAGCGAAGGACGAGCAGAAGGAGAATTTCTATCATGGTCTGCTGCTGGGTCTTCTACGAAGCGAGCCGAACTGGCTGATCTTGTCCAATGCGGAATCAGGCGATGGATTCAGCGATATCCTTATCGAGCCGGAAGATCCGGATACAGGTATTGTGATTGAGGTAAAATACTCTCCCACGCTCGCTGGAATGGAGGGCACCTGCGAAGCGGCAATGAATCAGATCAAAGATAAGCACTACGATGAGCGGCTGCGCAACGAGGGCCGTGAGAACATCACGGCGTTCGGCATCGCCTTCTGCAAAAAGCGTTGCAAGGTAATTTTTGAGAAACTGTAGAGGGTGCGCAAGGGGTGTGCAGAGGGGGTGCAAATTTGCGCACCCCTGCACACCCTATTCTGTATTGTAACTTGTATCATTATATAGGGGGAGACACACATCACAACCCTAATCTTGATACGAGATTGGGGTTGTGACTTTTTTGGCTTTAAGCCCTCATTTCACGGCATTTCCGGGAAAGCGTCGTATGCGCATGACGCTCTTTCCAGCTCTTTTGCTCCACAGAAAAGCTGTTCTCTTACAGGCATGAGCATACGATGCTCCGGAATCGTATGCTTATGACCAAAAACCGTATGCTTATGGGGTATCGTATGCGTATGCCCCTGTATCGTATGCTCATGCGGTTTCATCGTATGCGCATCGAAATTCATCCACCCAGGATATGAAAAATGGCGGCAAACCGCCGCCTGAAAGAATCACGGTCAGGACATCATTTTGCCTTGACCGTGATTGTGATTTCTCCCCTGAATACGAATTCCGCGCTTCCGTCTTCCCTGATTGTCACCTGAGAAACCAGCAGATTCCAAGCCTGCTCATCCCAGTCATCCAGGCTGACCGGCTGCTCTGCCAGCAGGGTCAGGAACCTGCATATGGCTTTGCTTCTTGTGAGATGGTCTTCTCTGGCAGCCTTCAGCCTGGTGAGTTTCCCGTCTGCGGTCGTGTAGTGTTCGTTCAGAATCGCGGCTTTCTCGTCAAACTCTTCTGCCGCCATGCCAGTGGCAGCCTGTTCACGGATGAGCCTGCGGTTCCGCTCGACTATCGTCTCGATCTCTTCCTGAGTATCAGCGATTGCCCGATCCAGCTCGGTGGTATCCTCCAGCGTGGCGGCCAGTTCTTCACAGTCCCTGCAAGCCGATGTCTTTTCTGACATCATTTTGTTGAATGCCTGTACGAACAATCCTTTGATTTCATCCTCGGTGATGGTAGGCGTGGCGCATTTTTTGCCGTTTCCGTATTTCCGATTACAGCGCCACACGACTCTGCGGTAGGCGTCGTTCGAGTGCCAAACCTTCTGACCATAGTAGCCGCCGCAATCGCCGCATATGATTTTCGTCCCGAAAATGATTCCGCTGTATGACTTGCCGATTCTTTTTCGCCTCGCCACCTCAGCCTGCACCTGCTCGAATTCTTCCGGCGGAATGATGGCTTCGTGATTCGCTTCCACATAGTATTGGGGAATCTCACCTTCATTCACCTTGTGTTTCTTTGTCAGGAAATCCACGGTGAATGTCTTTTGCAGCAACGCGTCGCCTTTGTATTTTTCGTTGGTCAGGATGCTCAGAACGGTCGATTCGTTCCATTTCTGTTTGCCTGCCGGCGTCGGTATTCCGCGTTCCTCGAGCATCCGGCAGATGGCTACGTATGACATCCCCTCCATGAAGGAACGGTAGATAAGCCTGACGATTTTTGCCTGTTCCTGATTGACCACCAGATTGCCATCCGGCCCTTTGTCGTAGCCAAGAAAAGTACTGTAGGCAACATAAACCTTGCCGTCTGCCATTCGCTTGCGATGTCCCCAGGTGACGTTTTCTGAAATACTTCGGCTCTCTTCCTGCGCAAGGCTGCTCATGATCGTGATCAGAAGCTCACCCTTGCCGTCGAACGTGAAAATGTTCTCTTTTTCAAAATAGCACTCGCAGCCATGTTCCTTCAGCTTTCTGATCGTTACAAGGCTGTCCACGGTGTTGCGGGCGAAGCGGCTGACTGACTTGGTCACGATCAGATCGATCTTCCTGGCAAGGGCGTCCTCGATCATCTCATTGAAGCCTTCCCTGTGACGGGTATCGGTTCCGCTGATGCCCTCATCCGTATACACCTTGACGAATTCCCAATCCGGATGGGACTGAATATAGCGGGTGTAGTAATCAACCTGAGCCTCGTAGCTGGTAAACTGCTCATCCGAATCGGTGCTGACACGGGCATACCCGGCAACTTTTCTTTTGGCTATACCCGTGATCGGCGCGGCGGTGAAGATGTTTCTGGTCTGGGGAATCTTAGTGACGCTTTTTGCCATACGCCCTCCTCCTGGCATCCTCAGCGGCCTTTGCCTTCATCTCCGGCGTCCAGCTTTTTGCTCGGGATTCCAACTGCCATTCTGTCCTTCGTTCTGTCCCGTCCTTCAGGTGGAACACCAGCTGATTGGGATATATCGCTGTAATGCGATCCACCGCGCCTTTAAATGCCTCCTCGTCAAATTCATTCCAGCCGAACAGTTCCGCAGTGATTCTCATCAGGACTTCTTCCGGAATTTTCCGGCAGTGGCAGAATTCTTTTCCTTCCTGTATAAAGGTCGGGCATGCCCAGCGTGACAGCCCATGGTTTTTTACCCGCTTGAAATGCTTGCCGCAATTCGGGCAAAGGATCATGCCCGTAAATGCATGGCGCTCGGCTGGCTTTCCAGGACCATGCGAGGCGGCAATGCGGGCAAGCGCATCCTGTGCTGCATCGAAGGTCGCCTGGTCGATGATTGCCGGATGTGTCTCGGTGGCGTAGTACTGCGGAAGTTCGCCTCTGTTTCTAATCCGTTTTTTCTCGATATGATTATTGACGTATGCTTTTTGCAGCAGCGAATTGCCCGTGTACTTCTCGTTGCTGACAAGGTCGCGGATCCGCGCGGTATTCCACTTGCCCCCGAAAGAACCATACAGGCCGTTTCTGTTAAGCCATCTTGTAATGGAATTCAGAGTGTCGCCACGAATGATTCTCGCGTAGATTTCACGCACTATACCAGCCTGCTCCGGGTCGATTTCAATGCCAGACTCTTTGCTGATGCGGTAGCCGAACATCGTCCGCAGGCACATCAGTTCTCCGTCTTCAAAGCCTTTACGGATACGCCATTTCTGGTTGTCGCTGGCAGATTTGCTTTCTTCCTGGGCAAAGGCCGAAAGAATGGTCAGCATCAATTCGCCGTCTCCACTCATACTGTGGATTCTCTGTTCTTCAAAGTAGACATCGATTCCGAGCAGCTTCAGCTCCCGTACTGTTTCCAGGGACGTCACCGTGTTGCGGGCAAAGCGTGAAACCGATTTTGTGATCACCATGTCGATTCGTCCTGCGCGGCAATCGGCCAGCAATCGTTGGAATTCTTCTCTGGTATCCTTTGTACCGGTTATGGCCTCATCGGCGTAAACGCCGGCGAAGCGCCAACCCGGCTGCTCTCTTATCATCTGGCTGTAATAGCTTACCTGGGCGGCGAGGGAATGCAGCATGGCATCCTTACCGGACGATACCCGCGCATATGCCGCAACGTTCTTCAGCCTTTCCAGCGTCGGCTTTACAGGCACTCTGGTCACTTGCTTTTCCAAGGTACCACCTCCTGGCAGTGTGTGATATTAGCTCCGGCCGGCACACATAGCAAGCGGTGATCCCGGTAAATGCTGGTTTTATCAAGCCCATATCTGACGCGCATTTTCTCTTCAAAGGAGGCGAATTCTTTCCGAGCGATCAGGCCCCTGTCAAGCAGTCTCCCGGCGAGCGTCATGGTACACATATATCCTGCTACATCTGGCTTAGTCATTTGCTTCACCGGCCTTCCTCTGAGACTGGTAATAGCAGCCACGGGAGCAGTATTTGATGTGCCTGTACGCATAAAAGACTTTCTCGCAGATCGGGCAGGTGTATTTGTGTTCCTGACTGTTGCTGAGCTGTTCCGGATGCGTCCGCCACCATTTGGTTCTGCAAGCGTCGGAGCAGAACCTTTTCTTTTTCGGGGCATCCTTGCCAAGAGGCTTTTTGCAGCACTGACACTTTTCCGTATTCGGAATTGGCTTCATCCGTTGAAAATGCATTTTGACGGTACTCAAAGCAAGTCCTGTTTCCCGTGAAATTTCCTGATAGGTGCAGCCCCGTCTGCGCAGTTGCGTTATTTGCTTTTTCTCTTCACTGGTCATGCTTCTTCCTCCAGTCACGGGAAGGAATGCGCCCTTCCTCATGTACATGGGAAAAAGAGACACCCCCAAACTGGCAGTTATAGCGGAGGCATATCACGCAATGCAAAAAGCCGCTGACAGGAAGCTAATCCCCGTCAGCGGTATAAGTGACTTTAGCTCATTTTTGAGCGAAAGTCATCCTGAGATGATATTTAGGTATCCCTCGTGTGCCTCTTACTTTACAACAACCGTCGGTACAAGGAAAGTTTATGTCTGTGTCCCTTGAAATTGATCCATTGAAATCTTGAATCGTATATGGACCTTATATCCATCGGCCAGTTCCACCCTTTCAATAAGCCTCGCCATGATCATATGCTTGGTTTCCGTATTGGCCTTGTCGAAACAATCGGCCCAGGAAAGCGGCCTGTCAGCCTTTGCTTCTGATTGTCGCCCGTTTCGGATTTCTTCTTCCAGTTTCTCCCGGGCGTCATTCATTGCCCGCCGCGCTGTTTCTAACCGGGCGCTGTATTTAACAAGCATTGCATTGGCTATGTTCAGATCGAGCTGGCTTTCCCCGGTAAGCGCCTTCACGGTTTCTTCTTCAAGAGCCGCGGTTTGTTTCTGCAAGTTCTCAAAAGTTATTTCAGCCTGCCTGTAGGCAATGCGGCATACCTCTGCGTCTCTGGATAATTGGATGTTCCGCATTTCTTCCTTCGGCCCTCCGCCAAGCCTTAAGAGAAATCTCCGCACTTCTGCTTCAACCGGTGGATCAACCAGTTCCATATCATAAGAAGATGGGCCATTGCAGGTTTTCCTTGATGAGATTTTCCGGTAGCAACGGTATATATCCCGCTCGTAGGTCTTGACCGTCCCATCTGCGCGTTTCCGCTTTGTAGTATTATGGGAATATGTCATCCGGCTGCCGCAATGCGCGCAATACAGAATACCCGTGAGCAGGCATTGGCTGCTTGTCTGGACCGGCACCGGCGTTTCCTTACCAAACTTTCGGGTCGATCGCCCTTTGACCGTCTCCTGGCAGCGTTCGAACATGGCATCATCAATGATCCGGAATTGTTCGAGCGGTTCAGACTGGACATCGTCCATATGGTAGACGCCGATATAAATCGGGTTGTCAATCAGCGCCCGGATGGACGTGCCGCGCCACAAAGAAATGCCCCGCTTTGTTCTGATACCCATGTCATTCAAATACTGGGCCACGCGGTTTGTCCCGTATCCTTCTTCCACCAGCAGATGGAAGATTTCTCTGACTATTCTGGCTTCGTCTTCGTCAATAACCAGGTCTTTCACAGGCTTGTTCCGCTTGTTTGTGCGGCCTTTATCAGCCAGCCTGTAGCCATATGGAACCAGCCCTCCGCGGTAGATGCCCTCACGGACCATCTGCGAGTGCTTGGTTTTTACACGGATAGCTGTTTTTTCACTTTCACCAGAAGCCTGCCAGAACCGGATGTAGTTCAGCAGCTTGTCTACATGATTGTCAAACCGCTGTTCGCCTTCCCTGGTGCTCCATACTTCGATTCCCTGCTGGACAAACCATTGAACTACAAAGGGGGTCTCGTCATCGCGCCTGCCGATGCGGTCAAACATGAAGACCAGCAGGACATCGAACTGGCGTAGGGTTGCACGATGTTTGATTTCAATGATGGCATCTCGGGCATTGGTACTGATCTTATAACCAGATATGCCTTTCTCGGAAATCTCATCGACGATTTCCCAATCTGGATGCGATGCGGCGTATTCGCGGCAGGCCAGCCTCTGCATGGGAATATCATCATGATCCACCTGCCCGGCAGTTGATACACGGTATAGGCATATGACACGTTTCATTTGCTCACCTCTCCAGGGAATTCATCAGAGCCGTCATCACATCTTCCACAGCGCTCATATCAGGGTTTGTACTGAAGGATAAAGTGACCTCGCATTCTGCCGAGGATTTTCCCTTTGGGATACCCCTTATAATTGCGCCCAAACCATCCACGTCATCCCCGTTGACCAAAATTTCGAGAAAGAGCGCAATTCAAGCGCACTGTTTGCACGCGAAATAAACCTCGTTACGCAACCTTCATTCGATTGCGAGCAAGGTATAAATTCGCAAGTGCAAACAGCGTGCAGCAATGCTGATGCAATTTTTCCCGTCCTCGGAATCGTGTCTTGCAGAAATGAAAGATTCTCTTTATCACGCAAAACACATGTTCCACTTTGGAACGAACCGAGGATTTCGCATGTTCGATTGCTTTGAGCAGCTCGAACTTTTCGCCGCTTGCTTTCTTCAGCTGCGACGGACGCTTGTTGATTTGATACCCGATTCCACATGTGCATGGGCGGCGCCATGCACGCCGTCTTCC
>JABLTK010073773.1_pt1 | contig 11212 bp, 11 predicted proteins | sample 7160131 | NCBI WGS metagenome assembly JABLTK01 (sample SAMN14651221, study PRJNA627086) | human gut metagenome | isolation source: feces | host: Homo sapiens
AATTTAATTCTATTTTCAAAACTTTTAAATAAATGCATCATTAATAGTGGTATTTCTTGAAAAATGTATAAGTGCATCAAGGGCAAGAGAAGCAGCAAGAAAAGCTAGAGATTTAGCAAGAAGAAAGACTGCTCTTGAAGGAAATTCTCTTCCAGGCAAGCTTGCAGATTGTAGTGAGAAGGATACAGAAAAAACAGAACTTTATCTTGTCGAGGGAGATTCTGCAGGTGGTAGTGCAAAACAAGGTAGAGATAGAAGATTCCAAGCTATTCTTGCCATGTGGGGAAAAATGCTTAACGTAGAAAAAACTAGAATAGATAAGATATATAATAATGAAAAATTGTTGCCTGTTATAACAGCAATTGGTGCTGGTATTGGAAGTGATTTTGATATTTCTAAGATTAGATATGGAAAAATCATAATGATGGCCGATGCCGATGTTGATGGTGCACATATTAGAACTTTGCTTCTTACATTCTTCTTTAGATATATGAGACCTCTTTTAGAAGATGGTAGAGTGTTTGCGGCACAACCACCACTTTATAAAATCTCCAAAAAAGGTTTGAAAGAAGATATTTATTGTTATAGCGATGAGGAGCTTGCAGAACAACTTCAAAAAGTAGGTAAGGAAAATGCAGCTGTTCAAAGATACAAGGGTCTAGGAGAGATGAATCCTGAACAATTGTGGGAGACAACAATGGATCCTGCTAGAAGAACTCTTGTAAAAATAGAGCTAGAAGATGCAGCTAGAGCAGACGAAATTTTCACTATACTTATGGGGGATGAAGTTGGTCCAAGAAGAGAATTTATCGAACAAAATGCTCACTTGGTTCAAAACTTAGACATATAATATTGTAACAGTAAGGCTAGACAGATAATATACGTCTAGCCTTGTGTTTACTTAAGTACAAAAGAAAGGAAGATTTTTATGGAAATAAACAAAAACATTTTTAGAACATACGATATTCGTGGTGTAGTACCAACAGAAATCGATGAAAATGTTGCAACTTTAATAGGAAGAGGTTTTGCTACATTAATGAGCAAAGAAGGAGAAAAAACAATTATCGTTGGGCATGATGTTAGATTGACATCTGAAAGTTTAACAAATGCTTTGATAGAGGGCATTATATCAACAGGTATGAATGTAATTGATATCGGTATCTGTGTGACTCCGATGACATACTTTGCTCGTGAGTATTTAAAAATCAAACCATCAATAATGGTAACGGCAAGCCATAATCCTAAAGAATACAATGGTTTTAAAATTTGTGGACTTGGAACTGATACTATTTTTGGAGATGAAATTCAAGCTTTAAGAGAATTCATTGAAAAAGGCGAATTTATAGTTTCTGAGAATAAAGGAACGGTAGAAAAGAAATCTTTAAAAAATGCATACATAAATGATATTTTAAATAAAGTTAAATTAGGAGATAGAAAATTAAAAGTAGCGATAGATTGTGGAAGTGGTGCAGGTTCTCTTTTTGCAGAAGAACTATTTAGAAAACTTGGAGTAGAAGTGTTACCAGTATGTTGTGAGCCAGATGGAAACTTTCCAATACATCATCCGGACCCATCACAAGAGAAAAATATGCTTGAGTTTGAAAAATTTATAGTAGATAACAAATGCGATGTCGGTTTGGGGTTTGATGGAGATGCTGATAGAGTTATTGCTTTTGATGAAAACGGAAAAATATATTATGGCGACGAGTTCGCAATAATTATATGGAGAGATTTGATGCCAAAACATCCAGGTTCAAAGGTACTTATGGATGTGAAGTGTTCTCAGAGCTTATATGATGAAGGAATAAAATTAGGTGGTGTTTCTGAATTTTGCAAAGTTGGAAGTTCACTTATAAAAGCAGAAATAAGAAAGCAAAATCTTTTATTTACTGCTGAGTATGCAGGTCACGTATATTTTAATGATGAACATTTTGGATATGATGATGCAATGTATGCAGGTGCAAGACTTTTAAAAATACTTTCTAATACAAATAAGAAAATGTCAGAATTGTCAGAGGGAGTTAATAAATATTATGGAACTCCAGAAATTATAGTTAAAGTTACTGACGAAACAAAATTCAAAATCGTAGAAATGATTAAAGAAAAGTATGTTAAGAATGGAGTTAAGGTAATTGATATCGATGGTGCAAGAGTAGTGTTTGAAGATGGTTGGGGATTAATAAGAGCATCAAACACTGGCCCAAATTTAACTATAAAGTCTGAAGCTACTTCTGAATTGAGAAGAGATGAGATTATAAATCAAATAAAAGAATATATAGAGCAATCAGAAAAAGAATTAAATAAATAATGAGATGAGCCGTTCATAATCTGAACGGCTCATTAACTTTATGTAAAAATATATTTTAGAAAACTTTTTTAATCTCATATGTTAGATTATTGTTACTATCGATTGTTATTAGTAAATATTCACTGTTTTGTGCAACTTCAATTGGTGAAAGTTTATCATAATTTGAAGAATTCATACTTAGATATCTTATACCACGTTCCATTGAATAATCTGTAAATGCACCGTCGCTGAGTATTAAGATATTTTTTGAATTATCTCTTCGTAATTGGCACATTACGTCTATAAATAATTTTCTTTCACTAGAGTCTGTAAAGTTATCTAGACTACCATTCATCAAAACTATAATATTTTTGTTTTTTGAATTCTTTATATCGTTTTGTATATTTATCCATTGATTATAGTCAGTAGTTCTAATTCCACCATTTGTAACATCGAATGTGATTAAATCAAATTTATCATAGCTTGTAAATTTGTAGGCGTCTTTTTTTAATGTTGGTATTGTTATGTTAGGATTTGAAGTGTTTCCATCTTTTGATGTTAATATTAAGAATGTCGCATTTTCATTTATTGAATTTTGCAATTTTGTATTATTCAATCTATCAAGCAATGTTTTTTCAGTTGAAAACTCATCTAGTACAGCTAATTTTGTTATGTTATCACCCGATAGAGAAGATGGCTTATTTGCCACATCAACGCCTTTTATATCTTTTGGAACATCAATATCTGTGTTTATTGAATCTACTTTATATACAACTTTTAAATTTCCTATATTTATTATATCATTTGAAAGAATGTCTTTTGTATCCTGTCCAACATAGATATCAGTTAATTTAGCTGGTAGTGAAATATTATTTAGAGGAATTGTCAAAGTTTCTTCTTTTTCTGAAGCATCAAACCCTCTTTTTGCCATTACTAACTTTGTTTCGCCGTTAGAATCAACCAATTTTAGTTTTATGTATTCTGATATAGTGTTAGGTGATAACACATCTAACGAGATTTCTAGTGCATTTTCATTTAATGTGATTGGTTCATTAAATCTTAAATATGCAGCTCTCGTTTTATCTGTTTTAGAAAAATCATAACTTATTTGTATGAAATCCTGATTCAATTTTGAAATACTTCCAGTAACTTCACTTGGATAAGATACGAAGGTATAATTTTGATTTTTTGACAAATTATATTTTTCTTCCTTTGTGCCGGCTACCTCAACAACAGCATAGGCTTTAGCATTGCCACGAGAAACAGAAATAATATTTATTCCATCACTTGAAGGATAGAATCTTCCGTCTTTAAACTCTCCATCACCACTAACTACTTCCCATGTTAGTTCTTCGTTTTTAATGGATGCGTAATAACCATTTTTATTTTTAGCTGTTATATCGAATTTTACATTTTCATTTTTTTGTATGTAAGAATTTTTTGGATACATAGTTATTTCGTTTGGCGAACTTAAAATATCAACATTTATGCTTGTAGATATCTTTCCTTTTTTGGCGGTTAGTGTAATCGTACCCGCATCAGCACCAGCAATTAATTTTCCATCTTCAACTTTGCCTGATACACCTGAAGTAGACCACTTAATATCGTCCATAGAAATTTCAACAGGATTATAATATTTATCATATCCTTTTACTTTTAAATCCATAGAACATTCAGCAAATACATTATCTTCAGGAATTTCAATTATCAAGTTAGAAAGTGATGATTTTTTACTTGCATTGAAAATTCCAAGAGCATTTGTAACTTTTCTAAGAGTACCTGAACTTGGTGAATTTATTATAGAAAGTGCAGTATCCCCAAGCTTTTGGGCGACCATTGTTGTTGAACCACCGCCATCTAGATTAATTGCGTTATAAATTCCTTTTTCTATTAAAAGTTCTGCAAGTTCTGTTTGTGTTACTCCAATACTTTTTTTCTGACGACCATCAACAGTTATTAAATATAAAGTGTTACCATCTTTTGAAAGTCCTATTGCTGTTCTTGGATGAGTTCCAGATATATTTGAAGAAAAAGTAGGTATCTCTCCATTTTTTACAAGTATGGCTCCACCTGAAATTGCTGTTTGAATTTTTTCTAAATCAATTTCAAGATTTATTTCTAGGTCTACTTTTGTACCAACTTTAAAATTGTTGTTTATAAATTCAGCATTGGCACCAGTCGTTGCTAAAACATAGCCATTTTTCGGTATTTCAGCTCCTTCAAGATTGTATCGTATTTCTTTTACAACGTTGTTTTCAACTACCATTTCTGTTATTGGTAAATATGAAAATGAACCTATAGATTTTTCGCCCCAATCACTTGTATATATAGCTGGGCGAGTATCATAATTTGATGATGGTTTGTTAAATTCTTTTACGTATAAAATTTCATTCGTGTCATTCGATTTTAATGTGATAATATTTTTAAAATAGTCCATATAAGCATTGCCACTTTCATCTAATATGAAAGAAGCAAATTCATTTTTATTTTCATTTCCATTGTATGTGGATGTCAACATTTTTCCGTCAGATACAGAAAGCCCAACAGTGTAGCCGTTGACAGATGTTCCACTAAAAAAATCTCCATTTATTGCTGCTATACTTTCATTGTTTTTTGCCATTTCTAATACTGTTTGAAATGTATTTAATCCATTTTCTGAATTCAAAATTCCGACAGACGTATATTTATCATTTAAATTGACTTCAAGCATATTAATATTTAGCCAGCCTTTTTCAGTAAGTCTGTTAAAATTTTTAAGTATTACTCCTGATGATACTCTTTCAATATTTGTAGTTTCATATAGTGTAGTTAAGGCATAAGAATTGCTACACAATCCTAACATCAAAATAGTAATTATAGAAATGATGATTTTTTTATTCAAAAGGAAACCTCCTTTCATTTGTTTTTTTCTTCTAATTTCCATCCAGGTATGTTAGAGCGTTGAATTGCACCAAACACACAAGCTCTAAGCCTTGGAATATCTTTTGTTAAAGATTTTATTAAATCTTTCATATATTCTCTTTTACTTTTACCATCCATTTCGCAAGTCTTTTTCATTATTGGAACTGGATTTCTTTTTACAAAGCTTTTAATATCTTTTTCTGTTACATAAATCATTGGTCTTATTGTTACTATATTTTTTCTTGAAAGATAAGTTGTTGGTGAAAAGGTATGTATGTTGCCTTCATAAAATAAGCTAAGAAAAAAAGTCTCAATAACATCATCTTGATGGTGACCAAGAGCAACCTTATTACAACCATGGGCTTCAGCCACTCCGTTTAGTGCACCACGTCTAAGATTCGCACATAATGAACATGGATTTTTTTCTTTTCTTATATCGAAAACTACCTCTTTAATGTTTGTTCTTTCTATTACGTATTCTATATTTTGATCTTCACAAAAAGCCTCAAGTTCAGTTGTATCAAAAACATTAGAACCTGGATCGATTGTAAGAGCCATAAGTTCAAAATGTTTTGGATAGAAACGTTGAAGGTTTTTTAATGCTAAAAGAAGTGTCAAACTATCTTTTCCACCAGAAAGTGCAACAGCAATTTTATCTCCTTCTTCTATCATATTGTAATCCTCTACGGCTTTTCTAATACTACTTAAAATTTGTTTCATTTTATTTCCTTTCTTTTATTTAATGAATATATGTGTAAGATTTAACTAGGAAAGTATATCATAAAATTGAGTAAATTAAAATATGCGAACGTGTGATTTTATTGATTTATGCTAAGTTTAAAGTAATAATGCGGTGAGATTTGTAGAAAATGGTAGGCTTCGTCGAAGGATTAATATACATAAATTTAAATGTAAATTTTATGTGAAAATATAAAGATAATTTGTTAATATAATGTTATAATATATATAAATTTATGAGAGGGTGGTATATTTGAAGAACGAAAAAGGATTTTCTCTTATGTATTTGGTAATTACTATAATAGTAATCATAATTATTGCGGCAATTACGATTAATTCTTCTAATAGAGTTGTAGACGATGCAATAGGCTCTAAAAATACTGCAGAAGCTGCAATTGATGATGATAAAATAAGAGAAATAATTACATTAGAATTAGCAGGAACAAAAGAATTAATAGATGTAGATATAGATTATAAACGTATCGAGCTAAGTAATGCATTAAAAGTAACGTATAAGGCAGACGAATATGGAGAAGGTTATGTACTTTATTTAAGTGAAAAAGATATAAAGAAAGTAGAAGAAAGAACTGGACGTGTTGGTTTGGAAGCATACAAAGAGCTAACAAGATCTTATGTTGTAAATACAGAAACAGGGGAATTTGTTAGATTGGAAGATGAGTGGAGCTTTTAAAACTGCGGTCTTTCTAAGAAGCCGTATTTTTACACAAGCTGAAAATTACAGAATCTAAAACATAATGTTTTTAATTTTAGTTAAATTAAAAAATAAAACAATTTAATACTAGGAAATAAAAAACCTCATTGAGAAATCAAAGAGGTTTTTTCAATATAAATATTAAAATAATATTTATTGCTTATCTGTTTTTTTAGTGTATTTTTTATCTATGTATTTTTGGTAATCAGCTGTTTTCATTGGTATGAATTTTCTTATAAATTTGTATTTCTTTTTATTTAAAATATAGCAGTAGCCAAGTATTGAAAATGTTACGGCACCAATTAAATTTACGAATAAATCCTCCATTGTATCTTGTATGCCTATGTCTAAGTAGCCACCATCGATTGTGGCAAGCTCATTTCCATCTTTATCGTACAAGATAGTTTTTTGAATATCTTTAATTGTAACAGCCTTGTTTGATCTACTTTCATCTAATTCTACGGTGGAAATGGCACATACAATAGTGTCTTTTTGCATATCTGTATAAAAATATTTGTCAGCAGTGTATTCGAAAAACTCCCAACAAACTCCTATTGTCATACTAAAACAAAATGAAAAAATTGCTAAGTAAATAGGTGATAATTTTAGTCTTTTACTGTTATTGTTTAATAAATCAAGAAGTGAAAAACCTATTCCTGCACATAAAAATCCGTTTATCGTATGTAAAATAGTATCCCAATGTGGAAACAACTGATAAAAATTATTTATTTCACCGAGTATTTCAGCAGCAAAAATAAATAAAAATATTATTATTTCTAAAGCATTTGGAAGCGTTATCTTAAATTTTTGTTGTACAAAAAACGGAATAACAAAAAGAAAGAGAGAAAAGGCACATAAAAAAGCATTGTTATAATCTCCACGAACAATTTGTAAAATCATACAAACTATAACTAAAAAACGAAGAGAAAAATAAACAATTGCGGTGCTTTTCTTTGCTTCGGTAATTTCTTTAACTATCTTTAACAAAAAATCACATCCTTTATATAAGTGTATGCAATCATTTTAACATAAATTTATCAAAGATACGAATAAATAAAAAATAAAAGTAGAAATGATATGGATGTAAATCAAATATATGAAAAATAATTAACAGAAAATATACAAAAGTACCTAAAAAGTTTTCAATAGGTTCAAACAAAAGACAAAAAAAATACACAATTGGATTATATAATAAAGACATCATAAGAAAAGGAGATGGTGCCTATAGGATATAAAAAGTAAGTGTTATATATAACAAGAAATACAAATATTTTCATAAATAAAAATTTTACTGGCCACAATATATGATGAGTAGAAGAGGATATAAAATTATTTTTATATAGCTCTTCTACTTTTTTGGTTTAATCAAAGAAAAAACAAGAGACTTTACCAATATTTTGTTGTCTAATAATTAGGAGGCGAGATATAAATGAAAAAAGGTCAAATTTTTATAGTAATTGTTATGTTATTGATGGTTGGAATATTAAGTGCATATAAAATAGATATGGACAAAATGAGAAAAGGCGAAGATGTGGTTTTTAGCACATGGGGTGTAAAATATGGACCTAGTGTGAAAGAAACAGAGTCTGGTGAAAAACAAACTTTAAAGAAAGAGACAATAAAATATAATAAGTTAGAAATCGAAAGTAGTGGCGAAAAAATATCATTAAAAGTGCCAGAAGATTGGAAATATGAAGAAATATCAGGAGATACTGAGTACAAAAAAGGTCTTAGAATTTATAATGATAATTTCTCTGGTGAAATGGATATTGGATTTTATAATGGAATGTTTGGAGTTTGTGGAACGGGCTTAGAGCATAAAGAAATAACATTAGAAAATGGTCAAAAAATCAGTGCTGGATATTATTATGATAACGAATGGGATTTCATTGTGTTTGAATCGGAAAAAGGAGAAGATGCAATAGTAGCAATAAATAAAGGAATAAAAGACGAAAATGCTGAAAGAGCATTGGAGATAGTTAAGAGTTATGTGAAGGAGTAATTATTTAGAGGATATTAAAAAAAGAAAAGACCGTTAAAAAAAATACTTTGTCAACAGCCTGAAAAGGCTTTCCATTATTGGAAAGCCTTTTTGGTTTAGCACAGAACATCAAGAGAAGTGTATATACCACTTTCAGTTCTGTGCTTGTTCGTAATACCGTTCTTTTCGGAAAGGTAGAACGGCTTTGGCAGCTTGAGTAACGCAGGATCACAATTAACCACCACATAGGCTGCGGGGTTATCGGATTCGAACGTCACTTCAGGATTGAGCTTTTTGAGCTCTTTAATCAGTACAACATTGTTACTGATTTCAACGGTGCTACCATTATTGAACATGTTAGATGTCCCTCCATAAATTGATGTATCACACTATGTTGCCCTCGCTGGGAACCTTTAGTAACACATAGGTGTAGTTATATTATACCAAATTTATGACATCGAGTCAAGATTTATGTAAAGTTCGACGAGACGTTTTATAAAAAAGTAGAATGCAATGATACGAATTTTGATAAAGTTTAAAAAATCACAGTTACCATAAGAATGACTGTGATTTCATCGCATATAGTATGATGAGCCTAGAGAGATTCAACCCCGCCCCATGCCTTAGAGGAATAGACATCAACAAATTTTTTAATGCAATTTATTTAAATTTTATTAAGTTTTAAGCAACTTATATTAGATTTTAACAATTGACAAAATGTATTCAAACTGTTGATACTCTAGTGAAACATATAAAAAAAGCTGTTTAGAAGTTTTACTTCAAAACAGCTTTTTATGGTCGGGGTGAGAGGACTCGAACCTCCGGCCCCATGGTCCCAAACCACGTACTCTACCAACTGAGCCACACCCCGATAACAATCTATATCTTAACATGTTTTTTTGAAAAATACAACACTTTTTTGCAATTTTTTTAAATTCTTTTCAAAAACTAATGTTATGTGAACTTATATAAATAATTTATTATAATGCATTATATATTTTCTCTATTGCACTAATTGTATCCTCAAATTTAATATCTTTTGCATATTCGTGTTCTTTTCTATACTTGTCCCATCTTGCAATTAAACTTTCATCTTCTAAAATATTTGATATTATAGTTTTAAACTTTTCTAAGTATTCTTGTGAATTTCTGTGTTTGAAAGTTGTATCAATAGCTTTTTTTAATGTACCGATATCTATATCATTCCACTTATATGTTGCAAAATAATATAAATCATAATAATCTTTCATTCTGCTATTAGCAATATTTCTTTTTAAAACAGTTTCTAATTTTTCAGCAACTATTGTTTCATAATTATATGTATATAAACTAATATTCTCATTTTCTAACATAGTTTTGTAATTGTATTCTATTGCTCTTGGTGTAATTAAATCTCCAGTTGAAATATCTATTGAAAAAGGTATTCTTAAATTGCTTAATTTCGCAATTAATTTAAATCTATAACCACCATATTCATTATCTTCTTTTATTGGCATGTTTTTATCTATTTCAAAAATTACATTATCATCTATTTCAATAAAAATAATTTTATTTATCATTTCTTCTATTGCATTTTTTTCAAAGTTAATTCCTGTAATATTTGCATCTATGTCCATTGTTGTTCTCATATTAATTCCCATTATAGAAGATAATAAAAATCCGACCTTTTATAATAAACTTTTCATTATATTCTGATTTTGATAATCTTTCTAAAAATCTTTCAAACATATAGTTTTGTAGTACTTCTTGAACAGATAGTTCATTGTCTTTTGCAAAATTTTTAGATTTATCCATTAAAGATTGAATATTTTTTATCATATCATTACCTCCATTATTGCTTTTATTTTTTTCTCGCATTTTAGTTTTTTTGCATATTGCATTATAGTAGTTCCATCAATTTCATTATTTGAAAATGCTTTTTTTATGACTTTGTTTCTTTGCTCTATATCTAGTCCACATTTATTTTCATTTTTTACAATATCACAAATTGTTCTTTCAAGATTATAGGCTTTTATAGTATTACCAAATGGAGATTTTAGTTTTATTACACCAAGCTTTATATTTTCTCTACTTGCATAATGAACTCTTATTTGTTTGGTGTTTATTGAACTAACATTATAATCATTTGGTATTGTTATATCTATAATATTGGGTGTTACTTCTGTTTTGTCTAGAAAGAAAAGAGCAGTATTATAAGAAAATATTGCATTCTTATATCTGTTTTGAATTATAAAATATTCATCTTCAAAACTGTCAGTTTTTCCATAAAGCCCATTTCCTATTCTAGATATATAATTATCTTTAATCAGTTTATTTATATAATAAAATCCTATTTTAGCATCTTTAAATTCTTTAGTTGTTATTACATTATTTTTTTTGTTTATAAAATTTACCATGTTTTCATAATTTTTCATAATTTCACCTCCACACTGAAATTATATCATTTTTTCAGTGTGAGAGTCAATAAAACTAAATAATATTGTTAAAATTTTTATTTTTTAATTTTGCCATTTATAAAAATTTTAAAAATTATTTTCAAATTTTATGTTATGCAACCAAACTCTCAAAATATATTTGCAAAATTTATGCTTTC
>JABLTK010040805.1_pt1 | contig 11211 bp, 14 predicted proteins | sample 7160131 | NCBI WGS metagenome assembly JABLTK01 (sample SAMN14651221, study PRJNA627086) | human gut metagenome | isolation source: feces | host: Homo sapiens
CCGTTTCATAATAGAAAACTACGCTGTCACGGCCAATTCTTTTATTAAAATATCTAATATAGTAAATAGATTTAATGGTAAGGTTGTTATATGTGATATTAATAATGATATAAATGATTATATTAAAAATAGTGACTTATTTGATTATTGTTTTAGAAGTAGGAATGAGAAATTAGCAAGTGGGGTTTTTAGTATATGAGAGATATTATATATGAGCTTATAGAAGCTAATGAAGGCCTTATATATAAAATTGCTTCTAGGTATACAAGATATTATAGTATTGAGGATTTATATCAAGTAGGATCTATTGGTATTATTAAAGCATATAAAAAATATAAAAGTGAATCTAATGCTAAGTTTAGTACTTATGCTTATAAATATGTTTTGGGTGAGATAATTGATTTTATTAGGAAAGATAGAAATATAGTTGTTAGTGAAGAATATATGGCTATATATAAGAAATATATTAAAGTTAAAGAATTATTATTGATTAAATATGAAAGAGAACCTAGTTTTAGTGAGATAGCTTCCTTTATGGAGATGAGTGAAAGTGATTTGGTTGCTGTTATTGAAACTGTTATGTTTACTAAAAGTACAGAAGTAAATGATGAATTTGTTTACGAGGGTGTTGTTGATACTAGAGAAGAAGTAGTAAATAAAATATTAATTGATAGTGAATTATCTATGATGGATGAAGAAGATAGAATGCTTATAGATTATAGATATTATCAAGGATATAGTCAGAATGAAACAGCATTATTAATGGGAATTAGCCAAGCCAAAGTATCTAGAAATGAAAAGTTAATACTTTCTAAAATAAAGAAAAATATTGCATAATAAAAGCATAATTACTTACGCTTTTTAAATATTGTTGAAAGAATAAATCCAAGTAGACCAACTATAACAGCAAATATTACTGTCATAACTATTTTTGTATTTGAATTATATACTATTTCATTATCAAGAACATTAAAACTATTAATTATATTATTTAATTCTTCACTGTTAGTTAATTCTTTATTAGAACTATAAGTTAACATTATAATATATTTATCAGTTGTATAAGTGTAACCTCTTTGATAAGTATCATATCCAGTTGATTCTTTTGTTGGCCATACTGTGTCATATACTATACAGTTTCTATTGTTTATTTTTTCTTTTTTAACATTATTTACATTAACTTTAATATTATATTCTTCTAATTGTTTGTTTATTGATGATTCAATATATTCTTCATATTTTTTCATATCATCTTCAGTATATCTTAAAATATCATATCTTTGAGTATTATTTGATACTGTTATAGTTATATAATTATCATCTTTTGTCCATTTATATAGGCCTTTTTCACTTATTTCTTCTTTATAACCATTTGGTATTTCTATTTTGAAATATTCATTTTCTAATGCTTTAATATTTATCATTCCAATAAATAACAATAATATTGTAAATATCTTTTTCATATAATCACCTAATAAATATTATAAACTATTTTTCTTGTAAATGAAATATTATATTGTTATAATTTATATTAGGAGAGTATGTATGAAGAAATTTATTAAATGTTTTGTTTGTTTAACTGTTATATTATTCTTTTGTGGATGTGAAAAAAATAGCAATAAACTTGTTATGGTTACTGAGTCAGGGTTTGCTCCTTATGAATATCGTAGTGGAGAAGAGATAATTGGAGTAGATGTAGATATTGCTAATGAAATTGCAAAGAAACTTGGAAAAGAATTAGTAATTAAGGATGTTGATTTTGGGTCAATTATCAACGAACTTAATTCTGGTAAAGCAGATTTTGCAGCAGCTGGTATGAGTATTGATGAAGAAAGAAAGAAAAGTGTTGATTTTTCAATTGAGTATGCTACTAGTGAACAAGTAATTGTTGTTAGAAAAGGTTATGATAAAATAAAAAGTAAAGATGATTTAGAAGGAAAAACTATTTCTGTACAACTAGGTACTGTTGCTGATACATATTTAACAGATAACTTTAAAAATATTAAATTATTTAGACAAAAAAAATTCTTAGCAGCAGCAGAAGATGTTAAAGCTAATAAATCGGATTGTATTGTTATGGATAAGTTACCAGCTCATGAACTTGTTGAGTCAAATGAAGAACTTGAAGTATTATCAGTGCCATTATTTACAGATAAATATGCTATTGCTGTTAAAAAAGGAAATACAAAATTATTAAATAAAATTAATAGTACTTTAGAAAGATTAATGAAAGAGGGTAAAATAGAAGAATATATAATTAAACATTCTTCTAATTAGAAGTTATGAGTGAATGGTTAAATGGAATATATAATGATTTTTATAGAAGTGTTATATATGATGAAAGATATAAATTAATATTAGAAGGACTTGGTAATACTATTATTATTGCAATAGGGGCAGTAATTATTGGTATATTGTTGGGTACAATTATTTCTATTGTTAAATATACTAATAAACAAAGAGGTAAATTTAGATTACTTAATAAGATATTTGATATATATGTAAATATTATTAGAGGGACTCCAAGTGTTTTACAACTTATGATTATGTATTATATTATATTTAAAACTTCTACTGTAGATTCAGTTATAATAGGTATGATAGCATTTGGAATTAATTCTTCTGCTTATGTTGCTGAAATACTTAGAAGTGGATTTGATAGTATTGATGATGGTCAAGTAGAAGCAGGTTTATCTCTTGGTCTTAGTTTTAGACAAACTCTTAAACATATCATAATTCCACAAGCTGTTAAAATAAGTTTACCATCTATGGGAAATGAGTTTGTTACTTTAATTAAAGAAACAGCTATTGCTGGATATATTGGTATTACTGATTTAACAAAAGCTTCTGATATAATTGCATCAAGAACATATGAATATTTCTTTCCACTTATACTTGTTGCTTTAATATATTTACTTCTTACAACTACTGTTAGTAAGCTTCTTAAAAGAATTGAAAGGAAGTTAGATGTAAATGATTAGTGTTAATAAAATTAGTAAAAAATATGGAAAAAGATATGTATTTAAGAATATTAGTTTTGATATTAAAGATAGAGAAAAATTACTTATAATTGGTCCATCTGGTTGTGGAAAAACAACTCTTATTAGATGTTTAAATGGACTTAATAAAGTTAATTCTGGTAATATATTTTTAAATGGAGTTAAGATTAATCAAATAGATGATGTTACTTTAAAAAGTAAGGTTGGTATGGTATTTCAAAATTATAATTTATTTCCACATTTAACTGTAAGAGAGAATGTGGCTCTTGCTCCTAAGTTACTTAAAATGGGTAGTGATGAAGAAATAGATGATTTAGTTAAGAAATTGCTTAGTAAAGTTAATATCATTAATAAAATAGATTCTTATCCTTCAAAGTTAAGTGGTGGTGAAAAACAAAGAGTTGCGATTGCTAGAACACTTGCAACTAAACCAGAAGTAATATTATTTGATGAACCAACTTCTGCATTAGATCCAGCAACTATTAGTGACTTTATATTATTATTAAAAGAACTTTCGAGGACAACTACTATTGTTGTAGTATCACATGAAATGGATTTGATAAAATCTTTTGCTGATAAAGTATTATTTTTGAAAAATGGTAGTATTCTTGAATATGGTACTGCTGATGAGATACTTAATAGTAAAAATGAAGAAGTTAGAAATTTCTTAGGAAAATAAAGTAAATATTTTAAAAATGTTTACTTTTTTATTTGTTATAGTTATAATTGATGTAGAAAGTATATAAGATTGAAAGGAGAATTATAAATATATATGGTAGATTTAAGAGGAAAAAGTTTTTTAAAATTATTAGATTTTACAGAGGAGGAAATTCGTTACTTACTTGATTTAGCTAAAAATTTCAAGACTAAGAAACATAATCATGAAGCTCATGAATATTTAAAAGGCAAGAATGTTGCTTTAATATTTGAAAAGACTTCTACTAGAACAAGATGTTCTTTTGAAGTAGCAGCTTATGATTTAGGTATGCATACAACTTATCTAGATCCAACAGGAAGTCAACTTGGTAAAAAAGAAAGTGTTGCTGATACTGCTAAAGTATTAGGTAGAATTTATGATGGAATTGAGTTTAGAGGTTTTAAACAAGAATCTGTTGATGATTTAGCTAAATATTCAGGAGTACCAGTATGGAATGGTTTAACTGATTTATTCCATCCAACACAAGCATTAGCTGATTTTATGACTATAGAAGAACATTTTGGTCATTTAAAAGGATTAAAGTTTGTATTTATGGGAGACACTAGAAACAATTGTGCTAGAAGTTTAATGGTTATGAGTGCTAAAATGGGTGTTAATTTTGTTGCTTGTGGTCCAAAAAATTTATGGCCAGATGAAGAACTAGTTAATACTTGTAAAGAAATAGCTACTAAGAATGGATGCACAATTACACTTACTGATTCAGTAGAAGAAGGAGTTAAAGATGCAGATGTATTATATACAGATGTATGGGTATCTATGGGTGAACCTGATGAAATATGGAAATCAAGAATAGATTTATTACAAAAATATCAAGTTAATAAAGATGTTATGGGTATTGCTAATCCAAATGCTATATTCTTACATTGTTTACCATCTTTCCATGATTTAAATACAACAATTGGAAAAGATATTAATGCTAAATTTGGTTTAACAGCTATGGAAGTTACTGATGATGTATTCTTATCAGAACAATCAAAAGTATTTGATGAAGCTGAAAATAGAATGCACACTATTAAAGCTGTTATGTATGCTACTTTAAAAGAATAGGGGTATAGGTGTGAAGTCGTTAAAGAAAATATTTATAATAATTATTGTTTTATTAGTAGTTTTTAGTGGTGTAGTTTATATAGATTATTTTCTTGTAAAGACTAAGAATACATTTCCTAAAATATCAATAAAAGAAGAACTTGATGATGAAACAACTGTTTATAAAGCTGTTTTATATAAGGTTTGGTATTGTAAAAATAATAAAGCAATATCTATTGGTAGTTATAGTGATAGAGATGCTATATGCCCTAAAAAATATACTTATGATAATGGATACTATAAGAATAATATGGGTATAAATATATCTAAAAGAGATCTTGAATTATTAATATCTGATGGAGTTTATACAAGTGAAATGATAGAAGATATTAATAGTGAAAGTGATTTAAAAGATAAAGTATATGTAGCTACTACTTATGAACAAACTAAATATAAAAAAGTAGATAAAGATAAGAGAGAAGGAATTACTCTTGAATCTGGTGTTGAACTTGTAGTATTTCCAACATTTGAAAGTAATGGTGGAGAATACAGTTGGGTTTATAATTATAATGAAGAAAATTATAGTTGTATGAAAACTGATAAAAATAAAACAAAAGTATTTTCAAAATTTGAAAATGGTAAATGTAGTGATGATTATCAAAAATTACAATATGATGATAAATGGTGTTCATTATATAAAAATTCTACTTTAATATATAAAGATGATATAGAAAAATTGTGTGAAAAGGAAGCTTAATGCTTTCTTTTTATGTTTGAATTTAATTCTAAATTTATAATAATATTAAGCCAATAGAAATTGAATATGGTGAGATATTAAAGGTTATTACTGTTTTACAAATTTAACAGGAAATAAAACTCCAACAGAATGTAAAAATTTAAAACATGAAGTAATGAATGAAATAGATAATATTAAAATAAATACAATAGAAATTCATGGCGGTTCTTTAGTGGGAGAAACGGGTGATTTAGTTTATAAAGGAGAATATCAAAGCAATATTACAAATTTAATAAATAAAAAGGGAAATTATAGTATAAAAATAAACTTAAGTCATGAAAATATTGATTCAGATTTATATTTTAGATTAAAAGTAATTTAGCATTAATATAACCTCTTTATTTCTAATACTATAATTTATCTTGTGCTAAAATATCAGTCGTGCTATAATTGTTATGGTGAAATTATATGAAAAAAAGAGTTATAAGTGCAATAGTTGCATTAATTATTTGTATTCCATTACTTATAATAGGTGGTTATCCTTTTTATATTGGGGTTTCTGTTTTAAGTGTTATTGGATATTATGAAATTATTAATTTAAAAGAAAGAGAAAGAAAAATACCATTATTTATTAAATTATTAGGTTTAGTTACATATTTAATGATTGTACTTGATAATGTTGTTAATTCTAATATATTTTTAATTGATTATAAGGTATTAGCAATAGATGCATTTGCTTTAATGTTACCAATCATTTTTTATGATAAAAAGAAATATAATGTTAATGATGCTTTATATTTGATTGGTTTTTCTATATTTTTGGGTATCACTTTTAATTTCTTAATGATATTTAGAAATATTGATATTAATTATTTGATTTATATATTATTAATTACTATAATGACTGATACTTTTGCTCATTTTTTTGGTACTAAAATTGGAAAATATAAATTATGTCCAAGTGTGTCTCCTAATAAAACAATTGAAGGTGCAGTTGGTGGTGCAATAATGGGTACTTTTATCTCATCAGTATTTTATTTAACTGTATTTGGTGGAAAAATGTTAATAGTAATATTAATTAGTTTAATGTTGTCTATTGTGGCTCAATGTGGAGATTTAGTTTTTTCTGCAATTAAGAGAGAATATGATGTTAAAGATTTTGGAAAGATTATGCCAGGTCATGGTGGAGTATTAGATAGATTTGATAGTTTATTATTTTCTATTTTAATATTTTCAATAGTTGCTTCATATCTTTAAGGAGGATATATGAATTTTATACTAACATTACTTATATTAATAATTATTTTAAGTTTAATAATTGTTATTCATGAGTTTGGACATTTTATTGCGGCTAAAAGAGGTGGAGTTTATATTGATGAATTCTCACTTGGTATGGGCCCATCAATTTTTAAATATAAACCTAAGAATAGTGAAACAACATATTCACTTAGAGCACTTCCAATTGGTGGATTTGTTTCTATGGCTGAAAGAGAAGATCCAGATAATAAAAAAATCAAGAAAAATAGAGTTCTTGAAAATAAGAGTTTTTTAAGAAGATTATTAGTTTTATTAAATGGTATTATTTTTAACTGCTTTTTAGCAATATTCTTATTTTTTATAAGTGGTTTATTATATGGAAAACCTGTTAATAATACTACAATTGCTAGAATTGAAGAGGGTAGTCCTGCATATATTTCAGGTCTTGAAGTAGGAGATACAATTGTCAAAGTAAATGGAAATAATATTGATTCATTAGATGATTTTTTACTAGAAGCTTCTGCTAAAAAGTTAAAAGATAGTTATACATTTACTGTTGAAAAACAAGATGGAACTACTAAAGATATTACTATTACTCCTACTATTAGTGAAGTAGATGGTGAAGAAGTAAGAAAGTATGGTATTGGATTTGGTGGTACTACACATGAAAAAGGATTTAAGAATGCAGTAAGTTATGCATTTGAAGGTTTCTATTCAAATTCAGTAACTATGTTTAAAATTGTAGGTTCATTATTTACTGGTGATGTTAAATTAAAAAGTTTAAGCGGACCAGTAGGTATATATACTATTATTGATCAAGTAAAATCACAAGGATTTGAAACTATATTATATTTAACAGCATATTTAAGTATAAATGTTGCAATAATTAATTTAATACCCGTACCAGTTTTTGATGGTGGCAAAGTATTACTTTTATTAATTGAAAAGATAAGTAGAAAGAAAACAAATGAAAAATTAGAATATATTTTAAATCTAGTCGGATTTGGTATTATGATATTATTGATGATTTATGTTACATTTAATGATATAATAAGACTTGTGGTGAAATAGTATGGAAAATAATTATCTTAACAATAAAGTTATTTTAAAATATTGTCCAGATTATTATAGAATTATTAATGAAGAGTTTGGTGAATTAGATTATATGAGTGATAAAGTGATTGAGATTTATCAATCTTTTATTTTCACTGTTGATATTAATGAGAAAGATCAATTGAAACTAATTTCTTTATTAAATAAGGCAGTATGTAGATATTTTGATGATAGAGAATTTAAAAAAATGCTTATTTCATCACTATCAACACTTAAGATACCTAAAAGTACTAAGAATGTTTTGGGTGTTATTGTTGGTGAAATAATAAAGCAATATAATAAGTATATGGAGGGATTTACAAGAAATCTTTATATTCCTAAATGGATATAAAAATGCAGTATTATGAATGAGAATAAGAAAATATATTATGATATATATAGTGAATTTTATAGTGTAAATAAATTTAGAGAGTTAAAAACGATAGTACATCATGGAGATAATAGACTTAATCATATTAATAGAGTTGCTAAAATGAGTTTCTTTATTTCTAAAAGATTAGGACTTGATTATATTTCTTGTACAAGAGGAGCTTTAATGCATGATTTCTTTACTACTGATGATGTTAGTAAAAATGATTATAGATATAAACAATTTCTTAATAAACATCCAGTAGAGGCACTTAATAATTCACTTAAATATTTCGATGTTAATGATATGGAAGAGGATATTATATTATCACATATGTATCCAATTACTAGAAAGAAACCTAAGTTTAAAGAATCTAAGATTGTTAGTATGTGTGATAAACTTGTTAGCTTTTATGAGTTTTTTAGATATGATATTAGATATACAGCTTTTGTTATCTTTATGAGATTATTACCTAATTAGTGTAATAATCTTTTATTTTTATGTTATAATTGTATTGTGTCCTCGTAGCTCAGTAGGATAGAGCAATCGCCTCCTAAGCGATAGGTCAGCAGTTCGATTCTGCTCGGGGACGCCAGAAAGTATATAAAATGTCTGAAAATTAAAGGGTTTTCGGACATTTTTATTTGTTTTAAAAGTGATATAAAGTGATACAACTTAATATTGCATAATATTTGTTTCGGCACTTTTTATTGACCTTATAGAATTATATGATGAGTATTATAAAAAAAAGAAAAAGACATTAGATAAAAAAATAATATTTAATGAGTTATGTGATACATATAATTATACCGATAAAGAAAGGGATAATATTATATCAATAGTGGAAGAAATATTATATTTTAATAATAAGTAGGACATATATAAGTCCTATTTTTTATTTCTTAAGGAATACAATATATATTATATATAACTAGAATTAATATTAGAGTTTATAACTTAATTGTATACTATAAAGTATATTTATATAAATTATATATATAAAATTATAATATTAATTATTTTATTTAATATATATATTATATATAATACTGATTGCTTTTTCATAAGGGATTTTATTATAAAAAATAACCTTTTGTAAAGAATCAATTTTAACAGAAAGAAATTAATTACCCCAAACCCCTCTTAATAAAGAAAGAGTAATGTTTTTAATATGATCTGTTAGAATCTATTAGCACTTATAATAAAATGGCTTGTTTTTAAGCCGATTTCTCTTATATTTGTTTAAATACAAACATTTAATCAATATTAATATAAATTTAACAGAGAATAACCTAATTTTGCTTCTGAAAGGTATTTTAAAAGAGTGCTTTAATACACTCTTATTTTTTATCTTCTTCTAAATCTTCAAACAAAACTTTTATGTGAACACCCAAGACTTTTGAAATATGGTATAGAGTATTAAGTGAACAAGTTTTAAAAGTATTGTTTTCTAAATCACCTATAAAGTTTTCACTATAATTGCATTTTTCTGCTAACTCTTTCTGAGTCATCCCTTTTAACTTTCTTTGTTTTTTAATATTTTTACCAACCCAATAATATATGTAGTTATTATCTTCTTTAGTAAGTTTATCCATATTACCACCTAATAAAATTATTCCATATATTATTTAATTTATGCCCTACCAATAGGTGGGGTTTTGTGATACAATGATAATAAGAAAGGAGTAAAATTTATGAAGAAAATTATTGTTCCTATAATACTTGTTATATTTTCATTTTTCTTAGTAGGGTGTGAAAAAAACGATAATTATAAGCATGGCTTAGAATTGATTGAAAAGAAAGAGTGGGAAAGAGCAACTACTATCTTTACAGAATTGGGAGATTATAAAGACTCAAAAGATAAGTTAAAAGAAATCATTTATATATCAAATTTCGATTGTTTAAATGATTTGGATTCTTGTGAGATTGATAGAGTTAAAGAATCGATTAAAAAATTACTTGAAATAAAAGAGTATAAAGATACTAATACAAAAATAAATTCTTATGTTGATTCTCTTATTAATGATGTAAATAAAGAAATAGATGTTAAAGATTCTTTACAAAAAGGCTATAGTGATTCTTTTTGGACTAAATATGATTTGCTAAATACTTTCTTAAAAGATAAACAATTAAATGAAAGAATAAAGCCAAAGTTATGTAGTTATGGAAAACAAATGTATAAAGAAGGCTTTATAAATGGAACCGTTGTAAACTCTATTAGTGCAAGTTGTGAGAATTATGATGAAATAAAAAATGATAAATATTATAATTTGTTATTTCATACTTGGAAAGCAGAAATTGATGAGGGCTTAACATCAAATATTTATTATTTTAAATTTAGTCTATATGGTAGTGATAGTATTGAAATAAAAATAGATCAAATTACTTTATCTGGAGTCAATACAATAAAAAATAGTAGTTTTAAATATAAAATAGTAGATAATAAGCTGTATTCTGTATATAAATCTATAGTAAATGATAGTATTAAAGTTGAAAAGGAATTTGATATTGTTTCAATTTCTGATAAAGTTTTAAAAATAAAATATGATAAAAAAACATTAACATTAAAAAAACAATAAAAAAGGAGAATATATGAAGAAAATTAAAATTATAATATTAGTTTCTATTAGTTTATTATTATTTGGATGTGATAATGATATGTCAAAATATGACAAAATTGAATTAACATCTGAAAATATTGAAAAATATTTAGAATGTGAACAAACATCAAATAGCTTTTCTGGTAAAACAGCATATTTGAATTATGAGTTTTATTCTAAAAATGAAAAATACAAATTTGAAGATGTTAGTTTTGATGTAAAAATTCAAGAGTATTATAACTACACTTCAACTTTGTCAAATATACCGGGTTTAGTAGAAACATTTAATGTTCAAGAAAAAAGAATTAAACTCGACGAAAAAGGAAATGGTGAATTTAAAAGTACACAATCCGGCAAGTATGATATTGATAAAGTAAGTACAGGTAAAAAAATAAATTCGAAAAAAGCGGAAG
>JABLTK010109507.1_pt1 | contig 11210 bp, 7 predicted proteins | sample 7160131 | NCBI WGS metagenome assembly JABLTK01 (sample SAMN14651221, study PRJNA627086) | human gut metagenome | isolation source: feces | host: Homo sapiens
CCGGAGAGCGCCGCTGGCGGGCAAGCCGGATGGCCGGACTCGTCGAGGTGCCCGTGCGCGTCATCGACGCCGACGACCGCCGGGTCGCGGAGCTTGCGCTGGTGGAGAATTTGCAGCGCGAGGACCTGAACCCCATCGAGGAGGCGCTCGGCTATAAAAGCCTCATAGAGGAATACGGCCTGACGCAGGAGGAGGCGTCCAGAAGCGTCGGACGCTCGCGCCCGGCGATAGCCAATGCGATCCGCCTGCTGAGCCTGAGCAGGGACGTGCTGCCGCTGGTCGAGGACGGAACTCTTTCGGCAGGTCATGCCCGTGCGCTGCTGCCTATAGGCGATGCCGGTTTGCAGCTCAGGACCGCAAGGGCGGTCATCGACGGCGCTCTTTCCGTGCGCAAGACCGAGCAGCTCGTCACGAAAACGCTCAAAAAGCTCGCCGAGGAGCCGGCGGAGGAGTCAAAAACGAACGAGCTGATGGTCGATTACATAGCGGAGACCGAGGATTTCCTCAGCCGCTCGCTCTCACGAAGGGTCGCGCTTGAGCAGAAGCGTAAGGGCGGCAGGATAATATTGGAATTTTACGACAGCGATGACCGCGAGGCGCTCATATCAAATCTTGCGCGCATGGGACGCAGCTGGGAAGAAATAATGAAATAAGGAGAAAACTATAATGCTGGATATAAAATTTGTCCGTGAAAATCCGGAGACAGTCAAGGAGAACATAAGGAAGAAGTTTCAGGACGCGAAGCTTCCGCTGGTCGATGAGGTCATTGAGCTTGACGCCAGGTACCGTGCGGCGATGACCGAGGCAAACGATCTGCGCGCAAAGCGCAACGCCCTGTCGAAAAAGGTCGGACAGCTCATGGGTCAGGCAAAGAAGGACCCCTCGAAGCTCACTGAGGCAGAGGATGCCAAGGCGCAGGTCAAGGCAAACGCCGACCGTCTTGCAGAGCTCGAGGCGCTGCACGACGAGCTTGCCGTGAGCATCCGCAGGATCATGCTGACGATCCCGAATATTATCGACGACAGCGTGCCCATCGGCCCGGACGATTCGGCAAACGTCGAGGTAGAGCGCTTCGGCGAGCCGCTGGTGCCCGACTACGATATCCCCTACCACACCGAGATCATGGAGAGCTTTAACGGCATCGACATGGATTCGGCAGCCCGCGTTTCCGGCAGCGGCTTTTACTACCTCATGGGTGATATCGCACGCCTGCACTCGGCAATGACCGCCTACGGACGCGATTTCATGATAGACAAGGGCTTTACATACTGCGTGCCGCCGTTCATGATCCACGGCAACGTCGTCGAGGGCGTCATGAGCCAGACGGACATGGACGCGATGATGTATAAGATCGAGGGCGAGGATCTGTACCTTATCGGCACGAGCGAGCACTCGATGATCGGCAAGTTCATCGACCAGATACTGCCCGAGGCGAGCCTGCCGCAGACACTGACGAGCTACAGCCCCTGCTTCCGCAAGGAAAAGGGCGCGCACGGCATCGAGGAGCGCGGCGTTTACCGCATCCACCAGTTTGAAAAGCAGGAGATGATAGTCGTCTGCAGGCCCGAGGACAGCAAGGCGTGGTACGAGAGGATGTGGCGCTACAGCGTGGAGCTGTTCCGCAGCCTTGAGATCCCCGTGCGCCAGCTCGAGTGCTGCTCGGGCGATCTGGCCGACCTCAAGGTCAAGTCCTGCGATATCGAGGCATGGTCGCCGCGTCAGAGGAAGTACTTCGAGGTCTGCTCCTGCTCGAATCTCGGCGATGCTCAGGCGAGAAGGCTGAAGATCCGCGTCAAGGGCGAGGACGGCAAAATGTATCTGCCGCACACGCTCAACAACACCGTCGTCGCGCCGCCGCGTATGCTCATCGCCTTCCTGGAAAATCACCTTCAGGCCGACGGCAGCGTCACCATTCCCGAGGTCCTGCGCCCGTACATGGGCGGCAAGGCGCTTTTGGAGGCGAAATAAGGCGGCTGCCGATACGGTGAGTGCGCCGGCCCGGTATCGAGGGTGCGGAGCAAACCATAAAAAACGGGCGATCGATGATCGCCCCTACGAATATGGTTTTATGTTCCGACTATGCCCGTAGGGGCGCGCAATGCTCGCCCGCTGTAACTGTTTTGTCGGCATTTTCGATACCGGGTTCACGCAATAAACGTATAAGTAAGGCGCAAAATCGCTATTAAAAAAGAAGGAGTATAGGGATGAAGAAATTTATAAGTGAATTCAAAGAGTTCATCATGCGCGGCAACGTCATGGATATGGCCGTCGGCGTTATCGTCGCCACCGCGTTCGGCAAGATCACCACGAGTCTGGTAAACGACCTGTTCATGCCGTTTATCAGCTGGCTGTTCGGCACGCGTGACATGAGCGCGCTGAACCTGCTCGTGCGCCCCGAGGTCGTCAAGGACGGCGCCGTCGTGCAGGAGGCCATCACTATCGGCTTCGGCAGCTTCGTCGCGGTCGTCATCGACTTCCTTCTCATGTCGCTGGTCGTGTTCATTATCCTCAAGCTGTTTAACAAGGCCCGCGCACTGACCGAAAAGCCGGCCGAAGAGCCCGAGGAGGAGGCGGAGGAGGAAGCGCCCACCGCCGAGCAGCTCCTTGCCGAGATTCTTGACGAGCTGAAAAAGAATTCACAGGCGCATTGAGGCGGCTGCCGGCGCCCGGTATCGGAAAAACGGAACAAACCGCAACGTTTCGCGCAACGTATAATTGTGCTGGTTTGGTGCAAAGGTTTTTCCCGCACCCCTGCCTTTCCCTTGAGTGGAAGGTGTCGGCCGAAGGCTGACGGATGAGGTGATTTTTCAGCGCCGCATTTACATCGTACCAATACGTCAATTACATAATCACGACCGGAGAGTGCGGAGAAAACCGCGGCAAGCGGAACAGGCAAGATAAGTTCACTACAGGGTGCGGCACAGTGTTGGGAAGCATAAGTTTTCCGGATTCCGCAGCATTTTCGATACCGGGTTCACGCAATAAACGTATCCGTACAATGTCCGTGCGCCACTAAAAAAGCGCCGCTAAAAATATTCATGATTTGTTCACAATTGCCTGGGCAAATTGTGTATAATATGTAAACAGGAAATTGTGACATATCTGACGATTTGGCTATGTTTTTTTACTGATGTATCGGCCAAATCGTATTTTTCAGCATATTTACTAAGAAAAGAGTCTATAAATTTTCAAGTTTTCTGTCATTTTCTCTTTACTATTTTGTCACCATATGTTACAATGACAAAAAGACAAACAAAAACGGCGGATATGTATTGAGTTATACATAAATAGTCATTAAGTAATATTTATATAAAACTTAGGGAGGAAAACAATGAAACGAGTATTACTTATGGTCTTCAGCATCATCCTTATCCTTGCGTGCATATTCGGACTGTTCGCCTGCGTCGCCGGCGTTCGTGACGTTCTGAATATCCAGGAGTATAAGACTGCTGACGCAGCTTTTGCGAGAGAAAATCTCAAGACCGCACAGGCAGGCATCGCCCAGCTCAGTGAAAATGAGCAGACCTATCTCACCGGTGTAGGAACCTATACCGACGGTCTGAGCCAGTACACCAAGGGCAAGAGCGACTATGCCGCCGGTCAGGCGACGCTCGCGGCCGGTGAAAAGACCCTGGCAGAGGGCTATGCCGCTTACGAGGCCGGCAAGAAGGCTCTGGCAGAGGGCCAGGCAAAGATCGACGCCAACACCCAGGCTTACAACGAGGGCAAGGAAAAGCTCGCAAAGATCGAGCCCCTGCTGCCTTACCTGAACCAGTACGTCCAGTTCCGTGACGGAACCATCGCAAAGCTCCCCGGCTTTGACAGCGCACAGGTCTGGTTCGTTTCCATCGTCCGTCCTCTCGGCGCACGTCTCGGCCTTAATATCCCCGCAGACGTGACCGATTTCCCCGCATACATCAATCAGATGGTTGCAGACGGCAAGGCTCAGCTCAAGGAGTATGAGGACGGCCTTGCACAGCTTGAAGCCGGCAAGAAGCAGCTTGCAGAGGCGGAAAAGGCTCTGGCGGAGGGCGAAGCTAAGCTCGCGGCAGGCCGTCAGGATCTTGCAGCCGGCGCGGCAAAGCTCACGGCAGCCGAAGGCCAGCTTGAAGACGGCAGGGCTCAGCTTTCCGTTTTCGAGCAGGGCGAGATCACCCTCGCCGACGGCGCAAGAGCTCTGTTTGAAGGCATGCAGCCCTGCTTCAGCTACTACGGCGGCGAAGAGACCGTAAAGAGCCTGCCCGAGTACCTGGCAGAGGATTTCGGCCTCGAGATTCCCGACAACCTCATCGTCAAGGAAAACGGCAAGGCGCACGTCGACGAGGAAGTGTACGAGGAGTTCGGCGAGTACGTCATCGCCAACATGTACAAGGTCGATGAGAACGGCCAGCCCGTCGTCAAGAACGGCTTCCCGATGCTCGACCTCGACAAGTGCAAAAGGCTCACCGAGCTTGCAGAGCAGTACCTGGTCGATCAGGAAGCCGACATCAAGAGCGAGGTATTCGTCCGCGTCGGCATGTACGTTGCTCTCGCAGTTGCGGCGATCCTCGGCATCATCGCCGGTATCTTCGGTATCGTTGCGGCCGTCAGCGGCAGCAAGCGCACCGGCAAGACCCTGGGTCTTATCTCCGCTATACTGGCAGTCGCTGTTCTCGTGACCGGACTTGTCACCAAGTTCCACGACTATGTCTACACCATCCGTGTCGACTCGGCCGGCAACTATGTCGGCGAGACCGCCTCGAAGCTCGACTTTGCTCCCATTCAGGAGTACTCCGGCTCGCTCCACCTGACCGCTATCTGCGTCCTTGCAGGCGCTGCGATCCTGGGCGTTATATTCGCCTTTATCGCAAGCAAGGCGGCCAAGGATAAGGAAGCAGCTCTTGCAGCGGCAGCCGCCGAGGATAACGACGACGATGTTTACACCGACACGGCAAGCGCTTACGCGGCCGGCTATGCGGCAGCAGAGGCAGCAGCCGCAGCAGCGGCGGCGGCAGCAACGGAAAAAGCAGCCGACGAGAAGGTCATTGAGGCGGAGACGCCCGCAGAGGCAGCCGACGAGAAGGTCATCGAGGCGGAGAAGCCCGCAGAGGCAGCCGCCGATGAGGAGACCGTCAAGGAGTAAGCTCCGATATAACAATAAATAATAAGCCGATGGCCAGGCGAGACGGTATACAGATCGTTCTCCGGTCCGGGGTGAGCACGTGATGACCCCAACGGCTGAAGCCGGCAGGATTTTTATCCTGCCGGCTTTTTTCTTTTTCAGCGGCAGATTGAGACTGCACCTGTACATTTATTGCGCTTGTCCGGTGTCGAAGCTGAGTGGGGAAAAAGACGGGCGGGGGAAATCGCCATATCCGCAGCAGCGTTAAAGCGCCTGCAAAAGAGGATATAAAAATGAAAAAACATACCATGAAAAAAGACTTGACACAGATTTCGTTTATGTGTATCCTAACTGTATTAGAACAAGTCATACAGTTGTAAAGAAAACGTAAGAAGTATTTGAGGTGAGCGTATGAGCACTGTCGAAATGATCAACCTTATAATAATGTGCGTATTCCTTCTGTGCTATTCGTATCAGTTCGTATACATACCCATCGGACTTCTGACGCAGAGGAAATATTCGTATCTTGAAAGCCGCGGCAAGCGCGTTGCGGTGCTGATTGCAGCTCGAAACGAGCAGGCAGTCATCGGCGAGCTCATCGACAGCATCCGTGAGCAGGACTATCCTCAGCAGCTTATAGACATCATAGTCGGCGCGGATAACTGCACCGACCGCACAGCCGAGACAGCACGCGGGCGCGGCGCAAGGGTGTTCGAGCGGCAGGACACCGAGCACGTCGGCAAGGGCTATGTTTTGAACTTTCTGCTGTACAGGCTGCAAACGCTCGGACTGAGCTACGATGCGTACATCGTTCTCGATGCGGACAATATTCTCGACCCCGGCTTCATCGCCGCCATGTGCGGCTGCGCCGAGCGGGGGCACGATATCGTCACCTGCTACCGCAACTCGAAAAACTACGGCGACAACTGGCTCTCTGCTGGCATCGGCCTGTGGTTTCTGCGCGAGTCGCGCTATCTCAACGGTGCGCGCGCCGCGGTCGGTAGCAGCTGCGCCGTGTCGGGCACGGGCTTTCTCTTCACCCGCAGGATCCTTGAGCGCTGCGGCGGCTGGCGCTTCTTCCTGCTGACGGAGGACATCGAGTTCACCATCGACAATGTGGCCGACGGAGTTAAGATCGGCTACTGTCCGGATGCAATAACCTACGACGAGCAGCCGGTGACCTTCAGACAGTCCTGGCGGCAGCGCATGCGCTGGTCCCGCGGATATATGCAGGTGTTCGCACGCTATGGCGGCCGTCTTCTGCGCGGGATGCTGCGCGGCAGCTTTTCGTGCTACGACATGGCTATGAGCATCATGCCGGCAGCTATACTCACAGGCCTGAGTATCGTCGTGAATGTCGGCGCGGCGATAGCGAATCTCGTTTCCGGCGGCGACTGGGCCGTGCTCGGCACGGCGGTCTGGCAGACCGTTGCCGGGCTGTACCTTACACTGTTTGCCGTCGGCGCGATAACCACGCTTTCGGAGTGGAAAAATATCCGCTGCACCGCGGCAAAAAAGGTGCTTTACGCCTTCACCTTCCCCCTGTTCATGCTGACCTTCGTTCCAATCTGCATCGCGGCGATGTTCAAAAATCCGGGCTGGCAGCCGATCCTGCACACGCGCACGCTCGCAGACCTTTCACAGGCGCACAGACGCTGCACCGATACGGCTAAAGCAGCGAATGTGACAGGAATGTAAGCAGTTGCGGCGAAAATGTAAGCCCAATCGATGGTTTCCGGGCAATTTGTGCTGTACAATAAGAGCGTAAATCCGTTGGAGGTAAAAGCAATGAGTATTTTGACTGTTGAAAATCTCAGAAAAGTGTACAGCACCCGCTTCGGCGGAAACCGGGTCGAGGCGCTCAAAAACGTAAGCTTCAGCGTCGAGGAGGGCGAGTACGTCGCCATCATGGGCGAATCGGGCTCAGGCAAGACGACGCTTTTGAATCTGCTGGCCGCGCTGGACAAGCCTACGGGCGGCACGGTCATTCTCGACGGCAGGGACCTCGGCAAGATAAAGGAGAGCGACGTTGCGACCTTCCGCCGCGACAATCTCGGCTTCGTGTTCCAGGAGTTTAACCTGCTGGACACCTTTACCGTTCAGGACAACATCCTGCTGCCGCTGGTGCTCGCGGGCAAGAGCTATGACGAGATGACCTCGCGCCTGCTGCCGGCGGCAAAGGAGCTGGGCCTCACGCCGCTGCTGAAAAAGTACCCCTATGAGATATCCGGCGGCCAGAAGCAGCGAGCGGCCGTCGCAAGGGCGATCATAACCAATCCGCGCCTTATCCTCGCCGACGAGCCGACGGGTGCGCTCGACTCCAAATCCACCGACGAGCTTCTCGGCCTGTTCGAGCAGATAAACAAAAGGGGGCAGACCATACTCATGGTCACGCACTCGGTCAAGGCCGCGTCCCACGCGCAGCGCATCCTGTTTATAAAGGACGGCGAGCTGTTCCACCAGATCTATCGCGGCGAATGCTCCGATCAGCAGCTTTACCAGAAGATCTCGGACACCCTGACTATTCTTGCGTCGGGCGGTGAAGTGAAATGAAGCTCGGTTTCTATCCCCGTCTCGCGTGGAGCGGCATCAGGAAAAACAAGCGGCTGTTCGTCCCGTATATCCTCGCCTCGGCCGGAACGGCGGCCGTGTTCTACATCATGTTCTATCTCGCGTCGGGCGACCTTTTGGACGGTATGCGCGGAGGTACGGCGGCACAGTCGACGCTGTCGTTCGGCGTATTCGTCATCGTCGCGTTCGCGCTGCTGTTCCTGTTTTACTGCAACAGCTTCCTCGTGCGCCGCAGATACAAGGAGTTCGGCCTTTACAGCATCTTGGGCATGAACAAGCACAACATCTCGCGCATCCTCGCGTGGGAGACACTGCTGACTGCGCTGCTGTCGCTTATCGGCGGCATATTTATCGGAGCGCTGCTTTCAAAGCTCGCGGAAATGATATTTCTGCACATGCTCGGCGGCACGGCGGATTATTCGCTGCACATATCGCTTCCCGCCATCGAATACATGCTCCTGTACTTCGGCGGCATTTTCGCGCTGATCTACATCAGCAGCCTCATCAAGCTGCACCGCAGCACGGCGGTCGAGCTCGTGCACAGCGAAAGCTACGGCGAAAAGCCCGTCAAGGCAAATCCCGTGCTCGGCATAGCAGGCATTGTCCTGCTCTCCGCGGCCTACATCCTTGCCGTCAGCATAAAGGAGCCCCTGCAGGCGCTCACGATCTTCTTCATCGCCGTCATCATGGTCATCGTCGGCACTTATCTCGTTTTCATATCGGGCAGCGTCCTGCTGTGCAAAATTCTTCAGAAAAACAAGCGCTATTACTACACGCCCCGGCACTTCGTCTCCGTTTCCTCGATGACCTACCGCATGAAGCGCAACGGCGCGGGGCTTGCGTCGATCTGCATCCTCGCAACGATGGTGCTGGTCACGATATCCTCCACCTGCTGCCTGTACTTCGGCATGGTCGACTCCGTCAACGCTCGCTATCCGCGTGATATCAACGTCACCATCGGCTATGACGCAAGCACATCCCTGACGGAGGAAAAGGCTGATGCTCTGCGCGATAAGCTCGTCGCCGCTCTCGGAGATACGGAGCGGAAAAACATCCTCGATTTCCGGCAGCTCAGCATGTCCGGAGGCTTTGAAAACGGCGTTTTCGACATCTCCGAGCGCTTTTCCGGCAGCAGCAACTTAAGCGATTACGGCAGGATCGTAAACCTGCGCATAGTTTCGCTGTCCGACTACAACAGGATAAGCGGCAAAGGCGAAACGCTTGCCGAGAACGAGGTGCTCCTGCACGCACTGCGGACGGATTACGGTCTCAAAACCATATCCCTCGGGAGCGTCGAGACCTTCAGCGTGAAGAAGACTCTTGACGCCATGCCCCTTGCCGACGGCAGCGGCGCTGAAATAAGCCCCACGATAACGCTTGTCGTTTCCGATTTTGACAAGACCGCCGAGCGGCTTGTTGACGGCGCGGGAGAATCCGTTGTCCGCTTAAAATGGATATACGACTTTGACTGCTCGAATGAGCTTGAGGAGCAGGACAAGGTCTGCAATATGATTGCCGCGGCCTCGGAAAACGGCGGATTTTCCGACAAGGACGGCAGCGGCGGCTGGCAGTACCTGTCCTACGAATCGCGAGCTGCCGAGTACGCCGACTTTGCCGCAGTCTATGGCGGCCTGTTCTTCCTCGGCGTTATCCTCAGCCTCGTGTTCAGCTGCGCGGCGGTGCTCATCATCTACTACAAGCAGCTTTCCGAGGGCTATGAGGATGCGCAGAGGTTCGAGATCATGCAGAAGGTCGGCATGACAAAGCCCGAGATACGACGCAGCATAAACTCTCAGCTTCTGACGGTGTTCTTCCTTCCGCTGCTGTTCGCCGGACTGCACCTGGCCTTCGCCTTCCCGTTTATCCGCAAGATACTGTACATGTTCAGCTTCTACAACACGGGCTTTCTTATCTGGATGACGGTCATAAGCTTCCTCGTCTTCGCCCTGCTGTACGCCCTCGTGTACAAAAAAACCTCGAACACATATTATAAAATCGTCAGCAAGTAAAAAAAGCTCCCCACGGGGAGCTTTTTCGTTATTTATCCAGGCTTACATATTCAATAAAATCGTCAAATTCGCCGCTGCTGCCGATGAAGTTTACAAAATCGCACCGGAGGCTGTCGCTGCGAATGATGTAGGAGCTCTTATTTCCGCTTTTATCACCGATGAATATGGCGTATGACCAGCCGCCGGTCGCGATTGGCCACATGCCGCGCACCCTTTTCGCCTCGAAGCTGTTTAGCTTATCGAGCGCCCAGTCGAACTCATCACCGGTGAACTCGTGCTCCTCGCCGTTTCCGTTGCGGACAACGATATAGGAGATCTCCTCGGGGTCAAGCGTGAAAACCTGCTTTTCGGCGTGCGCAAAGGGATCGTCCATCTTCTTCGTTTCCACCTGCGTCAGGATGATCGTGCTTGCGACCTTGGCAGCGACGAGCACCGCGACGATGATGAGAAAAACCTTGAGCTTCCTGCTTTTCATGTGAGCACCTCCTGTCTAAGAGCCTTTTCAAACTACAAACAGCATTATTTTAATTAGTGTTTGCCTATACAAGCATACACATCACCATGCTTTACACAAATTAACAGTGCTTATATTACAATACTACCACAATGCTTATACATTGTCAAATGTTCCTTGAAGCAAAGCCGCGTTTGTCAGTAGGCTGAAAGTAAAAAAAGCTCCCCGTGGGGAGCTTTTTTGTTATTTATCCAGGCTTACATATTCAATAAAATCATCAAATTCACCGCTGCTTCGCGGTCGTTTTCCCTCGGCAGCAGGGGTGTTTGATTCTGCCGCTTAAATTGAGCTCCGCGGCGCGGTGAAAAGCCGGCTTGCTCTTTATCTTTAATACGGGGGCACCGCAATCACCGTATCGGCAGCTGCATCCGTGCGCCTTTAAAAGCGCAGGAGAAGCTCACGGTCGATCTCAATGCCGTTTTTGAAATACACACGCGGAACGCGCTTGCTGACGGCGCAGACAAGCTCATATGGAATGGTTCCCGCGAGCTGCGCGAGGGTCTCGACGGGGTTATGCGGCCCGAAGATCTCGACCTCGTCGCCGACGCCGACTCCGGGAAGCCCGCTTAAGTCTATCATGCTCATGTCCATGCATATCCTGCCGCGCTGCGGTGCGGGGCCGGCGGCTGTCATGATGCTGCACCGGTTGGACAGGCAGCGGAAAAAGCCGTCGGCGTAGCCATAGGGGATAACGCCGATGCGCGTGGGAGAGACGGTACGGAACATGCGGCCGTAGCTTATGTCCGTGCCCTCGTCGTAAATTTTTATCGTGTTTATCATGGCCTTGAGCGTCATCGCAGGGCGCAGGCCGAGCTCGGAAGCGAACTCGCCGCAGCCGTACAGCAGCAGGCCGGGGCGCACCATATCCATATACGTTTCAGGGTACAGTGCGACGGCGCCGGTGTTCGCGCAGTGGCGGATGGCTATGCGGCGGCCGAGGCGCTGCTCGACGGCGGAGACGGCGGCCTTAAAGAGCTCAAGCTGGCGCTTTGTGAAGTCGACGTCGTCCGCATCC
>JABLTK010148205.1_pt1 | contig 11207 bp, 10 predicted proteins | sample 7160131 | NCBI WGS metagenome assembly JABLTK01 (sample SAMN14651221, study PRJNA627086) | human gut metagenome | isolation source: feces | host: Homo sapiens
ACTCGACCGTGATGCCTTCCTTCGGCATGATGACGGCCTGCGCGCAGGGGCCTGCGGGCGCTGCTGCGGCAGCGGGAGCGGCGGCCTTGGGAGCTTCTGCTGCAGGCGCAGCGGGAGCAGCGGAGGCTGCCGGAGCATTTTTCAGCGCGGAGGTATCCTCTCCGGGGTTGCCGATGGCGCAGACGTTGACCAGGCACGGAACCTCGTCGCCATCTTCGTAGAACTTTTCAAGCAGGGTGCCGGCTGCGGTGGATTCGCATTCGAATTCCGCCTTGTCGGTCTCATAGGTGAACAGGACGTCGCCGACGCTGACGGGATCGCCGACGTTCTTCTTCCACTCGCCAATGATGCAAGATTCGACTGTAATGCCTTCCTTGGGCATCAATACGCCTTCTGCCATAAGTGTTTCACTCCTATTTTAATCTCAATAAATTATTTGTTGGCCAGCAGATATTTTTCCGCTTCCGCGCTCCACAGACCGTTGTTGCGCTTGGTGATCTCGTCGAGCTTGGCAAACAGCGGATCGGTCTCACCCAGCTTGCCGAAGTCGGCAATGGCTGTCAGGGGCAGCTCGATTTGGGTGTAGATGAGCTTCTTGCCGCCGGGGATCTTCGGCAGGTTCAGAACGGTGTCGACAACGGCATTCAGACCGCCGATGTGCGTGATCATGGCAGCGGGGTTGATTTTGCCGGAGGTCATCATCTCGATGGCTTCCTTCATGTCGCTGGTGTTGCCGCCGGAGGTGCCGACCACATGGGTGTAGAGATAATGGACGTTGTACCAGTTGAATTCCGCCTTGAACTGGCTGTTGGTCGGGCCTGCGAAGAAGTTGAGGCACCCGTCGAAGCCGAGGATATCGCCGGCCTGCTCGACAACGGGACGAACCGGAGCAAAGCAGATGACATCGTCGTAGCCGGTGCCGCCGGAGAGCTCACGCAGATAGTTGGTATCGCAGCCGGGCTTGGCAGTGTTGACATAGTGCAGCTCGACACCCATTTCCTTTGCGTGCTCAACGGTGTAGATGCTCTGGGCGCGTTCGAGTCTGGCGTCGTCAATGTCGGTGATGACGAGCAGGCTCGGACGGCGGTCGCAGTGCAGCGCGTAGTCGATCGCGCCGAGGCCCATGGGGCCGACGGAGGCGAGCATCGCCATCTTACCGCCCTCAACAATGCCCATCTGATGCTCATAGGAGCCGGGCTTAGTGTGGTACATGGCATGGAACGTGCCGATGATGCAGCTCATCGGTTCTGCCAGAGAGCCGTAGAAATAGGTGTCGGAGTTGTACGGCAGCAGGTTGTCGGTCAGCAGCGTCTCGATAGGGATGTTGGAATACTGGCTGTCGCCGCCGCAGTACTGATAGGAATAGCCGGGAGCCAGCTGAGAGCCCTTGTAGAAGTGGGCAGGCTGAATGGCAAAGCCCTGACCGGGTTTATACTTGTTTTTCCAATTTTCTCCAACTTCGGTAATCACGCCGCAGAATTCATGGCCGACGATCGTCGGATGCTCTGCAACGTCGTTCGGGACGCGCTTGTGCTCCTCGCCCTCGACTGCGGCCTTGTAGGTCGACATGCAGATCGAGTCGGAAATGACCTTGACCTGAACATCGTCTGGGCCTACCCGCGGCAGCTCGATCTCCTCCAGACGGAGGTCCATTTTGCCATGGATACGGACAGCTTTCGTTTTCATACGTTCCATTCCTTTCTTAATATGCCTTGTCAACTGACGCTAAAATCATCCAACCGAAAATGGGATTGTGTTGGTTTGTATTGATTTCACCTTATTGTAGCGCAAGAATCCCAAAGTGTCAACGACAAATCCCGCATTTCGATGCGGGATTGCGTTGTTTTTTGTGGGAGCGCTTTGTGTTCTCCTCCCCTGTCCTTTCTGTACAGGCGCAAAACCCCTGGAGCAGCGCTCTGGGGGCTCTGGCTTTATTCGTTCACTTTGGTCAGTGTAAGCGTATAGCTGTACGTGGAATCGATTATGGTGCCGGTATAGACGTAATCGACCGCGACGCCGTCCACGACGGTATGATATTCGGAAAATACGCTGTCGCACAGCTCGGACGCAGCCGTCTGCAGGGGCTTATCGAGCAGGATGTGCCCCTTTTCTGCTCCGGCAAATGCAAACAGGGCGTACTGCATCACGGAGCCAGACGGGATGCTTATCCAGCTGTCCGCTTCGCCGCCCTCCGCATGGTAGACAATGCCCGTCAGGACGCCGTTTTCCGTCTGATATTCAAGCTGTGGATAGCGTTCGCCGAACGCCACGGAGACCGTCCCGCCGTCCATGGAAAACTCCGATTCCTCCTGCCAGCGGCCGGTCTCATCCAGCTCAACATCGTAATCCCCAAACTGGCGCAGGATCGTGTTGTAGTTTTCCGCGAACTGCGCGATGGTCAGTTCGCCTCTATGGGTCGGGCCATACGGCAGCAGCACGCGCAAAACGCCGCCCGCAATCAGCAGCACCGCAAGCGCAGCCGCAGCTGCGAAACGCCAGCCGGCATGATCCCGGATGGTCTGCTCGGAGCGATCCTCCCACGGAAGCTCCTTCTCCTGCTGCTCGTCGGTGTAGCTGACATACAGGCGGTACAGGCGGAAAAACGGCAGATTCAGCCGGATCCCGTACCAGAACAGGTACGCGGTCCGCTCCCTGCCCTCCGCATAGGTCAGCCTTCTGCCGTCCGGGCTTGTCACACGCAGGCCGAAAAGCCATTTGCCCGGCGTTGTACCGAACCGGGACAGCAGCAGCGGCTCCAGCAGGAACATCGTGCCAAGCGTCAAAAGCTCCAGAAACAGCACGCCGCCCCTGCTGCTTTTCAGCATGTTGAAGCCCAGGGCCGGCAGGATCAGGACCCACAGCGACCGATAGATCTGCGCGTCAAGCAGACGCGCGAAGAATCGCTGCCACGGGAAATGCTCCTTCGGGAGCGTATCGCGCTCGAGCACGCGCTCTGTCTGCATTTCATCGAGATACGGCCTTGCGTCGAGCGTCTGGAACTGCGCGTGCGCCTGCCGGATCCGTCCGGCGATCTCCCCTGCCCGGTCAAGCGCTGTCTTTTCCTTCTGTATGGCCGCGATGCGCGCGGAAAGTGCCGCAGCCAGCTCTGTTTCGCCGCGCACGACTGCCTTGATCTGCCCGACCGTCAGGCCGAGCGCCCGCAGGAGCTTCACGCGCAGCAGCGTTTCGGCGTCCTCCTGCGAATAGTCCCGATAGCCGTTTTCCGCCCGCTCGGGCGTGATCAGCCCCTCGGCTTCATAATACCGGATATTCGCCCGCGCAAGCCCGGTCTGCAGTTCCATGTCTTTGATGGTCATAGTGTGCTCCTTTTGTTGTCTGGTTGTCTGTCAGTCCCGTGTGCTGCACTGCTCCGCCCGATGGGCAGCAGCGATCTTTCGCAGCGCTCCGTAGGGGCCGACGACTCTTTGTCTGGCCGATGTATACCGGCAAGCGGCAGGCCCACATCCGTAACGCTCCTTCGCCGCGAACGGCTGTGACCGGCATCGGCCCCTACTTATCGCTGCGTTACCCATCCAGCTTTCTGATTTCGAAGGACAGCGTATAGCTTCCAGTCGTGTTTCGCGGGAGCTCCAGTGAGCCGTCGTCGGCGAGGCCGGTAAAGCCGGTCGTGGTGAGCGAATAGTCGATCTGATAGCCCGCGGCCTGCGTGTGGAGCTCCTGCAGCGGCTCATCCAACAGCCGCCGCGCGGCAGCCGTGAGCGCTTCGTCGGCGGAAGCGGAGCTGCGCGCGCCGTCAAAGGCCAGAATGGTCAGATAAAGCTCCCGGAACGGCAGATTATAGACCGGGCCGGTGCAGGTTTCCGCGCCCATGTGCAGAGAAATGCCGATCAGACTGCCGTCCTTTGTCGTGTAGCTGAGGTTCGGGATATTTTTCGTATGGTGGACGACCTGAAAGCCGAGCTGCGTTGTGGGCGCCCATGTGCCGTCGTCATAGAGCTCCCGGCTCAGGAAGCCCTCCGTGCCGTGAATATAGTCATAATTATCCGCGAACTGCCGCACGGTCAGATCGCCGGTGGACGTTGTCTGGCAGGTTTTGAGGCCCGTAAGCACCGTTGCGGCCAGCAGCGCCAGAACCGCCGCAGCCCACGCTGCACCCCGCCATGCCTTCCACGGCGCAGCCCGCAATTCACTGCCGTCCTCCCATTCGAGCAGCTGCTCGGCCTGTTCGGCCTTCCAGCAGCTGTAGGTGCGGATTATGCTGTAAATCGGGATACAGGCGCCGTATCCGTACCACAGAACGCGCCATGTACGCCTCCACGCAGCGGCAAGCGGCAGCGTTTTTCCACTTTCATCCGTCACGCGCAGGCCCATGAGCCATTTTCCGGGTGTCGTGCCGAACAGGTGCAGCAGCAGCGGCTCGAGCACGAGCATTGTCGCCATGCCGAGCACAGCCAGCCAGATGCTGGAAAGTCTTCCTCTGGTGTCCACGCCTGCGGCTTGCAGCACCAGATGCCACGGCAGCGAGCACAGCAGAAAATCAAAGCTGCGCGCGATGTACCGCCGCACCGGGACATGGACATATGGCTTTACATCCTGCCGCAGCGCGGTCTGGGACGCAGTGAGGAGCTCGCCGAGATAGCCCGCCGCGTCAAGCGTGGAAAACTCCGCGTGTGCCTGCCGCAGTCCGGCGGCGACGCGTCCGGCGGCGTCCAGATTCTCCTGCTCGGTGTGCAGTTCCTCCAGCCGTGTATCGAGCGCGGCCTCCAGTTTGAGCTTCCCTTCCGCAAGCGATTTGATCGTGTCGATGCGCAGGCCGAGCGCCCGCAGCAGCTTCACGCGCAGCAGCACATCCACATCAGTCTGTGAATATTCCCGGTAGCCGTTTTCCGCACGTTTGGGCGAGATCAGCCCTTCCGATTCGTAATACCGGATGTTGGCGCGGGGCAGACCGGACATTGTTTCGATCTCCTTGATCGTCATATACATCCCTCCTGCCCTCAGCGTACAGTATCAAGCAGGTTTACAGTCAAGCTTTTTTTGATTTTTTTCGTGTTTTCCGCAGAAACCGTCCTGCTGCAGCGAGCAGCAGGAGCGCCGGTACCGCCAGCCAGCCATGATTTCCCTTCTCCGGTGCTTCCTCGGCCTCCGGCTGAGGCGCTGCTTCCGGCTGTGCTGCGGCATAGGTCACGCGGAAGCGTGTCCCCTCTTTTTGTATCTCCGCGTCGAGGTAGCCGGGGACAATCTGCTCCGCAAGCGCCCAGTAATGTGCCGTGGGCAGACTGCTCCATGTATAGCGCCAGTCCTGTTCTTCGGATAAAAGAACCGGGCGGCCAAAGGCTTTCCCGTCGCACATCAGCTGGACCGACAGCGATTCCGGCCGCTGCTCCGGCGTCTGCGCGTCGTCCCAGACGATCTGGACGGAATAATCCGCCTTTTCCGGGCTGCGGGTCAGCGTCGGCTCTGCCTCACGCTCCGCGGGACAGACGATCAGCAGCGGCGACGGCGTATAGATCTGCCGGTTCACGCAGACGCTCTGTCCGCTCAACAGATACAGGCCGGGCTTCAGCGCGTCAAAGACCGCTGTGCCGCTCTCGTCTGTCTCCGCGGAAGCTTCTGGCAGGCAGGCTTCCTCCATCAAGGCCACCCTTTCCAGCACACGCGCAAGCGCGGCCCGCGCTTCCCCATCGCTGCTCTGTGTCTCCAGCCGCGACCGATACGCTTTGAAGCGCGGCACAGGGCTCCATGCTCCGTCGCCGGAACGGTCTGCGACCCGATACACGTCAAACCGCATCCCGGCAAGCGGCAGCTGTTCCTCAAACATGGCCCGCACCGTAAAAGGCTCTGCCGGTTCCGCTGCCAGAGCAGCTGTCGGAACCAGCACACATATGAAAATGGCCAGCCACGCCAGCCGAAGCAGCAACCGTCTCATCGCGCGCCCTCCTTCTTTCTCCATCATACCATATCCCGAAATATTTGCAAACCGGAATCTGGACTTGCCGGTCGGACATAGGCTTTCTGTGGAGGTGAAAGCCCATGCTTTCCGCAGCAGTCTGGCTGATGCTCAGCAGTATGCTCACGTCGCTGCGCATCTCCGGCGGCGGCTCGTTCCCGAAGCCGCTCACCGCCGAGGAGGAGCGCATGTACTTAAAACGCAGCGCCGAAGGCGATTTGGAAGCCCGAAACATTTTGATCGAACGCAATCTCCGCCTGGTGGCGCACATTATGAAAAAATACTACTCGCAGTCCGCTGATCAGGAGGATCTGATCTCGATCGGCACGATCGGGCTGATCAAGGGGATCTCAACCTTTGATGCAAGTAAGGGCGCACGGCTGGCAACGTATGCGGCCAGGTGTGTTGAGAATGAGATCCTGATGTACTTCCGGTCGATGAAGAAGACGGCGGGGGATGTTTCGCTTTCGGACTGCATTGAGACGGGGAAGGACGGGAATGCGCTGTCGCTGATGGATGTTCTGTGCTCGGACGAAGATCTGTTTGAGGATCTGAGCGCGCGGCAGACGTACAAAAAGCTGTACGAGGTCATGGATGAGGTGTTATCGGAGCGCGAGCGGATGGTCATCACGCTGCGCTACGGGCTGGGCGACCGGACACCGCTGACACAGCGGGAGATTGCCGCAAAGTGCGACATCAGCCGGTCGTATGTGTCACGGATCGAGAAAAAGGCGCTTGCCGCGCTCCAGCAGGCACTGCAGGACTATACGCAGACGGTATAGGCCGAAAATTTCTTTTACGGCACTGGATTTAGAAGTTTGTTTCTGGTAATATGGATACAGGCGGCAGGCGCTGGGGCGGCTGCTGCGCGCAGGATAAAAACGCAACGCGGGGGCTTTTGCCGCCGCCAGAGCTGGTAGGTAGCCCAGCCGTCTGCGCTTCGGCGCAGGTAAGTAACCCTCCCCTCCGGGTCGTCCGTTCCTGTGAAAATAATGGAGGAAGCTCTGATTCAGAGGTTCCTCAGGGAGGGTTTCGTGATGGACAGTGATCTGACAAGGCTGACGGTATTTTTTGAAGCGCCGTTCTGGGTCGGGATGTTCGAGCGGTTTGAGGGCGGGACGCTCTCGGTCTGCAGGATCGTCTTCGGCGCGGAACCGAAGGACTATGACGTGCTTTCGTATGTGCTGAAAAATTACACGCGGCTGCGATTCAGTCCGGCTGTTGCAGCAGCTGTCAGACAGGATGCAGCAAATCCGAAGCGCATGCAGCGGGAGATCCGAAGGGCTTCTTCCGACTGCGGCGTGGGGACAAAGGCGCAGCAGGCGCTGCAGCTGCAGTGGGAGGAGCAGAAGCTGGAACGAAAAACGCGCACCCGCGCGCAGCGGGACGCGGAAAAACAGCTGAAATTCGACCGCAGACAGCAGAAGCGAAAGAAAAAGCACCGGGGTCGGTAACGGTGCGCCCCCTTCATGGGAGGCAGTGTTTGTACTGCCGCACATGGAGGGGGCGTATTGTTTTGGGTGAAAAAGCCGCCGCTCGGGTGAGCGGCGGCTTTGGGGTCAGGTATTGGGGTTGTCCATGAGCTCGAGGGGATAATCGCCCAGGTGCTCAAGCTTGAAGCCGTTGGCCTTGTAGGCCTCGTAGTCGAACGCGTTCAGCTCGTCGATGGCGAGCTTGTGGAACTCATAGAAGTTCGGCCACCACTCGTAGCCGTCGCCGAGATTGTGGCTCAGGTATGCGTCAGCGATGTCCTTGCCCATCTGCGGCGCGACATAGAACGCACCCATGGCCAGGACGTTGACGCCGTTGCCGGTGATGGCGCGCAGCGCAGCCGGAACGCTCTCTACAACGCCCGCGTGGACGCCGGGGCACTTGCTGGCCGCGATGTGGATGCCCATGCCGGTGCCGCAGAAGATGAGCGCGCGCTCAAACTCGCCCTCGGAGATCATCGCGCCGACGCGCAGGCCGATGCGGTGGAACATGAGGTCGGTATCCTCCTCGTCGCCCGTGCGGACGCCGACGTCTGTGACGGTCCAACCCTTCTTTTTCAGATGCGCAACGACCGCTTCCTTCAGGGGGAAGCCGGCAAAGTCCGCGCCTACCAGAATCTGCTTATCCTTGATCGTTTTCATGGTATAGCCTCCTTATTTCAAATAGAAAATAGAATCCATATCGGTATAGAACGCCTCGTCGCAGGCCTCGTCATAGACCTCGAAGCAGGGTCTTGTGCAGCGCCACCAGCGCTGCGTGGTCTCATCGGCAGCCATCTTTGCCATATCCGCTTCGTAATCTGTGCCCGTATATTCAAAATACGAGAAGACGACGTTTCCGCGGATGAAGATCGAGTAATTTTCAAGATTGCATGCCGTGATCATTTTCAGCACGTCCGGCCAGACAGCTGCGTGGAGGCGGACATATTCATCCCGCTTCTCCGGCTTCAGCCGGCCGACCTGCCCAAATCTGCGTCTTTCCATTGTTTCTCCGCCTTTCATGCTTTGATGCGCTTATGCTCGTTCAGATAATCCAGCACCATGACCAGCAGCAGGACTGCGCCCCAGACAAGGGAGATATAGTAGCTGCTGATCTGTGGGAACCGGTTCAGGCCCGTTTCCAGCGCGCGCACGAGGAAGATCGAGAGCAGCACGCCGCCGATCTTGCCCTTGCCGCCGTTGGGGCTGACGCCGCCGAGCACGACGATCAGGATGCACTGCAGGGTATAGTTCGAGCCGTAGTCCGCGCGTGCGGAATTGTAGTTTGCCAGCATGATCATGCCGCCTGCCGCCGCGTAAATGCCCGAGATCAGATAGGTCTTGACGAGGATCCAGTCGACGTTCAGGCCGCTGAAGCGGGCGACATTCTCACTGCTGCCGAGCAGGGTCAGCTTTTTGCCGTAGGTCGTCCTGCTCAGCAGGAACCATAGGATGACCGCACCGACGGCAAAGATCAAAAACTGCACGGGGATGCCCGCAATGCGGTTATTGATGAGATAGGCGTAGGTCGTGGGGAAATCGCTGATGGCGCTGCCGCCGGTCAGGACAATGCCGATACCGGAGAACAGCTCGCCCGTGCCGAGCGTGGCGAGGATGGGTGGGATCTTCAGCTTCGCGATCAGAACGCCGTTCAGAAGGCCCGCGACCGCGCCGATGAGAAGCGCGAGCGCGAAGATCGGCAGGATCCAGACGGGGCTCAGTTCACTTCCGCCGTTTGCGATGCGGCGCATGAGCAGGGCCATGGTGATGGAGGTCATATTGGCCACACCGACCGTGGAGAGGTCGATGCCGCTGGAGATCATGCAGACCATGACGCCGAGCGACATGAGGCCGAATTCCGGGAACTGCGCAAACATGGTCTGGAAGTTGACGACAGAATAGAATTTGCGTCCCTTCATGATGCCCATGAACACGAACCAGCAGACCATGATGATGAGCAGGCGCCGGATATGCGTGTCCATTTTCAATCCGCGCTTTGCGGACAGCTTTTTATCAGCCATTGTGCTGCGCCTCCTTTGCCTGCGTTCTGACGCGGCGCTTCGCGCCGGAGTGCGTCGCCTGATATGCGCTGACGGCGGTGCCGATGACGATCAGGAGGCCGACAAACACGTCCTTCCAGACGACCGGAACACCGATGAGGATCATGGAGTTTTCCACCAGCACGATCAGGAGCGTGCCGAGCACGCAGCCGGTCAGCGTGCCCTTGCCGCCGACGATGGCCGTGCCGCCGAGCACGACGCCCGCGACGATGTTCATTTCCATGCCGAGCATATTCGTCGGGTGGCACTGCTGCATCATGCACACGCGGATGATGCCCGCGACGCTGGCGATCACGCCCGCGAACAGGTACAGCAGGAACTTCGTCCGCTTGACGGCGAAGCCCGCGTTATAGGCTGCGGATTCGTTGCCGCCGATGGCGTAGATGCCGCGGCCGAACATGGTGTACCGCAGCACCAGGAAGGTCAGGAGCAAAACGCCCGCGAACACCAGGAATGCCGTCGGGAGCTTGGAAGACAGGCCGCTGACGGGGTTCGTCGCGGTATAGATGGCCTGCTTGCCGAAGGCCTTCATGCCGGCCGGGATCACGGCCAGCTGCTTTGATTCGAGCGTGCCCTGCATGATGCCCTTGAAGACGCTGGCGGTGCCGAGCGTCACGATCATAGCGGGCAGACGCAGGAAGCTGACGAAGAAGCCGTTGAACATGCCGAGAACAGCGCCGATGACAATGGCCGTCAGCATGGGCAGCAGGACACTTCCCTGATAATCCAGATCAAGGAACAGCTTCGTGGTCGCATACGCCGTCAAAGACGCGAGCGCCGGGAAGGAGACGTCGATGCCGCCGGACAGAATGACGAGGAACTCGCCCACGGCGAACAGGCCCGGCACGATCATGGCCGAAGCAATATCGACGATGTTATTGGACGTATAGAACTGACCCGAGCGCGCCTGGATCAAAACCGACAGGGCGAGCAGGATCAAAAATACATAGGTTTCGTTCTGACGAAACAGCTTTTTTATAGTCTTCTGCACTTCCCCACCCCCTTACAGCATCTTGCTCAGGATCTGCTTTTCGCTTGCTTCATCCGCCGTCAGCTCGTCCACAATGCGGCCGTCCTTCAGGATCATGATACGCGAGCAGTTTTCCAGCAGCTCCGGCAGGTCGTCGGAAATGATGATGACCGCCATGCCCTTTCCGGCCAGCGACTGCAAGATCGCGTGGATATCATGCTTTGAGCCGATGTCGACGCCGACCGTCGGGCCGTTCAGAACCAGGATCTGCGGACGGCAGGCCAGCCACTTGGCAAGGACGATGCGCTGCTGGTTGCCGCCGGAGAGCGTGGAGGCGGCATTTGCGGGGTCAGGCGTGGCGATGGCCAGCTCCTTGACCCAGCGGTCGATCTCCTCGTTCGTCTTCTGTGCGTCGACGAGGCTCTTTTTCGTCAGATCGTCGATCTCGGAGATGATAATATTGTCCGCGATGCTCTGCGAGAGGAACAGGCCCTCGCTCAGACGGTCCTCCGGTACGAAGCCGATGCCGTTTTCGATCGCGGCGCGGGGGCTCTTGATCGCGGTCGGCTTTCCGTGGATGCGGATCTCGCCGGACTGGGCCGGGCGGATGCCGAACAGGGAAAGCGCAAGCTCCGTCCGTCCGGAGTCGAGCAGGCCCGTGACGCCGAGGATCTCGCCGCCGCGCAGCGAGAAGCTGATATCCTCGTAGCTGCCCGGAAGCGTCAGATCGCGCACCTCGAGCAGCGGTTCGTCCGACAGGCCGGTCGGCTGGAACGTTTTTTCCTCAAATTTATTCT
>JABLTK010090194.1_pt1 | contig 11206 bp, 10 predicted proteins | sample 7160131 | NCBI WGS metagenome assembly JABLTK01 (sample SAMN14651221, study PRJNA627086) | human gut metagenome | isolation source: feces | host: Homo sapiens
CACCAGAGCGTAGAGCAGGTGCTCCGGCATTATATAATTTAGCGTCAAACTGCTGCCATAGGCCGAAGCACAGGATATTCTTGAGGATATCCGCATCCTTCACCAGCGGCAGCTTGTCAAAATAATATATACACTCTGAAATAAGCATTTTGAGGATATCCCGGAAGCGCGCCTCATTATCCAGCCCGTAGTACCGGCGGAAGGGGTTATAGCTGTTGTGAAACGCGTCCGAGTCGAGATCCATCGCGGCGTCCATGATATAAATGAAGCGTCCGAGAGCGCGCCCCATGGCGCGCAGTGTGTCCGCCCACCTGTCCTCACGGAAAACGAGCGTTTCCGCCATAAGGTCACCGAACGTCGCGGCGGCAGCATCCGCGCTTTCATCATGCGCGGCCTCCAGCCCATGCAGGCGGGAGAGCGACAGCGTCATTGCCGAATGCTGGCGCGGATAAGCCTGCGCAAGCGCCCTGTACGCCCTGCCGAGCGCCCCGGCCGCGGCAAGCGAGGGAAAACTCGCGTCATCCTGCCAGTTATCCATGCACTTGAGATAGGCAAGCATGACGTTCATATCCGCGGCATAGTCCGTCATTTCACTGGCCCACCACGCGTGCGCCTTTGACGGATGCGCGATGCATTTGAACTCCCCCGCCGCTTCCTCCGGCTCATACAGCGAGCCGAGGAGCAGCACTATAAACGTCAGGTCATAGTTCAACGTCAGGCGCGACAGCTGCCCGTGCCGCTGCTTGAGCGCCCTGCACAGCCCGCAGTAGCACGCCTTATAGCGCGCGGCCTGCTCCTCCGTCAGCGCGTCGGTATACGCCGCAAGATAGCCGAACATATCAGGTCTTGCCGAAGAAGGACGTGCCGCACTTGCGGCAGACTATCTTTATCTTTCCGCGGTGGCGCGGCACGCGTAGACTTGCCCGGCAGGAAGGACAGGTGAAGAACTTATAGTACTTGCGCTGTATCCAGCGTTCCTTGAACAGCCGAAGCTCCGCCGCGGCCTTGTACTTGAGGCGCATGTATTTTCCGTTCTCCTCGCGGCGCTTATAGACGTTGCGCGAGAACATGCGGAAATAGACATAAACCAGAAGCGCAATGACTATCGGATACAGCACCCCGCCGATGCTTTTGGAAAAGATGCTGGAAAGAAGCATCAGTATCAGATCCACGATAAGCAGGAATATATTAAGCTGGTCATTGCCGTTTCTGCCGGCCATAAACCTTGCAAAACGTTCTCTCATTAACTCACCTTAATTAATAATTTCTAATACGTTAGTCTATCACAATGCTTCTTCAAAACATCACAAAATTGTTAATTATGGCGCAGTTCAGCGCCCCTCCGCACGCGCTTTGAGCGAAAGCTCAACTATCTTTTCACAGAGCTGCGCGTACTCTATCCCGGCGACTTTTGCTGCGCGGGGGATGAGGCTGTTCGGCGTCATTCCGGGCAGAGTATTGACCTCAAGGCACCACGCGCGCCCCTCGGCGTCAAGGATGAAGTCCGTGCGCGAATACACGGAGAGGCCCAGCGCGCGGTGGAAGCGCAGCGCGGCCTCGCCCATGAGCTTCTGCTCATCCGGGGTGATGCGCGCGGGGCAGATCTCCTGCGCGCCCTCGCTGCCGCTCTGATATTTTGCGACATAGTCAAAGTCGCCGCCGGCAGGGGGCACGATCTCAATAGCGCTGAGATAAGTGTCATCAAGAATGGGAACGGTCATTTCGCGGCCGCGTATCTTCTCCTCCACAACGGCGCGGCTGCTGTATTTGAGCACCTCGCGCAGACCGGCTTCAAGCTCGGCGCGCGTTTCGGGCATGACGACGCCGATGGACGAGCCGCCGTTGACGGCCTTTATAACGCAGGGCAGAGGAAGCTCCTCACACAAAGCGGGGATATCCGCCGCGGTATAGGTGATCTCCCGCCACTTCGGCGTGAGCACACCGGCGCTTTCCATGATGCGCTTCGCCACGGCCTTATCCATCGCCATCGCGCTGCCGAGTGTACTTGACCCCGTATAGGGCACGCCGAGAAGGTCGAGCGCGGCCTGTATCTTGCCGTCCTCCCCGTCCGCGCCGTGCAGGCCGAGGAAAACACAGTCGGCAAGCTGGCATATCTCAAGCACGTTCTTTCCAAGGCGGCTCGGACTCTTCATGCGGCGCGACGCCTTGACGGCCGCGATATCCGGCGCTGTCTTTTCAACGGCGACATCGCCGCAGAACCCATCCGGCACATCGAACGCGTCCTCCAGCGCACCGTCGTAATCCTCAAGCCCCATAAACATATCCACGAATATGGCCTTATGGCCGAGGCTTCTGAGCGCGCGGCACACCGAGGTGCCCGTCACAAGGGCGACATGCCTTTCAGAGCTGATGCCGCCGCCGAGAACAACTATTTTCATAGAACATACTTCCTTTCAACGAAAAACAGATACAGGATACCACGTCCTGGGGCAAAGCACAAGGATTTATTGTAAAACCGGGGCCACATCTGCGGCCCCGGAAATCGACATCACGTCATATCAGCACTGTTTGATTATCCTGATGAAGAACTCGACCGCGTGCTTGACGGTGTCAAGGCGGATATGCTCGTCATTGCCGTGGATGGTGCGGCGCTCCTCCGCCGTGAGGTCCATCGCAGAGAAGCGGTAGACCCTGTCGCTTATCTCGCCGTAGTGGCGGCTGTCGGAGCACTGCACCATGAGATACGGCGCGACGATGCAGCCCTTCCACGTGCCGGCAACGGCGTTGGCAACGCGCGTCCACCCGGCGCAGTCCGTGCGGGAGATAGGACTAGGCTCCATATGATCGCCTACGGTGAGCTTCACGTCGGGGTCGTTTATGACAGTGCGGATATATTCGACCGCGGAGCTGACGGAGTCCTCTGGATTGAGGCGGATATTGGAGACCATGGACACGGAGGGCGGGATGACGTTCGGCGCCTTGCTGCCGCTCATCTGGGTGAAGGCGACGGTCGTGCGCAGAAGAGCGTTGAGCTCGCCGCCGCTCTTTTTGCACATCGCGTCCAGAATGCCGCCGAAGCACCAGAGATTTGCAAATATGACGCGGTAAACGAAGCTGGAATGGCGGCCGAGGGTGTCGAACATTTCAAGCGCGGGCTTGGTGAAGTGCATTTTGAAGGGGTGCGCCTCGACCTTGGTGCAGGCCGCGGAAAGGCGGCCGACGGGCGTGTGCGGCGCGGGAGCGGAGGCGTGCCCGCCGCTTGAGGCGAGGGAGTATTCAAGATTGAGCATACCCTTTTCCGCGATGCCGATGAGGCCGCAGGGCTGCGTCACGCCGGGGAACACATTATCGACGACAGCGCCGCCCTCGTCAACGACCATTTTGGGCGTGACGCCGTGCTCTTTGAAATATTTGACGATATTCTTCGCGCCGGGGCCGTTGACCTCTTCCCCGCCGGAGAAGGCAAAGTATATGTCGTTTTCGGGAACAAAGCCCTGCTTTATAAGGTTCTCTGCCGCGGAAAGGATGCCGTTGAACGTGACCTTCGTGTCGAGTGTGCCGCGGCCCCACATGATGCCGTCGGTTATCTCCGCGTCAAAGGCGGGATGCGTCCAGTTCTCCTCCTCAACGGGAACGACGTCATAATGCGCCATGAGCACCGCGGGGGCGCCATCGCCCTTGCCCTTCCAGCGGAACAGCAGCGCCCTGCCGTCCATGCGCTGCATGGGGCAGGTCTTTACGACGTTGGGGAAGAGCACGGGAAGCTTGGAAATGAGCTTTTCAAACTCCGCGTCGTCCTCAAGCGAGGAATCGTTATAAGAAACGGTGCGGCACTTGATAAGCTCGGCAAGCGAGGCGACAGCGGCGTCTCGGTCGAAATCGACAGGCTCAAACTCCGTCTGTCCGGCGTCCTTCGGCGTGAAGAGCGCCGCGCGGATGAGAATGACCGCGAGGAAAACAACGACAATGGCAAGAATGATCCAACCGAACATATTTATTCCTCCTTAATCCAGAACATGCTTTTTATAGAGAATGCGGGAAACGCCGATGGTGAACAGCACGCCGACGGGCACCATGATTCCGACCGTGGACGCGTTGAGCGCGGGAACGAAGATGAACAGCGCCAGCATGAGAATGACCGGCGCGACGGCTATCTTCCAGTTCTTCGACACGAACACCACGCCGAGGCCGCCGAAGAGCGCGGGCAGTATCTGCGCAAAGGCCGGGGCGAGCACGGGCGCGTCAAGGATGGGCGTGAGCGGCGTGATGAGGATGACGCCGAGGATGATGATGACAGTGGTGACGATGCTGGAAACGGCGATGGCGATGGTGGAAACGATCTCCCCTTCCTCGGTGCGGATGTTCGCGCCGGCCTGCTCAAGCGCATTGAGCGCGACGGGAAGCTTGAGGTTGGAGATATTGCCCGTGACAAAGCTGAGGTATGAGCCGCCAGCGCCGAGCATGGGAACATAGGTGAAGGTCTCCACCACGGCGACGGCCCAGTACATTGGCGCGGTGGCGACAAGACCCATGAGAAGCCCGTGCCGGTCCGGAAGCACGCCGAAGAGGACGCCGACAAGTATGGGGTACATGAAAAGCGCGATCATGACGGAGATATTCCAGATGCGCCCGTCTCTGTGGACGGAATCGAGATAAGTCATTTCTTTTTTCATTTAAGCTCCCCTCCCCTCACGAAAGCCACGCGGTTATGGGAATGGCGCTGGCCATGCCCGCGATAAGGCTTATGGGCAGGGCGTAATCACCAACCCAGCGCCACTTGTATTTTTTGACGATAAGCCCGGCAAGGCACATCACCAGCGCGGACACGAGCATCACGAGCGGCGGGATGAGGCCGGAGAGGTTACCGGAGAACACGGTGGCAAAATCACAGAAAACGTAGCCCAGGAAGGCGGAGATCATACCGATGAACATTGAGGCGGAAAAGATATCGCCCCACTTTTTATCGCGGTTTTCCATGTTTATCATGCCGGTCTGCAGCTTCTTGCCCACCAGCGGCACGAGCCATATGCCGACCATGATGCTGATGGTCATGACCCAGGCGATGGTGACATACTGCTGCGCCGTGAGTGCCGAGACCTGCCCGAACACAAGACCCATGGCGCTTTCCGCATTGGAGGCGGCGATGGTCTCATAAGAGAGACTGCCGACAACGCTCAGACGCAGCCACGGCAGGGGCACGCCGAGGTCCTTTGCAAGCGTGATGACGCTGATGACGATGGCGACGGCCGGGGCGATGGTGAACACCGCCGCGGTGCGCGCGATCCTTTTGAGCTTATCCGCCGCCATGCCGATGGCGAGGCCGCGCCGCCACGCCTTCACAAGGAAGTACACGGACTGGGCAAGCACTGCGGCGATTATCACGCCGGCGACGACGAATAGCACGGGGCTGTTGACATTGAATGCCATGCTGTTCACTCCTTCGATTCTTTTCTCTTTTCTTTCAGACTATTTGATTTTAGACTATTTGGAATATGTAAAACTTGAGATAATCCGTCTCCGGCACGTTCCAGAGTATGGGGTGGTCGGGCGCCTGCTGGCGCGCCTCTATCTGCTTGAGCTCCACCCCGGCGTCGCGCGCGGCGGAGGCGAGCATCTTGCGGAAAAGCTCATCCGGCATGAAGTGGCTGCATGAGGCCGTGGCGAAATATCCGCCGCGCGGCAGGAGCTGGAGCGCGCGCAGGTTTATCTCCTTATAGCCGCGCTCCGCACTGCCGACAGTTTTGCGCGACTTTGTGAACGCGGGCGGATCGAGAATGACGAGGTCATAGGGCTTGCCGGGCGCGGCGGCGAGCTTTGGCAAAAGCTCAAACACGTCTGCGGCGATAAAGTCCATGCGCCCGTCCAGCCCGTTGCGCACGGCGTTGGCGCGCGCCATTTCAATGGCGCTTTCGGACACATCCACCGCCGTGACATGCTCCGCCCCGCCAAGCGCGGCATTGAGCGCGAAAGAGCCTGTGTGCGTAAAGCAGTCGAGCACGCGCCGCCCCTTCGCAATGCGGGCGACGGCAAGGCGGTTATACTTCTGGTCGAGGAAGAAGCCGGTCTTCTGGCCGTTTTCCACGTCCACGCTGTAATAAACGCCGTTTTCGCATATCTCCGTAACTGGCGAGGCGGGGTGCGCATCGCCGTACCAGCCCTTGAACTGGGGCAGACCCTCCAGCGCGCGGATGGCGGCGTCATTGCGTTCAAACACGCCGTCTATCACCTGCCCGTCGGCGCGCAGCACCTCAACGAGCAGGGGGAAAACAACGTCCTTTATCCTCTCCATGCCGACGGACAGCGTCTGCGCGACGAGGATGTTGGAAAACCTGTCCACCGTCAGGCCGGGGAAGCCGTCGGCCTCGCCGAAGATAAGGCGGCAGCAGGACACATCCGGCCCCATGACGGTCTTTCTGTAATCCCAGGCGTATTTTATGCGCCGCGCCCAGAAGGCCGCGTCGAACGCGTCGTTCGCGTTGCGCGAAACGAGGCGGACGCGAATCTTGCTGTGTCGGCTGAGAAAGCCCGTGCCGAGGTACTTCCCCTTCTCGCTGACGGCATCGACGAGCGCGCCGTTTTCCGCGTCCTCCGCGCCGGAAACGACCTCCGCCTCATATATCCACGGGTGGCCCTGCTCGACCCAGCGGGTGCCTTTCGCAGTGACGGTCACGCGCGGATACTGGCGCTGTACTTTCATTGGCATCATCCCCATCTTTTTTCTGCTATTTTAACATATTTCCTGCGCCGTGGAAACAGTCATTTCACACTAACTTGAAGAAAATACGCGCACCGCGCCGCGCGGCATTCAGGGCCGGGCAACGATTTTCATTGCGTAACATATGTTTTTGATTTATAATGCAGGACAGAAACGAAAAAAGGAGCGAGGACATGAGCAAACTACTGCTTCTTGAGGATGATCTGAGCCTTGCGAACGGGTTGAGCTTCGCCTTTCGCAGGGAGGGGTTCACGCTTGACGCCGCAAGGACGATAGCGGAGGCGGATGTGCTTTGGGACGGCGGGAAATATGACCTGCTGGTGCTGGACGTATCGCTGCCGGACGGCTCCGGCTTTGACTTCTGCAAGAGAGTGCGATGCACGTCAAGGGTGCCGGTAATATTTCTGACGGCGTCTGACGAGGAGACGAGCATCATTATGGGGCTGGACATCGGCGGCGACGATTACATCACAAAGCCGTTCAAGCTGGGCGTGCTGATGTCGCGCGTGAACGCCCTGCTGCGCCGGGCGGGCGCTTTCAGCGCCGCGGAGACCGAGCTTGCATCAAACGGCATAAGGGTGCTTTTATTGCAGGGGCAGGCTTACAAAAACGGAGAGCCGCTGGAGCTGACGGCCGCGGAGTATAAGCTTCTGTGCCTTTTCATGCGAAATGCGAACACGGTGCTGACAAAGGGGCAGATACTGGACAAGCTGTGGGACTGCGAGGGCAATTACATCGACAGCAGCACGCTGACGGTATACATTCGGCGGCTGCGCATGAAGATAGAGGACGAACCGGGCGAGCCGCAGATGCTGCTGACCGTGCGCGGGATGGGATATAAATGGAACGTGATGAGCTGAGGTGCGCATGAGGATACTTGCAAACAGGGAAATACGGCGGCTTTTTACCGCGCTGGCGCTGATATGTGCGCTTGCGATGCTGCTCACGGCGGGCTTGGCATGGCTGTACTGCCGGAGGCTTACGCCGTGGCCGGTGCTCATTCCGCTTCTGGCGGGCGGCGGTGCGCTGGCGGTCTGCCTTGCGTACTTCAAAAGGCAGCACAGGACGATGGAGCAGGCCGTGGGGCAGATAAACGCCTATCTCAGCGGCGACGTGAGTGCGCGCATAGAATGCGACAGCGAAGGTGAAATGTACAGGCTGTTCCACGCCGTAAATTCTCTGGCAGCGGTGCTGAACGCGCACGCGGACAACGAGCAGAGAGAAAAGGAATTTTTGAAGAACACCATCTCCGACATTTCACACCAGCTTAAAACGCCGCTGGCGGCGCTGAACGTCTACAACGGGCTTATTCAGGATGGGGATTCGGACGACTCCGCCGTGAAGGAATTCGCGGCGCTGTCGGAAAAGGAGCTTGACCGCATTGAGACGCTGGTGCAGAACCTGCTGAAGATCACACGGCTGGACGCGGGCGCGATAGTATTTGAAAAGCGCGAAGAAAACGCGGCGGACATGCTGCGGGAGACGGTGCAGCAATTCGCGTATCGCGCGGGGCAGGAGCAAAAGACGCTGACCCTGGCGGGCGATGACGGCGCTTCCCTCTTCTGCGACCGCGGCTGGCTTTGCGAGGCCATTGGCAACATCGTGAAAAACGCGCTTGACCACACGGGCGCGGGCGACGCCGTCAGCATCGAATGGAGGGCGCTGCCCGCCGCCGTGCAGATCGTGATAACGGACAGCGGCTGCGGCATACATCCGGAGGATCTGCCGCATATTTTCAAGCGGTTTTACCGAAGCCGCTTTTCAAAAGACACACAGGGAGCCGGACTCGGTCTGCCGCTGGCAAAGGCCATCGTCGAGGCGCATGGCGGAACTATCGAGGTGGACAGTGAGCCGGGCAAGGGTGCGGCGTTTACGATGTATTTTCCGGAGGCGGCCGCAAATCCTACAAAATTGTAGGACTGCTGTAGGCTTAGAGTAATATTCCGGTGCTATTCTTTTCGGCAGAGGCGGAAAAGGAAGCCTTGTTTACTTAGAAAGAGGTGCTTGCACGATGGATCTATTAGAAGTGAAAAACATTTGCAAAACCTACGGCAGCGGGGAGGCCGCGGTCACGGCCCTGAAGGACGTAAGCTTCACCGTTCCCAAGGGGGAATATGTGGCGGTCGTTGGCGAATCCGGCTCCGGCAAGAGCACGCTGCTGAATATGATAGGCGCGCTGGACACGCCCACATCGGGCAGGGTGCTGATAGACGGCAGGGATATCTTCGCAATGGACGACAGGAAGCTTACAATATTCCGGCGGCGGAACATCGGCTTTATCTTTCAGGCGTTCAACCTCATCCCGGAGCTGACGGTGGAGCAGAACATCATATTCCCGGCACTGCTGGACTATCAGAAGCCGGATAAGGCCTATCTTGAAGAGTTGCTGACGGTGCTGGATCTGAAGGAGCGCCGCCATCACCTGCCAAGTCAGCTTTCCGGCGGACAGCAGCAGCGCGCGGCGATAGGGCGCGCGCTGTTCACGCGGCCCGCTCTCATACTGGCGGATGAGCCGACGGGCAACCTTGACACGAAGAACAGCCGGGAGGTCATCGCCCTGCTGAAGGAGGCGTCAAAAAAGTACGAGCAGACCATAATCATGATAACCCACAACCGCAGCATCGCCCAGACGGCGGACCGCGTGCTGCGGGTGTCGGACGGCAGCCTCACCGACTTCGGGAGGTGCAGGGAATGAAAAGCTATCTGAGTCTTATTCCCATTTCGGCAAAGGTGCACCGGCGGCAGAACCGCATGACGCTGCTATGCATCATATTCGCCGTGTTTATGGTGACGGCGGTATTCAGCATGGCGGAAATGGGCGTGCGGATGGAATACACGCGCCTTGTCGGGAAGCATGGGAGCTTGTCCACGGCGGACATGCTGGGAAGCGGCATGGGGCAGACGCTTCTTCTGACCGCATGTATTCTGTTCCTGCTTATCCTTATCGCGGGCGTGTTGATGATATCCGGAAGCATGAACTGCACCGTGGCGCAGAGGGTCAAATTCTTCGGGATGATGCGCTGCATCGGCATGAGCAGGCGGCAGATAATCCGCTTTGTGCGGCTGGAGGCGCTGAACTGGTGCAGTACGGCCGTGCCCATCGGGCTTGCGCTGGGCATCGGCGCGACGTGGGCGCTGTGCGCGGTGCTGCGCTTTCTGGTGGGCGAAGAGTTTTCCAACATTCCGCTGTTCGGCGTCAGCGGCATAGGCATCGCCTGCGGCGTCCTTGTTGGCGTCATCACCGTTCTGCTTGCCGCAAACGCCCCGGCGAAGCGGGCATCCAACGTCTCCCCCGCCACGGCGGTGTCAGGGAACACGGGCGGCAGGAAAACGCTTCGCCGCGCGGCAAGCACACGCTTTGGAAGGATTGAAACCATCCTCGGCGTCAACCATGCGGTTTCCGTGAAGAAAAATCTCATCCTGATGACGGGCTCCTTCGCGCTGAGCATCGTTATGTTTTTGAGCTTTTCCATGCTCGTCGATTTCGTGAACTATCTGATGCCGCAGTCCGCCGCCGCGGCGGATATCGACATTGCAAGCGCTGACGGCAACAATATCCCCCATGAGCTGCTCTCTGATATTCGGGGAATGGACGGCGTAAAGCGGGTCTACGGGCGGCGGAGCGCCTTTGATATTCCGGCTTCCATGAATGCAGACACGAGCCTTTCCGGGACTGTCGATCTGATATCCTATGACGATTTCGACCTGCAATGTCTGAAAAAGGACGGCGCGCTGAAAAGGGGCAGCGGCCTGAAAAAGGTCTATGGTAACAGCAGCTTCGTGCTGGCAGCGTCCGACGCGGACAGCGCATGGAGGATAGGCGACACGGTCCATATCAATGGCGAAACGCTTACGATAGCGGGTCTGCTGAAAAACGACCCGTTCAGCGAGGACGGCCTGACGCACGGGAAGCTTACGCTGATATCTTCCGGCGAGACCTTTGTCCGCCTGACGGGGGAAGAGGATTACGCCCTTGTGATGGTGCAGACGACGGGCGGCGCAACAAACGCGGATGTCCGGGCCATTCAGGCCGCCGCGGGCGAGAGTTTCAGCTTCCGGGATATGCGCGAGGCGCGCACATCCGGAACCTACATGGCCTTTGTGTTCTGCGTCTATGCGTTTCTGGCGATAATCGCGCTGGTAACGGTGCTGAACATCGTCAACAGCATTTCCATGAGCGTATGGGCAAGGATGAAGCAATACGGCGCGATGCGGGCCGTTGGCATGGATGGGCGGCAGGTGACGAAAATGATAGCCGCGGAGGCCGCGACATACGCCGCGCTTGGGTGCGCCGCTGGCTGCGCCATCGGTCTGCCCCTGAGCAGGCTGATATACAACGTGCTCATTGACGGGCGCTTCCCCTATGCCGTGTGGTGCTTCCCGCTGAGGCCGCTTGTGATGATAGTACTTTTTGTTTCACTTTCGGCGGCCGCGGCGTCCATCGCCCCGGCAAGGCGCATCCGCAATATGCCGGTCACGGCGGCGATAAACGAATTATAAATACTGCGTGAAAATTCCGGGCGCGGCAGA
>JABLTK010013930.1_pt1 | contig 11190 bp, 9 predicted proteins | sample 7160131 | NCBI WGS metagenome assembly JABLTK01 (sample SAMN14651221, study PRJNA627086) | human gut metagenome | isolation source: feces | host: Homo sapiens
ATTAAATCGTTGTCAGATTTTACTCTTGAAATTTTATACATGACGAGGAATAACCTGACGCGAATAGCGAGCTATTTAAGGAAGGCTATGACGAAGTCATGTATAAAATTTCTTGTGGAATCTGACTCTGCGATTTAATCAGCGTTTCCCTAGCACTGCGGTTAGTATCACATAGGCACAGGCAGGGAAACGACGCCTTGGTGCTACGTATTTCTGCTTTCATACATGCATCGTTTATCGGTCTGCAAGGAAGATTTCTCGGCAACGCTTTCAATGACGATACGGGAGTCTGATGTCTTCTAGTTTTTTAGTCACCAGTCGTTCGAGACACCTAATCCCTAGCCACTAGTCACCAGTCACTTCTAATCCTTGGCCAACCAAAAAGCAGGAACGAAAGAACGTTCCTGCTTTTCTTGACGATCGAACGCTCATTTGCTATACTTATGTTCAGGGAACAATATTTCTGAGAGAAGAGATGTTCGTGCTGAAAGAGAGGAAGCAGCATGTGCAATATTGGAATGAGAGCGCTGGTGCCGGTGAAGCGCTCCGGTGTGGATGATACGTTGGCGATTCGGAATGACTGGGGACTGATCCACATGCCCTGCCCTGTCGAGACGGTGATGGGACGGCTGTCACGCTCCTATGGCGAGTGCATGAGGACGCAGAGAAGGCTCTTCGGAAAACGGCGCGGGACGGCCGTGAGATTCGGCGATGATGCGGACAGCCTTTTCGTCCAGCTAAAGCTTTCGCAGCAGGCGCCTGGGCTTGGCTATGTGCATCTCGGCTCTTTTCATGATATCTTTGTGGACTTGGACGGGAAATGCACGATTCGCTTTGATACGGAGCACTCCCTCCACACCTACTGGAATATCCAGACCGTAGAGAAGCATATCGCAAAGCTCACGCCCTTCATAGAGGAGCCCGTTTCGCTCCTGATCACCCATCCGAAGCGGATGGAAATGGAAAGGCTCGCAGAGCTTCGGAAACGGATGATGGCGCTGTGAGTGATATTTCATCCCGATCAGGTCAAAAAAAGAGATGGGGTCAAATGCAAAAGCATTTGGCTCCATCTCTTTTTTGTTGATACTAAGAGACTAAGATACTAAGAGACTGAGACACTGAGACACTAGTATTGCGTATTTCGATGAAGAGGACTTTTAATCGAAATAAAAATGCAGTCAGAATGAGCGTCGTAGCGAGATGGGGCATGCCAGCGATATAGTGTACTATGTTGAATAGTCCGATACTATCGATATTCTAACACTTTCAGGCAATACCGCTACGTAGCCCCCTCACCCCTTCGGGGAGCTCCCCCGATGGGGAGCCAAGAAGATTCGGCGCTTTTCGTCATCTCGCAAACATCTTGCTTCCCCCTTCGGGGGAAGTGCCGAAGGCAATAGGGGCATGCTAGCGGTATAGTGTGCTATGTTGAATAGTCCGATGCTATCGATATTCTAACACTTTCATGCAATACCGCTACGTAGCCCCCTCTCCCCTTCGGGGAGCTCCCCCGATGGGGAGCTAAGAACGTTCTTCCGCTTAACTTAAGAGAGGCGAAGTCTTCAAGTCTCCCAGTCTTAAAATCTGAAGTCTCCTAGTCTCCAAGTCTCCCGTTTCCTACACTCCGAGCTTTCTTTTCAGCGCAAGATACGCATCCGTATAGTACGGCGTGACCTGGGATTCTCTGAGGTCGTAGCCGTAGGGGCGCCGACTCATGGCCAGGATCGGAGGGGTCTGGATGCGCTTGGCGACGGAGAAGCCGGAGAAGAGAGCCCACCAGCGTTCAAGGTCTGCGGTGAAGGCTTTGGCGGTCGGGAAGAGGTCTTGCACGCGGGCATGGCAGCCGATATGCGCCTCGAGACTTCCCTCTGCGTACCAAGTGAGGAGGTCTTCCGGGCAGAGGCGCTGCCATGGCTCGACGAAGCTCTTCAGAAGATAGTCATGGTACTCATAGATGAGAGGATCGCCCATGCCTTTGGTGACGTCCTGCTTTTCTGAGAGCTCGGCGGAGGGCTTCACGGTGAAGATGCCTTCCGGGATGACGGGGTTCTCGTACCAGTCGTTCAAAAGGCGGCCCAAGTGGTATATCTGGTATTTCCATAGATCGGCGGTCGCGGCAAAGGCACCGGCGAGGTCGCCGTAGAGTGTGCCGTAGCCGACGGTCGTTTCTGTTTTATTGGCGTTGCAGGTGAAGATGCCGCCAAAGGCAGCGGAGAGGGCAGAAAGGATCCGGCTGCTCCGGTCGCGCGCCTGCATGTTTTCTTTCATGAAGTCCGTGAGATGGATCTCGCGCCCGCAAGAGATCGGAAGGCCTTCCAGTGCTTTTGCCGTCTCATCGATGAATTGTCCGATGGGGATGGTGAGGTAGGGCGAGCCGAGACGCATCGCGAGGTCTTTGGCGAGCCCCTTCGTCATTTCTGAATTGTAGCGCGTCGGCGTATTCACGAGGAGCAGATGGTCTGCGGGAAGGACGGAGCGGTAGAGCGCGGCATTCACCGCGGAGTCGATGCCGCCGGAGACGCCGATCACGACTTTGGATACGCCGATGGCAGAGAGAAATTTCCTGACGCCGTAGCGCATGGCGAAAAGGAGCAGGTCTCCCTGCCATGGCGGCATGGGGGAGGCGGGAAGGAGCGCGCCGGTGGATCTCTCGAAATGAAATGTGCTGCGGGCCTCTTCAAAGGGAGCGGCTTCGGCAAGAAGCCTGCCGTCCTTTCCATAAGCGGCCGTCATGCCGTCGAAGGTGTAGCAGGTCTTGCCGTTGTTCTCCAGCCCCCGGCGGTTCACATAGAGCATCGGGACGTGGAGACGGGAGAGCTTGGCGGAGAGCATGCGGTGGCGTTTTTCATTTTTGGAAAGCGTGAAGGGAGAGGCGGACAGATTCAGGAAAAGATCGGTGCCCTTGGCGGCAAGGACATCCATGGGCGAGAAGCTGTAATTTTCATCCCAGCTGTCTTCGCAGAGGAGAAGCGAGAGGCGGATCACTTCGCCGCGGAGGGAAATCACAAAGGGCGCGAGCGCTTCTTCGGGGGTCGAGCCTTCTTCTCTCGCGAGGGCGAGAAGAGAGGTGAAATAGCGACGGTCATCGAAGCAGCGGTAATTGGGCAGCAGCGCTTTCAACGCATAGGGACGATGCAGTCCTTCCGGGGAGAGAAATGCGCCGTCCTTTGCGAGAAAAGCGGCGTTGTATTTTCGGGGGCGGCCATCGTCATTCGTCTTTGTCCAGTCGATGGCGACGTTTCCCCACGCGATCATAATGTCCCGGGCTGCTTCTCGGAGGCGGTCATTGTATCGCTCTGCCTCGCGCAGGAAGGCATTCTGGTCCCACAGGTCTCCGATGAGATAACCGGTGAGACACATCTCGGGAAGGACGAGAAGGTCAGCGCCCTCCTCTTTGGCGAGAGCGATCTCTTTTTCGATGAGCGCCCAGTTGGCGCGGATATTCCCAGGCAGGATGTCGAGCTGGGCGGTGCGGATAGTGAGCATGGTTGGGCTTCTTTCGTGAATGGAAGTGACTAGTGACTGGAAATGAGGATATAACAGGTGCAATGCTGTGGAAAGAGGGCTCCTGCATCCACTTGCTTTTCTTCCATTTTACAAAAGCATTTCCCTATTGTAAATGCACAGCGGCGAGATTTGTTATATAATGACTGTAATATGCAGCGAACCGTCCTATCCCCTTCCTTTGGAAGGGGGATGCCCGAAGGGCAGGGGGAGCCGAGCTGGGGAAACGCTGATTCAATCGGACAACGATGGGATCAGTATCTCCCTAGGCGGATTTTCACTTCATGCGGGAGCCAACCCCGACTCGCTTCGCTCGTCTGCCCCTCCCCAAGGAAGGGGCTAGAGAAACACTGTCGAATCCGCTCAACCGGTAGAACTTATTAACTATGGAACATTATCGCAACTATTCTGATTTCTTGAAACAAAAATACGGCGAGAAGGTCTACAAGATCCCGATCTCGCTCCCCGTGACCTGTCCGAACCGCGATGGTACGCTGTCAAAAGCGCCCTGCATCTTCTGTGGCTCGATCGGAGCGGACTATGAGACGAAGGCGGTCGGCATGAAGATCACCCGCCAGCTTGACCGGAGCATCGCGCATGTGGGGCCGAAGTACAAGGCGAAGAAATTCATCGCCTATTTCCTGAATTTCACAAATACCTACGCGCCGCTGGACGATTTCGGGCGCTGGATGGAGGAAGCCATGCAGCATCCCGATGTGGTGGGAGTCGACGTTTCGACGCGTCCGGACTGCATTCACGAGCGCTACCTTGACATCCTGAAAGAGCTTTCAGATACCTATGGCAAGGATGTGACGATCGAGCTGGGGCTGCAGAGCAGCAATGCCCATACCCTCGAGAAGATCGGCCGCTGCCACGGTGTCGCGGAATACATAGATGCCTCGCTCCGCATCGCTCGCTATGGCTTCGGGCAATGTACGCATGTCATCGCAGATCTTCCATGGGATGACCGGATAGACGTCATCGAGACGGCAAAGCTCATCTCCGTCCTCCCCGTGACAGAGGTGAAGCTGCACTCCTTATATATCGTGAAGGATACGGCGCTCGCGCATATGTATGAAGCCGGCGAGGTCACGCTCTCTTCGATGGAGGAATACATGGAGCGCGTCATTCTCTTCCTTTCCTATCTCCGTCCCGACATCGTCATCCAGCGTATCGTCGGCCGCGCCTCGGGCGGGAATACCCTCGCTGTCAATGGCGGTTCCCCGTGGTGGGACGTCAAGAAAAGGATCGACGCCCTGATGGAAGAGCGCGGTATCATACAGGGCGCGTGCTGCGACTATATCGACGGAAAGGCCGTGCGGAGATTTGTGCGGTGAGACATAAGAAATGGTATTGGTACACGAAAGGAACTTCATGGCAGAAAAAACAGAACAGATCATGGTGAATGATCGCGAGGAGGCCGGCGCGCTTTTGGAGCGGGACAGCTCATACCTTGCCATCATCGGCGAGCATTACGGCGCAGACATCTTTGCCCGCGGCAATCTCATTCGGCTAAAGGGCGAGGAAGCGGCAGTCGATCAGAGTATGCGCGTGATCGGAAGACTGCGGCGGATGATCCGTCAGCGGATCCGCCTCTCTGCGCGGCAGGTCAGGATGGTGATGTCCCTCTTGGATGAAGGCAAAGAGCAGCTGCTCGAAGACATGGAAGACGACATCATCAATTTCACCAAGCAGGGCGCACCGCTTCGCCCAAGGACTGTGGGACAGAAGATCTACGTCGATACCATCCGTCACCATTCCATCACCTTCGGCATCGGCCCCGCGGGGACTGGCAAGACGTACCTCGCTGTCGCACTCGCCGCCTTTGCGCTCAGAAATCATGACGTGCAGCGCATCATTCTCGTCCGTCCGGCGGTCGAAGCCGGTGAGAAGCTGGGCTTCCTTCCCGGTGATCTGCAGGAAAAGGTCAATCCGTACCTTCGCCCTCTCTTTGACGGACTGCTGGATATGTTCGGCCCGGAAGACTTCATGCGGCTGCAGCAGAAGGGCCAGATCGAAGTCGCGCCTCTCGCCTACATGCGCGGACGCACGCTCGAGAAATCCTTCATCATCCTTGATGAAGCGCAGAATACCACCATCGAGCAGATCAAAATGTTCCTGACACGTCTCGGACACCGATCGAAGATGGTCATCAATGGCGATACCACGCAGATCGATCTTCCCCCTCATGTCAAGAGCGGCCTCATCGATGCCGAGCGCGTGCTGAAGCATGTGAAAGACATCGGGCACGTCTATTTCAATGAAGACGATGTCGTCAGACACGATCTTGTGGCGGCGATCATTCATGCCTACGAAGAAGATGCGAAGAAAAAGAGCGGCTGGTGACTAGTGACTAGTAGCTAGGGATTAGGTTTCCGATACGAGAAAACCGCTAGTCTCAAACCTCTGCGGCGCTTCTGATTTTTATGCGCCGCACCACCATTTCGCATTTCTCATTTCTAATTTCTCATTCAAGCAGAGCTTTTATTCGCAATCAAGGGACGACACGTCCCATGGGCTCACCCTGAACCTTCCATTCGAAAATCCATGATCTCGGAGGTGTTACCATGGAAATCACGATCAATTACAGTGATATGAAATTTTACGACGAAAATTACGAAAAGCTGATCCACACCGTCCTCACCAAGGGCGCAGAGCTGCAGAAGGTGCCGGAAGAGGCAGAAATCAGCGTCCTCATCTGTGATGCGGATACCATCCATGAGCTGAATCGCGACTACCGCAATGTCGATGCACCGACCGATGTCCTCTCCTTTGCACTGAATGAAGGGGAGGAGGACATTCCGGAGGAAGAAACAGAGCTGGGAGACATTGTCATCAATCTGGATCGTGCCATCCAGCAGGCCAAAGAATTCGGACACAGCACGGGACGCGAAGTGGCTTACCTCTCCGTTCACGGCTTCCTTCACATTCTTGGTTATGACCATTATGACCCCGAAGAAAAGAAAGCCATGCGAAAGGCGGAAGAAGATATCCTCTCCGCCTGCGGCATCACCCGCATGATGACCGAAGGGGAGATCGAACGGGAAACGGGAATGAGTGACTAGTGACTGAAATGCCATCTTCGGGCATCGCCCTATGTATACTCTGCGGCGCCTCCATATTTTTATGCGCCGCACCACCATTTCGCATTTTTCATTTCTAATTTCTCATTCAATTGAAGCTTTCAAGCGTAATCAAGGGGCAGCACACCCCGTGGTCTAATCCTGAACCCTGCCATCTTTATTTAGGAGACTCTATGAATAACGAAACCAAATTTCACTCCGGCTTTGTCGCTCTTGTCGGGCGACCGAATGTCGGTAAATCCACACTTATGAATGCCCTTCTGGGGGAAAAGATTTCCATCGTGTCTGCTCACGCACAGACGACCAGAAATAAGATCACCGGCGTATGGAACGGCGAGAATTCCCAGGTGGTCTTTCTGGACACCCCCGGCATGCACAAGCCGCAGAGCAAGCTCGGCGAAGTGATCCGTCAGAATACCATGGACGCTTTGGACGAGGTCGACCTCATCGTCTTCCTCTGCGCCGTGAACGATCCTCTGGGCGCGGGCGACCGCTACATCATTTCCCTCCTGAAGGACCGCAAGGTGCCGGTTATCCTTGCGCTGTCGAAAACGGACCTGATCTCCAAGGACGAGCTCTTGAAGAAGCTCGTGCAGTACGATAAGATTTACAAGTTTGCCGAGATCGTCCCGCTCTCTGCCAAGACGGGAGAGAATCTGGATGTCCTCATGAAGATGGTGGAAAAGTACCTGCCCGAAGGCCCGAAGTACTTCCCCGATGACATGGTGACCGACCAGCCGGAGAGAAACATCGTGCAGGAGATCGTCCGTGAAAAGCTCCTAACGCGCACACGCGATGAAGTGCCGCACGCCATCGGCGTCTTCACAGAAGAATTCCATGAACGTGAAAATGGCAAGGTCTACATCCGCTGCACGATCTACGTCGAGCGTGATTCGCAGAAACGCATCATCATCGGCAAGAAAGGCACCGTCCTCAAAGAAGCAGGACAGGAAGCCCGCGAAGAGATCCAAAGTCTCATCGGCGCTCCCGTCTTCCTCGACCTCTGGGTCAAGGTCAGCAAGGACTGGAAGAACAAGGACTATATCCTAAGGGAGCTTGGGTATAAGGAACATAGATAGCAGCCGTGTAAGGAGTGGATGACTTATTTCTTCAGAGATAGAATGGATCGGCCTTTTGCTTCTCGTCATCGTGGTCGTTTCCTTTATCAATTACAACAATACGATGGTGAACTTTTCCTTCGCTCGCATGCGGAAGAAATACATCGAAGACAATGACGAGCAGGATCCTCTGCTCATCGAAAAGGTGGCGCCTTTCTACCAGCGCACCTCGCAGATCATCGGCGGCACGCAGGTCTCCTTCGTGCTGTGCAGCGCCATGCTGGGGATCTCTCTCCTGATGCTGGTAAGTCATGCGCTCGTCCTTCTGGAATCACTTCTGGGCGGGGCGCTCTGGGCCGAATGGAAATGGGGCGTGTACCTCCTCATCGCGCTCCTTGTCATGGGACTTCTTCTGGTGTACTGGGTGGGGACGATCCTTCTCCCCGGGGCGCATGCACTGGTCGATCCGCTGCCCATCCTTGCTTCGCACACATGGGTCATCCGCCTGAACCGTCACCTGTACCGGCTCTTTGTCGCGGCAGGTCTTTTTGTGACGCATCGCATCTTCCGCTTGCGGGGGATCCCCTTCCGCAATGAAGTCAATTTCACCTACACCGAGGACGAGATCCGATGCATCGTCGAAGAGAGCCACCGAAGCGGCCGCCTGAATGCCCTCGAAAATACGCTCATCAAGAATTCATTCGATTTCTTCGACCTCATGGCGCGCGATGTCATGATCCCCAGAAATGAGATCGTCGTCTTCCACTTTGACGAAGATCTGTCCGAAGCTATGCGGCGCGTGCTACCCAAAAGTCATCACACCTGCTATCCGGTCTGCATCGAAGACAGAGACCAGATCATCGGCTTTATCCATGTGAAAGACCTTCTGCAGGGCTGTCTCTCGGGCCAGCTGTCTTTGAAGAAGATCAATCGTGAGATCCTGACCGTGCCGGAAGTCATGCCCGCGCCGGCGCTGCTCCAGCTCATGAAGAACCGACGCATCTACCTCGCTGTCGTCGTAGATGAGTACGGCGGCACCTCCGGCCTTGTCACACTGAATGATCTCGTCGAAGAGCTCATCGGTGAGATCCCGCAGCCTGCGGAGAATGTCCCCTATGAGATCGTCCGTCAAAAGGACGGGACATATGAATTTGACGGCACCGTCATTCTCGAAGATGTATCAGACCGGCTGGAGATCGATCTTGCAGGAGAAAATAAAAGCGCGACCATCGCCGGCTTCGTCTTTTCCAATCTGGAGCGTATCCCGAAGGTGGGTGACTACGTCGACTTCTCCGGCTGGCGCTTCACCGTCCTGCGCCTCTCCGGCTTCCGTATCGTCCGTGTGAAAGCGGAGAAGTTGACTGGGAACTAGTGACTGGTGACTGGTAGCTAGGGATGCGTGGCTAGGGATGAGCAGCTTTCTCTCCTTGTCATTTCGAGCGAAGCGAGAAATCTTTGTCATTCGCGGTCAAACGAATGATATCAGAAAAGCGTAAAAGGGAAACCTGCTCTCCGCAGACCTTCGGGCATCGCCTCTACAAAAAAATCGGCGCGAAGCGCCGCACCACAACCCTGAAGTTTGAATGCAGGGATGAGTGGCTAGGGATTAGGGATTGGGGATTAGGGGGGACTGGGATTCTCCGGCATCGTCATCCCGAGCGCAGCCGAGGGATCTTTACTGCATTGCGGGAATCAGTGTGTATGCGCCGAGGGAAAACGATGTCCTGGTGCTGCCTCATATCAGGCGATGAACGTTCTGCAATAAAGATTTCTCGACTACGCTCGAAATGACGATGCGCGCGAAGCGCTATCAAAACTTCACGGCGCTTCTATATTTTTATGCGCCGCCACCTTCATTCCTAATTCCTCATTTGAGCAAAGCTTTCATCCCCGATCAAGGGACAACACGTCCCGTGGGCTTCCCCCGAACCCTGAACTCTGAACCCTGAACCATCACCCGCATCTATTATGTAAAGGAACACCCGACCATGCCAACACCCCAAATCAGAAATCTAGAAGGGATCGTCCTGCGTGCGTCCAAAGGCGGCGAAGGCGGGCGGAGCATTTCACTCTTTACCCGCGAGATGGGACTCATCCATCTGATGCTGCCGCGCGCCGTGATGAACCGATGCGGGACAGGCATCCTCCTCTCCTTTGCCTGCGTCCGCCTTTCGGCAGCGATCTATCCCGAGTATGGTGTCATCAGTCAGTATGAGGGCCGTCTTCTTTTCGACATGATGAAGCTTTCCTACGAAGACATGACCTGCTGGTACTATGTGATCGAGCTGGTGCTTGCCCTCTATCCCGTGGGGCAGAAGGAGGATGAAGCCTATGACATCCTCATAGCCGCTGCCCGCGCGGCGGAGGAGAGGAATCCTCGCGTCATCGCCTTCATTGCCGCCGTCAAGCTACTGGCCGCGGCGGGTTACGATCCTACGGAAGCCATAGAAGACCCGGCAGCCCTTTCCGAAGGAGCGAGAGACCTCCTTTGCCGCTTTCGCGGCTACCGCTGGGGAAGCCCCTTCGAAGGCTCGATCTCAAGAGCCCTTTTCACGGAGTGCGCCCGCTACATCGACCACTTCCTTTCGACCGTCTGCGATACGGAGATGAAGACGGCAGGGGCGTTCTTGGGAAACGCTGATTAAATCGAATTCTGCGATTTAATCAGCGTTTTCCTAAGCAAGTAATACACATAAAAACGGCCGCTCGTAAGAAACGGTCGTTTTTGCGTGGGATGGATGAAGAAACGAGAATGCCGCTATCCCCGAAACAAAGCCTTCCCCGCGTGGGGAAGGTGGCGAGCGGAGCGAGCCGGATAGGGTTCTAGCGGGATGAAAAAGAGCGAAGAAGATCGTCTCAAGTACGCCGTTTACGAGAGCACCCGAGCGCCGCCCCAAAAGGAAGCCAACCCCGCCTCGCTGCGCTCGGCAGCCCCTTCCAAGGGAAGGGGCTTGCGTGGACACTCCCTCCTTCCTATGGAAGGAGGTGCCCCGAAGGGGCGGAGGTTGGATGGGGGACGCGGGATGAAAGAGAGGGGGGATCATCTCAAGTCGACGATTCACGAAACCATCTTCTGCAAGAAAACAGCTTATAAAACCTATCTATAGTTATACGAAGAGAAAATCTAATGCTGCAAATGATTTTAATGTTATTTACTTTTCCGGATATCGATAAATGCAAGAAAAATCAGAGGCTGTTCATTTTTATGATTAAAGAAGAAGGAGAAAAGATTGGCAAACATACATGGAATTTCTAGAAGTATGAGCTGAAACTATCCTTGAACCTCAGTCGAAAGTATGATACCCTACTACTAGACCTGAGTCTAAGCTTCGGGCTCACGGTCCAAAGGAAACAGACATGAAAAGCAAGCAGAGGAAACACGGTCACTCGAGCGGAGCTTTCATGGACGTCGACTTTGAAAAGAAGAAGCAACATTTTTTTCAAAGGGAGATCACTACTATGAAAAAGATCCTCGCACTGGCTGCTGTAGCAGCACTCACCGCTGGCGTATCCGCTTACGCTGCAAATCCATTCTCCGATGTTAC
>JABLTK010126642.1_pt1 | contig 11182 bp, 10 predicted proteins | sample 7160131 | NCBI WGS metagenome assembly JABLTK01 (sample SAMN14651221, study PRJNA627086) | human gut metagenome | isolation source: feces | host: Homo sapiens
CGACCGCGATGCCTTTATTTCCCACCTTGAGGAGCACATCGCGGAGCTGGCCGTCCTCCTCTCCCGTCCGGAGAATTACGGCGACCGTGACGGCCGCCGAAAAAAATCCCAATGCCAATGCCGCAAAAACCGCCATCAATATATTTTTTTGCCGCCGAGATACGTTGCCACGACCTTGCCGCGAAGCTTTTTGCCGAGCCACGGAGAATTTGTCGAGCGCGACAATGTTTGGCCGTAAACATATTCGAGATTTTCGTCGATAAGGACAAAATCGGCTTTTGCGCCTTCGCGGAGCGTTCCGGCGTCGATTTTCAAAAGTTGCGCAGGCCTCGTAGACATCAATTCGACAAGCTTTGAAAGCTTTATTTTTTTCGACCTTACGAGAACGTCGTGGCAAACCGAGAAAGCCGTTTCAAAGCCGATGATTCCGAAAGGAGCGCAGTCGAATTCCCTGTCTTTTTCGTTTTCGGTATGCGGCGCATGGTCGGTGGCTATGACCTCTATCGTGCCGTCGACTACGCCCGCCACAAGGGCATCGACGTCCGCCTGCGAGCGCACGGGGGGACACATTTTATAATTTGTGTCGTAGTCTTTCAGGCAGGCGTCGGTAAGCGACAAATGGTGCGGCGTCGCCTCGGCGGATATGCTTGTTCCGCGTCTTTTTGCGGAGCGGATTATATCTACCGACATCGCGCTTGAAATATGCTGCAAATGTATATGCGATTTTGTATAATGCGCGAGAATCGCGTCGCGGGCGACGATGATATCCTCCGCGGCCGCCGGCCAACCGCCGAGTCCGAGACGCGCCGACCATTCGCCTTCGTGCATTTGCCCCGTTTTTGTAAGGGTGTTTTCCTGACAATGGTCCATAACAAGCAAATCGAACATCTTGGCGTATTCCATTGCGTTGCGCATAAGCTCGGCGCTTTGTATGCACGAGCCGTCGTCGGTAATGGCGATTACGCCAAGTTTTTTAAGAGTGCCGAAGGGGGCAAGTTTTTCGCCCTTTCTGCCTTCCGTGATGCAGGCGCTTTGATAAACCCTGACTTTTGCCGTTTCGGAAATAATGTCGTTGATGAGTCTGATGGTCGCCGCGTTGTCCGCCGCGGGAGACGTGTTGGGCATGGCCACGATTGTCGTAAAACCGCCCGCCGCCGCCGCCGCCGTGCCGGTTTCCACGGTTTCCTTCGAGGTCTGCCCCGGCTCGCGCAGATGCACGTGCATATCGACAAATCCGGGGGCGAGAACCAAGCCTTTTGCATCGACCACCTTCGCTTTTGAAGACACGCTTTTAACGAACACTCCATCGGCGACGCAAACGTCGCACACTTTGTCGAGTTTTTGCGAAGGGTCGACTACGCGGGCGTTTTTAATCAAAATCTCTTTTTTCATATAGATAAATTATTTATGGTGCATGCACAGATTCATAACCGCCATTCTGACGGCGACTCCGTTTGTGACCTGATTTAAAATAACGGAACGCGGAGAATCGGCGAGGGGCGTATCGAGTTCCACGCCACGATTTATCGGCCCCGGGTGCATAATGAAAGCGTCTTTTTTTAACAGGCTTTCGCGGCGCAGATTGAGTCCGAAAACGTTGGCGTATTCGGAGATGGAGGGAAAATGGGTCGCGCTCTGGCGTTCGTGCTGTATTCTTAGAAGCATAACCGCATCGGCGTCGGCTACGGCCTCCTCCAAATTGTAGCACACGCGGACGCCGAGTTTTTCAAATTCGCGGGGAACGAGAGTCGAGGGGCCCGCCAGAGTAACTTCCGCGCCCAAGGTTTTAAGCAGATAAATGTTTGAACGCGCAACGCGGCTGAAAAGTATGTCGCCGAGAATCGTGATTTTCCTGCCCTTGAAATCGCCCTTGAATTTTTCGCGCATTGTGAACGCGTCGAGAAGCGCCTGCGTGGGGTGCGCGTGCGCGCCGTCGCCGGCGTTTATTACGGGGATTTTAACCCTTTCGGCCAGATACTTCGCCGCGCCCGAAGAGCTGTGGCGGACGATAATCATATCCGCCATGAGAGCCTCAATGTTGCGTGCGGTGTCCTTTAAAGTCTCGCCCTTTACCGACGAAGATATGTTGGAGGCCACGCTTATGACATCGGCGCTTAATTTGAACGCTGATTTCTCCGTCTTCCTTTTTAGAGCGCGGTTTCGCCAAAACTTTTGTTGACGAGCCGATTGCGAAATGATTTTATATGGGGGAATTTTTCATTTATTCAAAACGGAAAAAGTTATGCCCGAATATAAATCAAAAAAAAGTTTTAACGGAAGAAACATGGCCGGCGCACGCGCACTTTGGCGCGCCACCGGAGTTAAAGAGGAAGATTTCGGAAAACCCGTCATCGCCGTCGTAAATTCATATACGCAATTCGTCCCCGGACACGTGCATCTCGACAAGGTCGGGAAATTCGTATGCGAACAGGTTGCCAAGGCCGGCGGTATCGCCAGAGAATTCAACACAATCGCAATCGACGACGGCATTGCCATGGGACACGAGGGAATGCTCTATTCCCTGCCCTCGCGCGAGCTTATTGCCGACAGCGTCGAATATATGTGCACGGCGCATTGTGCCGACGCCATGATTTGCATTTCCAACTGCGATAAAATCACCCCCGGAATGATGATGGCGGCAATGCGAATGAACATTCCGGCCATTTTCGTATCGGGCGGGCCTATGGAAGCTGGCGTGGCAAAGCTCTCCGACGGCGAGCGCAAACTCGACCTCATCGACGCAATGATTGCGGGGGCAAACCCCAATGTGTCCGACGACGACAGCCGCATTATGGAACGCAACGCATGCCCCACTTGCGGCTCGTGTTCGGGAATGTTTACGGCAAATTCGATGAACTGCCTGATGGAGGCGATAGGACTCGCCCTTCCCGGAAACGGAACAATAGTCGCCACCCACAAGGCGCGCAAAAGCCTCTTCCAAAAGGCCTCAAAGCGCATCGTCGAAATGGCGAAAGACTATTACGAAAAAGGCGACGAATCCGTGCTGCCGCGTTCAATCGCCAAGCGGAATTCGTTTTTGAACGCAATGAAACTCGACATAGCCATGGGCGGAAGCACCAATACCGTACTCCATCTTTTGGCAATCGCCCGCGAAGGCGAAGTCGATTTCTCGATGGCCGATATCGACGCGCTTTCGCGCGTGACCCCCTGCATTTGCAAGGTTGCTCCGAGCACGCAGAAAGTCCACATTCAGGACGTCCACCGAGCAGGCGGCATTATGGCCATACTGGGCGAGCTTTCCCGCGCTGGCTTGATTGAAACGCGCGCAAAAACCGTTTATAAAAAGACAATCGGCGCGGCGATAAAATCAAACGACATTATGTCCGACTCCTGTTCGGAAACGGCAAAAAAAATGTATCTTGCCGCACCCGCCAACGAATACAGCATCAAGGCGTGGTCTCAGGATAAATACTACGACGCGCCCGACACCGACCGCGCAAACGGCGCAATTCGCTCGGTCGAACACGCTTTCAGCAAGGACGGCGGACTCGCAATCCTCAAAGGCAATATCGCCAAAGACGGCTGCATAGTAAAAACCGCAGGCGTCGACGAATCGATTTTGAAATTCAAGGGAACCGCAAAGGTCTACGATTCCGAACAGGACGCGAGCCGTGCGATACGCGACGGAAAAGTCGAACCCGGCGACGTTGTAGTCATTCTATACGAAGGCCCCCGCGGAGGCCCCGGCATGCAGGAAATGCTCTACCCCACAAGCCATTTGAAAAGCATGGGGCTTGGCAAGGTATGCGCCCTTCTTACCGACGGCAGATTTTCGGGAGGCACAAGCGGACTTTCCATCGGGCACGCTTCCCCCGAAGCCGCCGACGGCGGAGACATCGCCCTTGTGCAAAACGGCGATATGATTGACATCAACATACCCGAACGCACGATTTCCCTCGTAATATCGGAACAAGAAATGGACGCCCGCCGCGCAAATATGCTGGCAAAAGGCGATATGGCCTACAAGCCCGTGCGCGACAGAAAAGTGTCGAAATCCCTTCAATTCTACGCAAAATCCGTATCGTCCGCCGCGGACGGAGCGGTAAGAAAGCTGTAATATGAAAAGTATGACCGGCTTCGGGCGCGCTAAAAAACAATGCGCCCGTTTCGATATCACAATCGACATAACTTCCGTAAACAAAAAAGGCTTTGAACTCGGCGTTTCGCTGCCCCGCGAATGGTCGCCGATGGAGCGCCTTGTTTCGCAGACTCTGAAAAAATCGATAGCCCGCGGAAAGTTGTCGGTAAGCGTAAAAGTCGAAAAGAAAAGCGAATCGTGCGGACTTTCCGTCGACGCCGACGCCGTGGCAAAGGCTTTCGGGACACTCAAAAATGTCTGCGAAAAACTCGGCGCGAAAAATCCCGAAGCGTCGCCCGACTTGGTTTTGAAAATCGCCGAACAGCTCTCCGCAAACGCCTCGGCCGAAGACTGGGAGGAATCTTGGACGGAAATCGAACCGGCGGTCGAAGAGGCTTGCGCTCGCCTCGACGAAATGCGAAAAGCCGAAGGAGATGCGCTTAAATCGGATTTGAAAATGCGCCTGCAAGCCATATTCGATATGGTTGTCGAAGTCGAAAAATTATCCGCAACAACCGCCCAAAAATACAAGGAGCAGCTATTGCAGCGCCTCGCCAATTCGGGTCTCGAACTCGACCCCGACGACGAACGCGTCCTAAAAGAAATCTGCCTTTTCGCGGACAAATGCGATATTTGCGAAGAAATAACGCGACTGAAAAGCCACGTCTCCCAATTCCTTTCGACTATGGAGGAAAACGACGCCGTAGGCCGCAAGATGGATTTCATCTGTCAGGAAATGGGGCGCGAAATAAACACAATCGCAAGCAAGGCGAATTCGCTCGAACTTACAAAAATCGCGATTGACTTGAAGAACGAACTTGAACGGATACGCGAGCAAACTCAAAACGTCGAATAGCTCGGCAAAAAGCGCGCAAAAAAAAACGCATCTAACGGTGCGTTTTTTTTGTGGGGATTTTTTTATCGTCATTTTTTAACGGCGATTACCTTTCCCGATGCGTCGCGGTACGTCACCTTTCCGTTGGCGTCTTTCGTCGCCGTCCCGACCACCCTTCCGCTTGCGTCGCGGTAGGTTGTGCGGTTTCCGTCCGAAGAGGCGGTTGCCACCGTTTTGCCGGAGGAATCCCGATAGGCGGTTTTTCCGTTTGCGGTCGAAGCCGAAGTCCCCGTCACCTTTCCGCTTGCGTCGCGATAGGTTGTGCGCAAAGAGTTCGACGCGGAGGCCGTGCCGATTACGCGTCCGGAGCTGTCGCGGTAGGTTGTCTTTCCCGCTTGTGTAGATACGGAGGTGCCGACTACCCTGCCGCCCGCGTCGCGGTATGTAACCCTGCCTTGTTTAAACGGATTTTGCGGAACTATCGCAACACCCGATCCGTTGGTGCTTACGCGCCCTTCCGCGGACAAAAATTCAATGCTCAAAAAAAACGCCGCTAAAATAATAAAAATCTTCATATCCAACCTTTCTTATGAACGACAAAAACCTTTATGGGGAATTTCTAAAAATTGGCGCTTAGTTATTTTTCGCCTTATTTCGAGCGGAGTTTTCGCATTTTTCAGGGAGGATAATCGATTGTTTGACGGGAAAAGGCGGAAAAGTTGCCGAAATAAATGATAAAGAACAAGCGTATCCAACTAACAACTTTTAGAAAACCGATTTTTAGAAGTCCATATAATATAGACACCTTTTTTTTTTAAATTTTTAAAAAAAAAAAAAGACACCCGAAAGTGTCTTGCGTTTTGGATTAATCCGAATTCCGATAAAAACCGAACGGCAAAATTAGGCGTTGGTGACGTCGTCCCAAACCATTGCCGACGCGCCGAGAATTGCGGCGTCGCTTTCGGGAAGTTCCGAAGGCAGAACCTTAACTTTGTCGCGGAATACGGGCATAAGATTTTTTTCCATGGCGATTTTAGTCGGTTCAAGGATAAGCTCTCCGCTTTTGACCGGCCCGCCGAAAAGGAAAATTGCGGACGGACGCGAAAAATGGACAAAATCGCCCAGAGCGCGCCCCAAAATTGCGCCCGTAATTTGATATGTTTCCGCCGCCGCTTTGTCGCCCGCGCGCGCCGCGTCTTCGATAACCCTTGCGTCGAGTTTTTCCCACGGGACGTTGGCGATGGACGAATTGCCGTTATACTTTGCCAACATTTCCAAGAACGTGCGCTTGATGCCCGTCGCCGAAGCGTATGTTTCAAGGCAGCCGTGTTTGCCGCAACCGCAGAGGCGTCCGTTTGGCACGGCGCATACGTGTCCGAGTTCTCCTGCGAAACCGTCGGCGCCGAGCAGAAGTTTGCCGTCCGTTATTATGCCCGAACCGAGTCCGGTGCCGAGCGTAATCACTATAAAATGGTTGAGGTTTCTTCCCCCGCCGTAAATTTTTTCGCCGAGCGCCGCGGCGTTGGCGTCGTTGCTGAGGCAGATGGTTTTGAAGCCGAGAGCCATTCTCAGCGTTTCGACGATGGGAACGCTTCTGCCGAAAGGAAGATTGGGGGCGAATTCAATCGTTCCAGTATAGTAGTTGCCGTTTGGCGCACCGATACCGACTCCCATGCATTCCCCGTCGGAATTGGACGTAAGGTATGTTATCGCGTGTTCGAGCGCTTCGATATACGTCGCAAAATCTTTATAGTCGGTGGTTTTAAATTCGTGGCGTTTAAGAACGTTTCCCTTTTCGTCTACCAAACCAAGTTTGGTATTTGTACCGCCGATATCAACTCCGATTGCATATTTCATAATAATATAACGATTTTATAAAGTTATTAAAACGTAAAGTTTGCACAGATAAAATAAAATCACAATTTAAAAAAGCGCCAAACGCAAAAAAAAACGGCGGATGCGGAAACTTTATAAAAAGGGAAACCCCCGCCTGTGCCGCCTTGCCTGTTTGGTTTCGCAACCTCCTTTTAACGAGGTGGGAACGCCCGACACGATTTTTGCCTTCCGTTCAAAGACGGCCTGACAGCCACCGTATGCGGATTTGCTCCCTTAATAATGTCATTAAGGATGGGAACCGAGTTGGCAGTATCGAACACCGCAGAGGTTTCGTAATTATCTTATCGCAAATTTCCTTTTTTAATTCAAGGAGATTTAAAAAAAATTATTCTTTCAATCCTTCGAGCCTGGCGCGCCAATACGCCGCCAGCAGGGAATAGCTTCCGCCGCTGTCCCGTTCTTTGACGTTTGCGACGCAGCGCCTCAATATTTTTTCGTGCGCGGGAGTCAGCCTGTAATTCGGACTCAGAAGCTGTCCGTTTATTACTTCTGAGCAATCGCGGACGCTTCGTTTTTCAAGGTTGAAAACGGGAGAGGTTTCCACAAACGCGGCGATGTCGTCCATAATTTTCCCTATTTTCGCCTTCAAATTTTTGTCTTTCTCGACGGCGTAAAGAACTTCGAGCGAGGCCTCCATCTGCAAGACGGCATACGCGGGAACCCAGCGGCGCAATTCCTTTTCGGACATATTTACAAAATCGGCCGAACCTTTCAGGGCTTCGGGCAAAAGCCCGCGGTATTTGTCGAAGTATTCGCGCTTTTTAGTTGCGTCCCATGCGGCGGCATAGAACATTGCGAGCCTTGCCGCTTCGTGCGGACGCGTTTCGCGCATTTTCGCCACGCCGCGGTCGTCGTCCATTCCCTTGTAGAATTTAAAGCTGTACTTGGGCAAAATATCCGCCCTTACTTCGCGGGTCATTTTGTCGGCGACATCGGAAAATATCGCGCGTATCTGCTTTTTTTCCGAATCGGACGCCGTCGGGGAATTGTAATAGCGCCACATTCCGTGTATGCTGTGCGTGTATTGGTCGCGGGACGAACCGGGGTAGATTGTCTTGGCGTCTTCGGGCGACACTCCCCTGGCGATAAATCCTTTGTCGCCGTGCGCGGTTGCCGCGAGAATCAATCCTTTGAGCATATCCGATGCGCGGGCGGCTATTTTCGGGTCTTTCGCAACCTTGTATTGGTCGCAAAGTCCCGCGAGGATAATGCCTCCGAGCATTGAGCAGTCTTCGGTGCCCGAGCCGCCCCCGTGCCAGTTTGTCATTCCGTTTTTCTTAAGCGGCTTCAATTCTTTCATCTCCGCCGGCGAAGGAACCGATTTCACGGGGCGCGTATAAAACAGGTTTGTTTTGGGCGAATGAAAATTTTTTGTCGAGGCCTGCCAAACCTCTTCCATTTTCAAATCGGTTGCGCGGGTTGTTTTTTCCGCAGCCTGCGTCGCGGTCGGCGCAAGGCATATTGATAGCGAGCCTATAAATGTTAAAATAAATTTTCCCATAGTGTGTTGAATATTTAATACGAGCTATATTTGTTATTCTCGGAAATTAAAGCAAAAAAACTTTTTATTTTCGATTTTTAAGTTGGCACAAGTGGAAAAATATGTTGTCATATACAGAATTCCGAAATAATTTTATTGGAATAATATAGCATAAAAAAAAGGCATAAGGTAACAACATGACGAAGAATCATTCGGCGCGTAAAGGCGTTAATATTCAAGGAACAAGGAAACGCAGGCAGCTTCTGGAAGCGGCCGGTAAGGCGTTTGGCGAAATGGGATATGCGGGTACAACGATTAGGGACATCGCCGAAATTGCGAATGTCCAGCCGAGCGCCCTCATATATCACTTTGATAACAAGGAAAATCTTTTTCGGGCGACATTAAGATACCACATTATAGAAAATGCCAATCTTGAAAAATTGGCGGACGTTTTCGATTCTATCGACGGCAGCAATCCGCAAGAATTTGCGAATGCGCTTTTGGAAACCACAAAAAGCGTGATTTCCGCTTTTCACGGCCCCAAAGGCAGGGTTCCGCATTTAACCGGCCTGCTCATATCGATGCTGATTGACGGCGACAAGCTTACAAATAAAATGGTGCAGGAATTGGGAAGCAAGGCCATGGAAAAAATTACCGCGTCGTTGGTAAAAATTAAGCCGAATCTTACCGATACCGACCTTTTCTGGTGGCGGCAGCTATATTGGGCGCTGATATTCTACACCCTTTTCGGCGAACAAATGCTTTTGGCCAGAATGGGAGAAAAGAAATATCCCAAGGAATTTTTGGACACATTGGCGCTCAGGGTCACAAAAGCCTGCTGCCGCCGTCTGGATTTGCCGATTCCCACGGGAGAGGACACTTGGCAGCTTCCGAATATTATGGAATCGATTGCCGAAGTAATTGCGCCGTTTGAAAAATAACCGTTTTTAAAGCGCAATTATATTAAAAAATTCCGCAAAAAATCCGTTATCTTCGCAACTATAAGGATAATAATCAGGTTGCAAAATAACGGATTTTTATTTTTTTTAACAGCGACAAATAAAAAAAGCTTGAAGAGTGCGGTTAAATTTGAATAGTCGCCTCCCCAAAAGGATTTGACAATTTTATGGCAAAAACTTCCCCAAAACTCACACGTTGCAAAATAAGACTCGGCAAAGACCTTAATTGGTGGGTTACCGAAACAAACGATAAAATAAATTGGGATATCGACGGACTAAGCGTCATAGACCCGCGCCAGGCGTCGCATTTGCTTGAAACGCTCGACGGTCTCCGCGAATTCGGGCTTGACGAAACCTTGGTAGAAAAGGCGTTCATACCTTTTGCCATAGAATCGAAGGACGCCAAAAACGACGTTAAAATCGTCAGGAGCGACGATTCCGTTTTCGACGCCGACGAACAGCAGCTCTTTCTGCTTCCCGATATTCTCGACGACGAGCGCTCTACTTACGCCGAATTCCTCGACCACATCACAAAGCTGCAAGTGAAAATGCTCAACGACACCTTCCACTTTGAAAAGGACGTCGTAATCGAGGACCTTGAAGAGGAAATAAGGGAGAACTATTCCAACGACTATATGGAAGGGCGCGCAATCCACGTATTCCACGAAGTTATGGATATCCTCGAATACGTTCCGGAAGGCTACTCGCTCGACGACGACGAAGACGAAACCCACGACAAGGAGGACGAAGAGAATTACGATATCGACGACCTTCCCGAAGAGGAGGAAAATATCGAGGAGGACGATACGATGCATTGGGACGACGAAGAGGAGGAACAGGACGACGACTACGGACGCAAAGCCCCCTTCGACGAGGAGGAAGACATATCATTCCTTGACGACGACGAATAGACATTTAAGCATCTTCAAAAAAAATCCCCTTGTTCGGGGATTTTTTTTTGCCTGGATTTTCGCGCGTCGGTTAAAAGGCTTCGTCCGCATGGTACGAACTTCGCACCAACGGCGCGGACATTACAAAATCAAAGCCCCTTTGCCTTGCAAACTCGCCCCAATATTTAAATTCGTCGGGTTCGACCCATCTCGACAACGGCGCGTGGTTGTTGCTTGGCTGCAAATATTGCCCTATCGAAATCATTGAAGCGCCGGTTTCTCTTATGTCTTCGATGCACGACGCTATTTCGCTTTCCGTTTCGCCAAGCCCCAACATTATGGAGCTTTTGACACGCAAGCCGTATTTGCAGGCGGCGGCAAGCACGCCTAGCGAAGTTTGGTAATCGGCCTTTTTGCGTATGGATTTTTGCAAACGCTCGACGGTTTCCACATTGTGCGAAAAAACGTCGGGGCGCGATTTAAACACGGTTTCGAGCGCGGTTTTGTCGCCGCAAAAATCGGGAGTCAAAATTTCTATTTTCGTGTCGGGCGATTTCTTCCGTATGGCAAGAACGGTTTTTGCCCAATGCTCCGCCCCGCCGTCGGCGATATCGTCGCGTGTTGCCGAGGTGATGACGGCGCATTTCAGGGCGAGTTTTGCCACGGCATTTGCAACGGCGTCGGGTTCGTCGGGATTGGGCGCAAGGGGCGTTCCGTGCCCGACGGCGCAAAAGGCGCAATCGCGGGTGCAAATGCCGCCCAAAATCATAAATGTGGCGGTTCCTCGGGACCAGCAATCGCTCCGATTGGGGCATTTCGCGTTTTGGCAAACAGTATCCACGCCGCTTGAAAGTATGGTTTCAAAGGTTTTTGTAAAATTTGAACCTTGCGATACGGCAATTCTGAGCCAGTTCGGTTTGCGTTTGATTTCCATTTTAGACGAGGTCGGCCTTAAAATATTTCATTGAAGAATGGTCGAACATTTTAAATTCGCCCGCATTAAATTTTCCCGTCGCGGCGTAG
>JABLTK010149651.1_pt1 | contig 11175 bp, 2 predicted proteins | sample 7160131 | NCBI WGS metagenome assembly JABLTK01 (sample SAMN14651221, study PRJNA627086) | human gut metagenome | isolation source: feces | host: Homo sapiens
CCCTGATGGCTGGACGTTGGAAAGCACCAACAGCAATTCGACATGGACGGTTTACGAGTACTATTATGCGGATAAGACGCTGACGGCTTCTTGCGGCGACGACTACACCAGCTACGCCAAGCAGGACGAGCGGCTCATCACTCCCGTGCTGGACATGAGCAATGGCGGCGGCGCGGTCTCCTTCCGCTATATCGGCGGCAAGACGCCGACCATCAACGGCGACTATACCGTGAAGCTGGAAGCCAGCACGGACGGCTCCAACTGGACGACCATCTGGACTTCCACCGAGCTCAAGAATGCGGTCTATGATGAGATCGGCTACGGCGGCAATACCCTTTCTGCCAATGTGGCAGTGAACATCCCCGCGGAGCTGCAGTCCGCTACCACCAAGCTGGCCTTCCGCTATGAGCGCCCGGCGGGCGAGAACAGCGGCCGCGGCGCAGTGGACGATATCCGCGTCAGCGCCAACACGGCATCCTCCGGCGGCGAGGAATCTACGCTGCTGGATGAGGACTTCAACGACTGCACCTCCGGCGGTGCACTGCCCGATGGCTGGAGCCAGGTGAAGACCAACAGCTCCTATAGTTGGAAGGTTTATAAGTACTACAACCAGATGGGCGCTTACTGCGATGCGGATGCTTATGATCCGGATGACGGCGGCTGGGGCTGGAGCCTGAGCAACGGCGAGCCCGAGCGGAAGAACGGCGATAAGCAGGACGAGCGGCTCATCACTCCGGCGCTGAACATGGCTGGGAAGACCGGAACCTTGTCGTTCCAGTTTACCGGAAATGCTACCCTGCTGAAAAACGGCAAGATGACCGTGACCCTGGAAGGCAGCACGGATGACGGCGTGACCTGGACGGAGATCTGGAACGCCAAGAACTCCGTGGACGATCTGAAGACCGGCGTGCTTTCCGACTATGCGTATACGGCGGATATCACGGTGGCGATTCCCGAAGCGCTCCGGGCGGACGGCATGAAGCTTTCCTTCCGGTATCAGCGTCCGGCGTATAGCCAGGACGGCGGCCCTGTATTTGTGGACAACGTGAAGCTGGTGGCTGTTGGCGGCGGGGCGACTCCCGTGGAGCCCACCGAGTTCACCATCACCGCTTCCGCCGGTCAGGGCGGCAGCATCAGCCCCAGCGGCGCGGTGACCGTGCAGAAGGGCGAGAGCCAGATCTTTACCATCACCGCCTCCGAGGGCTATGAGATCGGGGACGTGAAGGTGGACGGCGTGTCCGTGGGCGCGGTTTCCAGCTACACCTTCGAGAGCGTCACCGAGGCCCATACCATCGCCGCGACCTTCACCGAGAAGGCCGTGACCCTGCCCGACAGCATCCATGAGGACTTCAACAGCGGCGACGAGCTGCCGGAGGGCTGGACGCTGGACGGCATCAGCCAGTATTACGAGACCTGGAAGATCGGGAAGTACAGCGCTCTGAACCGCAGCAATGTGGCGCTCTGCAGCCAGAACGTCATGTTTGCCCAGGCGCAGAGCGAGAAGCTCATCCTGCCGCAGATCCAGATGGCGGAGAGCATGCTCCTGAGCTTCGATTTCGGCGGCTCCTACAATGAACTCAGCACCGGTTCCATCCAGTTCACCGTGAAGGCCACCCTGAACAAGGGCCAGACCTGGACGGTTCTCTGGGATGCCAAGGATCATCTGCCCCAGGTGGATGAGGACAGCACCGTGGAGGACATCACCGGCAAGGGCAGCGTCAGCATTCCCGAAGCTTTCTGTAGCGCGGAGGCTCAGTTCGCCTTTGTCTTTGAGTCCACGGAGCGCCGCAGCGGCACCGTCGCCGTGGATAACGTGGTATTCCAGCAGGGCAGTACCCCGGAGCCCGGCCAGCGCCACAGCATCACCATCGCGGAGATGGTGAACGGCACCGTTACCGCCGACAAGGCTACCGCCGTTGCGGGCGAGACCGTCACTTTGGCCGTCAGCCCCGACGAGGGCTACCGGCTGAAGTCCGGCAGCCTGATGGCGGGCGACCAGGTGCTCAGCGGCAATACCTTCACCATGCCGGATCAGGATGTCACCGTCACTGCCCTCTTTGAGGAAGTGTCCGTGATCCCCGACACCGGCTCCTACAAGGACGGCGTTTACACCGGCTCCGCCGTGGGCCATAGGGGCACCGTCACGGTGCAGGTGACTGTCACCAACGGCAAGATCGCCCTGGTGGAAGTCCTGGAGCAGACGGAGACGGCCAGCTACTGGCAGAAGGCCCTTGTGATGCTGGAGCGGTTCCTGGGTCTCGGCAACGACGAAGCCGTGGCCGCGGTGGACACCAAGACCGGCGCCACCGTCAGCTCCGAGGCCATCAAGGCCGCCGTGCAGAACGCCCTGAAGGACGCCAAGCAGGAGGACTCCGGCATCTTTGACGGCGGCAGCGGCACCCGGCAGTCCCCCTACCTCATCGAGAGCGTGGAGACCCTGCGGGCCTTCGCAAAGGCCGTGAACGACGGTAAGAACTACGAGAATTAGTTCGTGGCCCTGGGCTGCGACCTGGATCTCACGGATGTGGCCTGGACGCCCATCGGTACCAGCGACCATGGCAAGACCACCGGCTTTGCCGGAACCTTCGACGGCAGGGGCTGCACCGTGAGCCACATTACCTGCGGTAAGGCGGGCGCAGCGGTGAGCTATGAGGCCATCGGCTTCTTTGGCGTTGTGGACGGCGGCACGGTCAAGAACCTGAACGTGCAGGTCGAAAAGTTTTACAACACGTATGACGCTTACGAGGTTTCCATGGGCGGCATTGCCGGTATTCTGGCAAGCAACGCGGTGATCGACCACTGCGCGGTGACCGGGCCGGACTTCGCACTTTCTGACGAGGGTGACGTAGAGAAGGCCGTGGGCGGCCTGGTGGGCCGCATGGAGTCCGGCAGCCTGATCGCCAACAGCTGGAGCGACATTTACATCAGCGCGGGATCCCTTTTTGCCCAGGATACCGAGATCAACGTGGGCGGTATCTGCGGCCAGCAGGCGGACAACAGCCTGATCGCCAACAGTGCAAGCTTCGGCTCGGTCGTAGCCACCGTTATGACCGGCAAGCTGCGGGTCGGCGGCTTGGTGGGCCACACTTCCGGTGCCCTCTACAACTGCTACACCACCAGCACCACCAAAGCAACGCTGTGGGGGCCTGATTTCAAAGCAGACGATGCTGCGGCTACCACTGCCATTGGCCATCTTATCGGCAGCTCCGCCACCGGCGCAGCCCTGTACGACTGCTATTACGATAAGAACGCTGACCAGTTCAGCAACTCGGATATGGCAGGCGACCCCGAAGAGGGCAAGGAGGAGCGCCGCCAGGCTACCGGCTGGGACAACGATGGTGGAATCAAGACGGACGAGAGCTTCATCGAGGCTAAGACGGCTTCTGAACTGACCTCCGACGACTTCGCGGCGGTTCTGAACGGCAACACCAAGAATAGCGTTAAGAATGCGGCCAGCGACTATTTCAAGAGTAATGTCCTGCTGACCGACGCCATTCCCACCTGGGAGGACGAGCTGGACGATGGCTTCCTCACCTGGAAGCTCACCGACGGTCGTGTGCTCTTTGGCGATGAAGCCGTGGAGCGCGTGACGGTGGAGTTCGTGGAGCTGCTGGAGCAGCAGACGGTCTCCCTGGGCACCTCTCAGGCGGAGCTGAACCTGCCCGCCACCGTGGAGGTCACCCTCAGTGACCGCAGCAAGGTCAACCTGCCTGTGAGCTGGGCTTGCGAGAACTATGACCCCAATACCGAGGGCAGCTACACCTTCGTGGGTACCCTGACCCTCAGCGCCGGGATCACCAACCCCAAGAGTCTGAAGGCCTATCTGGTGGTGAACGTGGTCTCCGGCGAGACCCCAGAGGATACCTATCAGTTGACGGTCATCGGTGGCAGCGGCAGCGGCAGATATGCCCCCGGTACCTCCGTCACCGTGACCGCCGACGCCCCGGCCTCCGGTAAGGTCTTTGACGGCTGGACGGCAGTAGGCGTGACGTTGGCGGATCCCTCCGCCAGCACCGTGACCTTCCCCATGCCCGCGGGCAACGTGACCCTTACGGCCAAGTGGAGAAGCAGCGGCTCTTCCGGCGGCGGCGAGAGCGGCGGCACCGGCGGCGCGGAATCCGGTGAGACCTATCGGGTGATCCTGCCGGTCTACACGGTCAACGGCACCATCACGGCGGATCCCACCGAGGCGGCCAAGGGCGGCAAGGTGACCCTCACCGTGACCCCGGCCAACGGCTATACCCTGGATGCCCTGATGGTGCTGGATGCTGACGGCAATGCCCTGGCACTCAGCAAGCAGGGCGGCAAGTTCACCTTCACCATGCCCGGCTCTGACGTGACGGTGAAGGCGGTCTTCGCCCCCAGCGGCATCTTTACGGATGTTCCCGCCGGTTCCGCCTACGAGGACGCCATCCAGTGGGCTGTGAAGAACGGCATCACCAACGGCTACGGCAACGGCCTCTTCGGCACCAACGATCCCTGCACCCGGGGCCAGATCGTGACCTTCCTGTGGCGCGCGGCGGGCTGCCCCCAGCCCAAGATGACCCTCAATCCTTTCCGGGATGTGGCGGCTGGCGACTACTGCTACACGGCGGTCATCTGGGCCGTGGAGAACGGCATCACCAACGGCATCGGTGACGGTCTCTTCGGGCCGGACCAGACCTGCACCCGGGCGCAGAGTGTGACCTTCCTCTACCGTGCGGCGGGTTCTCCCGCTGTCAGCGGCAGCAGCTTCCGGGATGTGCCCGCCAGCGCTTTCTGCGCTGCGGCGGTGGAGTGGGCCGTGAAGAACGGCATCACCAACGGCACCAGCGAAGGCATCTTCTCTCCCAACGCAGTCTGCACCCGGGGTCAGATCGTGACCTTCCTCTACCGGCAGTATCAGGGCAAGTAAGCCCTATCCCAACGCGAAACGAAACGGCGGCCCGTTAGGGCCGCCGTTTTGCTTTGATCCCGTGCTGGAGAATGGAAAACTTTGCGCAGCGCTCTTATATCGGGGGAGTGTGCGTTACATTGGAGCCAGATCGTAGGGGAAAGTCTATACCGGTCGCCGTCAATGGGCTTTCTGAAAACTTCTGATTAGTTGCGGCTAACTTTTGCGCTCTTGCCAAGCCAGGGCGGGAGAGTGTGGAGTAAGATGTGTCCCCAAAAGGCGACAGAGTTTCAAAGGTAGAAAATGCGCAAGATGCACCAGAAAAAGGAAGACTCTGAACCCCCGAATACCGGCTGGGCGGATGATTGTGTGACCTGCGTGAGGGCATGGGAGACCACACCTTCTATGGCAGGCGGATCGGCCGCACCCAGCGGGCCGTCATGAAGCGGAGGGATCGCATCCTGCGGGATCTCAAAAAATATTTCGAGAATTTTTCCGAGTAAGGGTATTCACCCAAGGTGCTTTTCGGGAGGACAGTGAGGGGCCAGACCCCTCGCTGCTCCTTGAAAAGTGCATACCAGCAGTACGGGCAACCGCCCGGACAAACGAGCATTCGCACAGTGTGCGCCAGGACCCGGAGATCCTCTCCGGCGAGCGATTTTACCTGTGACGGACCGGCTATGGCACAGCCGGTTGGCGGAGACCTTGTCCGGGCAGATAATGAGACACATCGCACTGGCCAGCATCAAGAGGCTGGGCTGCCCTGGGGTTGAAAGCAGCAGAGACCCCTGGAATACGCCCGTGAGGAGTTTGCCGACTCCTGTCCGTACTGTTCCCAACCACCGGGGCGCGAGCCGCAAATACGGTGGAGCTATCGGATACGAATTCTAACAGGATAGGGGAAAACTACGGATGAATACCAATGATACCAACAAAATGGCTGCTCATTCCATGATCGACCATCCACAATCATTCCCTCCGGGCGGAGAATCCTTTTGTGGCGGTGAACTGCGCCTCCATTACGGAATCCCTGCTGGAAAGCGAACTGTTCGGTTACGATGAGGGCGCCTTTACCGGGGCCAAAAAGGGTGGAAAGCCGGGTTATTTTGAGATGGCCCACACCGGGACCATTTTCCTGGATGAGATCAGTGAGCTGAGCCTGCCCATGCAGTCCAAGCTGCTGCGCGCCATTCAGGAAAAGCAGATCATCCATGTCGGCGGCAACCGGGTCATCCACTTTGACACCCGGATCATCGCCGCCGCCAACCGTGACCTCTGGAAAATGGCCTGCGAGCATCAGTTCCGGGAGGACCTCTACTACCGCCTGGCTGTGCTGGAGCTGAACATCCCTGCGCTGAAGGACCGGCAGGAGGATATCCTTCCGCTGTTTTTCAAGTTCATGTTCCACCTGAATCCGGAGCTCAGAAGCCGCTTTCAGGCCCATACGCCCCGCTTGGAATCGCTGCTCTGCAGCTACTCGTGGCCAGGGAACATCCGGGAGCTGGAAAATTTTGCCCATATGATCTCGGTCACCGCTGGCGCGACGGACTCCTCGGAGACGCTGATGACAGTCATCACAACGGAGATCTATCGCCGGATCGCCCGGACGGAAACGGTGCCTGCCGCCGCTGCGGTCCCGCTGCCTTCGGCTTCCCATCCTGTGCAGGCGGGAGACCTGCTCTCTGAACGGGAGCGGGTCCGCTACGCGCTTTCGCAGGCCAACGGGAATTGCACCCAGGCCGCTCAGCTGCTGAACATCAGCCGTACGACCCTCTGGCGAAAGATGAAGGCCATGGGACTTTCCGCCGAGAAGGAGAGCGAATAAACCCTTTCAAGGCCACCGTGCTGGGGAGACCTGCATGGGTCCCACATTCCCGAATGCGCTTTTTGCGATCGCCAGGGGAAGATGGAGGGAGCGAGAGACATTCAGGATATCTGGACTGCATCGGGCACTGGAGGATGCTGGCGGAGGGGGATATTGTCATCTGCGTGCCGGCTGCAGCGGGGCGCGGGCGCTACCTCTGAATGCAGAGCGGAGACCCTAAAAGACAACTAAATATTACCAAAAAAGCGGAGCCGCTTCCTGGCGGCTCCGCTTTTTTGCGTCCGGGCGTTCGGGGCGTTTTCCGGCCCGTCGCTCCGGTGGAGTGATGGGGAACAGGAGCCTGTTCCATCCGCCGGTGCGGTGGAGAAAGAGGCCTTTTCTGGAAGAAAAAATGGGAGAAACCGGGCTTTCGGAAGGGCCTTAGACGGTGCGGCCGCCCGGTCCTTACGCCATTTTCCGGAGTGAGAACGATATTAGGAGGACTGCTATTCATATTTATCCAGAGAAAACGAGAGGACATCCAAGGCGGGAACTGTACACGGAAGAGGGACAAAGAAAAGAGAAAAAGGCGACGCCACAAGAAAGTACATCCATTTAAAGCGTTACGCAAGTAAGATATTTACAGTTCGTTTTCCGCGATTTTCCTGGAATTTATACTGGAAAGTAAACTTATGAACAGAATGTGAAAACATACAAAATCGGTATGATTTTTTTGTAAAATTCATGGAGAAGATGGCCGTTGACTTGGAAAACTGTCCGTGGTATAAAAATTAGCAAGATTTTTTATTCAGATAAAAATGGACATTTGCGCCGGGGCAAAGATACCCTGCCGCAGAGTTCACCGCTCTGCGGCAGGCCGAGAATCCATGCCTGCCCAGCATGGTAAATAATAGGAAAGGGAAGGAACGCACATGAAGAAACACACAAGTCGCATCCTTGCTCTGCTTCTGGCAGTGGTGCTGTGCCTGGGCCTCATCGTCCCGGCCGGCGCGGCTGACCAGTCCACCCAGGACTTGAAGTTTGAGCAGGTGGATGGGACGGCTCCCTCCAAGCTCTCCCCCTCCCAGCTGGACGCTGCGGACGAGGAGCAGACGGACTACGCGGCCGATGACATCGTCCGTGTCTCCATCGTGCTGAAGGACGCCTCCACCATCGAGAAGTTTGGCTCCGCCAAGCTCAGCTCCTCCGCTGCCGCCTACCGCAACAGCCTCAAGAGCGAGCAGAAGAGCATCACCCAGCGGATCAACGCCAAGCTGGATGGCAGCCTCGACGTTGTCTGGAACCTGACGCTGGCCGCCAACATCATCTCCGCCAACGTCCGCTATGACCAGATCGAGAAGATCGAGAGCGTCCGGGGCGTTGCGTCCGTCCTGATCGAGAACCGCTATGAACCCATGGTGGTGGATCAGGCTGAGATCGATGATCCCAATATGGCAACCTCTTCCGCCCAGATCGGTTCCGGCACTGCTTGGGTAGCAGGCTACACCGGCGCGGGCAGCAAGGTCGCCATTATCGATACCGGCCTGGATACGGAGCAGCAGTCCTTCTCCGCCGCGGGGTATGAGTACTCCCTGGCACTGAACAAGGACAGCGGCGAGACCATCGATGAGTACAAGGCCCGCGTGGGCGTCCTGACCAAGGACGGCCTGACGGAGGACGTTCTCAAGAGCCTGAACGTCAAGGTCTCCGCCGACAAGGTCTACCTGAACTCCAAGATCCCCTTCGCGTATAACTACATCGACAAGAACTACACCGTGAATCACATGAGCGACCAGCAGGGCGAGCACGGCTCCCACGTGGCCGGCATCGCCGCCGCCAACGCCTACATCCAGCAGGATGACGGCACCTTCGCCTCCGCCCTGGAGAGCGTGAAGGTGCAGGGCGTGGCCCCCGACGCCCAGCTGGTGGTCATGAAGGTCTTCGGCGCGGGCGGCGGAGCCTATGACTCCGACTACATGGCCGCCATCGAGGACGCCATCGTCCTGGGCTGCGACAGCGTGAACCTGTCCCTGGGCTCCGGCAGCCCCGGCTTCAGCCGCGTGGACAAGGATTACGCCGAGATCATGGACAACATCGCCAAGTCCGGCACCGTGGTCAGCATGTCCGCCGGCAACTCCGGCTACTGGGCGGAGAACTCCCAGACCGGGTACCTCTACGCCGACGATGTCTCCATGCAGGCCGACGGCTCCCCCGGCTCCTTCACCAACTCCCTGGCAGTCGCCTCCGTGAATAACGACGGCTTCACCGGCAGCTACTTCACCGTGGGCGACCGCCTGGTGGGCTACACCGAGACCAGCTACAAGAACGCCGCCTTCACCACCCTGAATGGGGAGCAGGAGTATGTGATCCTGCCTGCCGGTGTTGCCGGCAATGCCAGCGACTTTGAGGGCATCGACGTCACCGGCAAGGTGGTCTTCGTCCAGCGCGGCAGCATCGCCTTCACCGATAAGGCGGCGAACGCCGTCAACGCCGGCGCCATTGCCACCGTTGTTTACAACAACGCCTCCGGCACCATCAACATGGATCTCTCCAGCTACACCAAGACCGCGCCCTGCGTGTCCATCACCGAGGCGGACGGCCTGGCCATCTGGGAGGCTTCCGCCAAGTCGGAGGACGGCAAGTATGCCACCGGCACGATGACCGTTGCCGACGGCGTCGGCTCCGTGGACTACGGCTCTGATTACTACACCATGAGCGACTTCTCCTCCTGGGGCGTCCCCGGCAGCCTGGAGCTGAAGCCTGAGATTACCGCCCCCGGCGGCAGCATCTACTCCGTCAACGGCGCCCACAAGGGTGACGGCGCGCACACCAGCCACGATGCCTACGAGACCATGTCCGGCACCTCCATGGCGTCTCCCCAGGTGGCCGGTATGGCCGCCCTGGTGGCCCAGTACATCCGGGAGAACGGCCTGGCCGCCAAGACCGGCCTCACCGTCCGTCAGCTCACCAACAGCCTGCTGATGTCCACGGCGGAGCCCGTCATCGAGGAAGCCACCGGCCTGCCCTACTCCGTCCTGAATCAGGGCGCGGGCCTTGCCAACGTGGGCAGCGCCATCACCGCCGGTTCCTACGTCCTGGTGAAGGATAACCTCTCCGGCACCGCCTCCGACGGCAAGGTCAAGGCCGAGTTCGGCGACGATTCGGAGCGCACCGGCGCGTACAGCTTCGGCTTCTCCCTGAATAACCTCACCGATGCGGCCGAGAACTACACCTTCTCCGCGGAGCTCTTCACCCAGGGTATCTTCGAGGATGCGTACAACGAGGCCGGCGACACCGCCGACTTCCTGGACACCCGGACGGCTCCCCTGGCCGCTGGCGTGACCTACACCGTGGACGGCAAGACCTTCGTCCCCACCGCCGCGGTGGAGGCGGATGTCAACGGCGACGGCGTCACCGACGCCCAGGATGCCCAGTGCATCCTGGATCATGTCACCGGCGTCCACGAGGAAAACTGCACGGCCTGCAACCTCACCGTGGCCGACCTCAACGGCGACGGGGCCGTCACCTCCTACGACGCGCAGCTCCTGCTCAAGGGCATGACCGCCGCCTCCGTGGTGGTTCCCGCCGGCGGCAAGGTGAACGTCACCGTCAGCATCCGGCTCACCGAGACCCAGAAGGCTCAGCTGGATGCCGCCTATCCCAACGGCGCTTACGTGGAGGTCTATGTCTACGCCGAGCCCGCCAATACCCAGGACGGCGCCATCCTGCCCACCCACTCCATCCCCCTGCTGGGCTTCTACGGCAACTGGTCTGACGCCTCCATGCTGGATACCGCAACGACCGTGGAGCAGCTGTATGGCGACGACCGCCCCACCTATCTGGGCCTGTCCAGCTATACCAACTACAATACCGTCAAGTATCCCGGCGAGAAGAACGAGACGATCTACACCGTCAACCCCTATGTCGTCGAGGACGAGATCCCCTATGACCGGGCTGCCATCAATTCTGCGAGCACGCTGGCCAAGTATTACATGTCCGTCATCCGCAACGCGGCTGCTGCTGTGTACTTTGTGAAGGATGCGGCCACCGGCGAGATCGTGTACATGGGCGGCATCACGGAGCAACTCTCCGGTGCCTATTACTACACCAACGGCGGCAAGTGGCAGAACACCGCGGCTTCCCTCACTGCCAACCAGAAGGTCTCCTCCCTGGGCTTCAAGGAGGGCGACAAGTTCACCGCCGGTGTGGCCCTGATCCCCGAGTACTATGAGCAGGACGGCACCCTGACCGAGGAGCAGGTCGCTGAGCTCATCACCTCCGGCAAGCTGGGCGACGGCGCTTACTTCGCCAATACCTACACCGTGGATAACACCGCCCCCGAGGCCGTGCGGATCTACAAGGATCTCCAGACTGGCGAAGTTACCGTCCTGGTTCAGGATAACCAGTATGTGGCTTTCGTCGGCATTTACAACGCCAGCGGCAAGAAGCTCTTCACCAATGCGGACGGGATCCAGATGGCTGGTACGCCGGAGCAGAC
>JABLTK010046976.1_pt1 | contig 11170 bp, 11 predicted proteins | sample 7160131 | NCBI WGS metagenome assembly JABLTK01 (sample SAMN14651221, study PRJNA627086) | human gut metagenome | isolation source: feces | host: Homo sapiens
AAGTATGTTAAAGAATCTAAAGAAGCAAGTGAACAAGATGAAGTAATAGGAATGTATGATAAAGAGTTACATGATGAAAGACTTCGTTTAGCAGAAAATGATGAGTACAGAGAAAAAGGCATCGAAGAAGGTATACAACAAAATCAAAAAGAAACTGCGCTTAAAATGCTTCAAAAAAACATTGATTTAAATATCATCTCAGAATGTACAGGTATTTCATTAGAGGAACTAAAAAAGTTGAAATAGATTAATACTATTTCTTTAAAATTGTACAAGTTTATAAACAAAATAACTAAAGGGCTTACAACAGTTCTTTTTATTATCGGATTGTTTCTAAATAATAAAAATTTAATATTTATATAAGTAAAAAATCTTTAAGTTTAATACTATACGTGCTATAATTTATGTATGGTGGTGGTAGAAGTGGATAAGATTTTATTAGTAAATAAAGAAAAAGATTATACATCAAGGGATGTTGTTAATGCTCTAAGTAATATTTTTCATACTAAAAAAATAGGTCACTTCGGAACACTTGATCCTTTAGCCACTGGTCTTTTAGTAATCGGGATAGGAAAATATACTAAACTTGGTAACTTATTTCCTGATGATACAAAATCTTATGAAGCAGAGGTTCTTGTTGGACGTTCAACTGATAGCTATGATATACTTGGAAAAACTATTAATTGTATTTCTGTTTATTCTTTAGACGAGAACTTACTTATTGATGTATTAAATAGTTTTAAAGGAGAGTATTTACAGGAAGTGCCCATTTATTCAGCAGTTAAAGTTAATGGTAAAAAATTGTATGAATATGCAAGAGAAGGCATTTCAATAGAATTACCTAAGAAAAAGGTTAATATTATTGATATAGAGTTTTTGAATACTTATAAAAGAGATAATAATTTGTACTTTTCATTTAAGTGTGATGTTTCTAAAGGCACTTATATAAGAAGTCTTATAAATGATATTTCTTCTAAGATAGAAATCCCTCTTTGTATGAGTAACCTAAAAAGAACCAGACAAGACAAGTTTTATTTAAAAGACGCATATAGTATAGATGATATAAAGAATGACAATTATAAATTACTTGATATTACAAATGTTTTAGATATTGATGTTTTGGAAGTGCCTAATGATATAAAAAATAAAGTAGTTAATGGTAGTTTGATTGATTATGAAAATGATAAGCCAATTCTCTTCAAAATAGATGATAAAAATATTGCTTTATATATTATATATGAAAAGAATAACAAGCAAATGAAACCTTTTATAATGTATAGTTAAAGGAGGAAATTATGGAATTTAATAGTGAAAAAGAACTTAGAGAAAGACTTAGTTGCGCTTTAAGCGCCAAAATAAGCGAGTTAGAAAGCAAGGGAATTAATTACATTACTGAAGATGAAATATGGCAATATTTAATTAATACTAAATGGAAAAACGCTCATGGTTTATGCCTTTCTGATATGGTTGATGATATTTTGAAAATTGAAATTAAGTAGGTGGTACAATGGTAATAAAAAAGAATGACTTAAGAAAGGAATTAATTGAAAAATTAAATTATTTAAATGATGATGAAATAAAGGAAATTGAAAAAGCAATTGACTATGCTTCTTTAAAACATGACGGACAACTTAGAAAAACAGGGGAAGACTATATTATTCATCCTTTATATGTTGCCATAATACTTACTAGTATAAAAGCAGATAAAGATACAATAATTGCGTCTTTACTTCATGATGTTTTGGAAGACACAGAGACTACTAAGGAAGAATTAACAAATTTGTTCGGAGAAGTAGTAGCTAATTTAGTAGATGGTGTAACTAAAATTAACAACATCAATGTTTCAACAGAAAATGAATATCTAACTAATTATTATAAAAAAATAATAGTAGGAATGAGTGAAGATGTAAGAGTAATAATAATTAAATTAGCAGATCGTCTTCATAATATGAGAACTTTATATGCTATACCTGTTGATAGACAAAAACTAAAAGCCAAAGAAACTCTTGAAATTCTTGCTCCAATTGCCCATCGTCTTGGAATGCACAAAATAAAGTCAGAACTTGAAGATCTTTCCTTAAAATATTCTAAACCAGATGTTTATTATGATGTTGTAGAAAAACTAAACAATACTAAGATTGAAAGAGAAGAGTGTGTATCTAAAATGATGAATGAAGTAAGTACTCTTCTAAAAAACAATGGTATAAAACACGAAATAAAAGGTCGTGCTAAAAGTATTTATAGTATTTATAAGAAACTAGACAAAGGAAGAAGTTTTTCTGATATATATGACCTCTTAGCTATTAGAATTTTAGTAGATAAAGAGCAAGAATGCTATCTTGCTTTAGGACTTATTCATTCGAAGTATAAGCCAGTTTCTAAAAGATTTAAAGATTATATTGCTATGCCTAAAACTAATCTATATCAAACTCTTCATACGACAGTGTTTGGCTTAGATGGCAATTTGTTTGAAATTCAAATAAGGACATATGATATGGATCATATTGCAGAAAATGGTATTGCTTCACACTGGGCCTATAAAGAGCATAAAAACGCTGCTTTAGAAATGCAAAATATTACTGAGCAAAAACTTCAGTTTTATAAATCGATAATTGAGCTTAATGAAGAAAAAATGACAAATGAGGATTTTGTAAATAGGGTTAAAGATGAAGTTTTAAATAATAATATCTATGTATATACACCAAAAGGAGACGTCTTTGAGTTGCCAATCGGTTCTACTCCAATAGATTTTGCTTATAAAATACATACTCAAGTTGGAGACAAAATGACGGGAGCAATTGTAAATAATAATATGGTTAACCTTTCATATGAATTACAAAATGGTGATATAGTAAAAATACTTACTAATAATAACTCTAAGGGACCATCAAGAGAATGGCTTAATGTTGTAAAAACAACTCAAGCAAAGAGTAAAATAAAAGCTTTCTTCAACAAGACTACTAAAGATGATTATATTGAAGCGGGTAAAAATTTACTTGAAAAAGAATTAAGGAGAAAAAAGATTCCATCTACTTCATTCTTTAAACCAGAAAATTTAAAACAAGTTTTTGAACAATTCAAACTAGAATCTCTTGAAGATTTATATTTGAATATTGGTAACAATAAATTCTCAGTAAAATCAGTTGTAAAGCATGAAAAAGAAGACAAGGAGGATAAAAAAGAAATTAAAGTAACACCGAAGATTCTTGAAGGAGAAAATGACATAATTGTTGGTAATACTAGTAATATTCAAACCCATGTTGCCAACTGTTGTATGCCTCTTCCAGGTGATGAAATAATTGGCTTCATCACTAGAGGAAGTGGAATTAGTATTCATAGAAAGAATTGTTTGAATATTAATGAAATAGATGATAGAATAGTAAGTGCTACTTGGAATAGCAATACTAAAAACAAATACTATTCTAATATAGTAATATATACTAATACTAAAGACAATAAAATGATAGATATAGTCCAGATTGCCTCTAGTATGAATATTTCTATAGAAAGCATTAATATGATAAATAAAAGTTGCAACAATGTTTATTCTGCTTTAGTAGTGGTGTCTTCGTTAGATGAAGTAAATAAATACTTAAAAGAAGTAAGAAAAGTAACAAATGTTGTTGATGCAGAAAGGATAATGCAATGAAAGTAGTAGTTCAAAGAGTAAAAAAAGCACATGTAACTGTAGATAAAAAAACAGTTGGTAAAATAGATAATGGTTTTCTAGTTCTGGTAGGTTTTACTTATGGGGATAATGAAGAAGTTATTTCTTGGATGATTAATAAAATATTAAATCTTAGAGTATTTGATAATCAAGATGGAGTTATGAATTTATCAATAAAAGACGTGAATGGTAGTATTTTATCAGTATCACAGTTTACTCTCTATGGAGATTGTAGTAAAGGAAATAGGCCATCTTATATAAAAGCTTTAAAGTCAGATGAAGCTACGCTATTATATGATAAATTTAATGACAAATTAAAAGAAGAAATAAATACACAAACAGGTATATTTGGTGCTGATATGAAAGTTAGTCTTGTAAATGATGGACCAATTACCATAATTATAGAAAAGTAGTGGGGGATAAAATGGTTAAAGAAAATATAGAACAAATAGTAAAGTTTGTTAAAGAACAATTTAATAATAATGATGCAGAAAGAGCAATTATTGAAATAAATAATGATATTAATAGTATTGTTACTGCTATAATACTTTCTAAAGCTCTGGGAAAAGAAAATGTCATAGGAATTACTATGTCAGTTGAAGAAGATGCTTATAGTAATGATATAAAAAGAATTAGTAATATTTTTGATATTAAAACTATTAATTTTGATTTATTAGATATTTATAATAAGTATAAAAAAGAAGCATCTAATTTTGGTTATTTTATGTATGATGAAACTAAAGAAAGTAATGAAGAACTAAAATCAAGAATGAAAATGACTACTTTGTATTATTTAGCTAGCTTGTTTGGCAAGATGTATAATAAGCACTATAGGGTAGTAGGCACCCTTAATAAAGATGATTTAGTAAAAGGTAACTATACTACTGGCGGGGAAAATGTCAGTGATATTTCTCTTTTAGAAGATTTTACTTTAAGTGAAGTTATAAAAATTGGTCAATACTTTGATATACCAAATGATATCTTATATAAAAAGTTATCTTTTGAAGAAGAAATTGAAGCTAAATATTTTGAAACTTTTGATTCTTCAAATAATAAAAGAAGAATAAAAGAGTAATAATTTAACCAAAAATTAACAAAAAATTAAAAAACTATTGCATTTTATAAAAATATATGTTATATTTAATTTGCAGTTGATAAGATAATGATTTGTAGTCGTTGAAATTTTCTTAATTAATTGCAAAGAGTACTAATTCGTTAGTACTTTTTTTAAAATAAAAAAAGCAAGAATTCACTTGAATTTTTGCTATTATTATGCTATAATTTTTATGTTGTAACGCACCCATAGCTCAATTGGATAGAGCGTTTGGCTACGGACCAAGAGGTTGAGGGTTCAAATCCTTCTGGGTGCGCCATTTAGTTTATTAGTACTTATATAGTACTTTTTATTTTGCCATTTTCACATCTGTTACCCCAAGAGTCTATAATTTTATCATCTTTTTTAATACATATTATTTCACAATTATTAGGACATTTTCTACATTCATAACCTTTAGTATTAAAATCAATATCTATAACATTGAAATCAAATTCTTCTTCTACTTTTGTCTGTTTTGCAAGTATAGAAATACCAAGAGCACCCATTAAATGGCTATTTTCATCTACTAAAACATCTTCTTTTAAAGTATCTTTGAAAGCTTTTACAACTCCAATGTTTTTACTTACGCCTCCTTGAAAGACAATTGGAGGTTTTATTTTTTTACCTTTAGCAACATTATTTAAGTAATTATTTACAACACTATAACATAGTCCGGCAATTATATCTTCTTTTTTATATCCCATTTGGGCTTTATGAACTAAGTCAGATTCTGCAAAAACAGTACATCTTGCTGCTATTTTAGTGGGATTTTTTGATTTTACAGCAATATTTCCAAAATCTTCAACATCTATATCTAATCTTTTAGCCTGTGATGATAGAAAAGAACCAGTTCCTGCGGCACAAATGGTGTTCATAGCATAATCTGTTACTATTTTATTATCAATAATAATGATTTTAGAGTCTTGACCCCCAATTTCAAGAATAGTTTTAACATCAGGGTAGATTGACATTGTTCCTATTGCATGGGCAGTTATTTCGTTTTTTATAACACTAGCATTTAAGATGATACCAATTAGTTTTCTGGCACTTCCTGTTGTTCCGACACTTACAACTTTATAACCTTTAGGCATTTTTTTCTTAAGACTTTTTAGTAATCTTTTTACAGCATCAATAGGATCACCTTTAGTCCATATATAATCACTTGCGATTATTTTATTGTTACTATCTATTATTATTCCTTTTGTAGAGATAGAACCTATATCTATTCCTAAGTAACTTTTATTCATATTCTTTCTCCTTTTTCATTTTTATCATGTCATAAAAAGCTTCAATTCTTGTAGTTATCCCTGTATTCTCAGTAAGAGTATCAAAAGAAAAATAAGTAATAGGCATGTTATTTTTATGACATATTTTATCAATAATTGGAATTGTACTTATTTCTGGAGTGCATCCAAATGGTTTAATATGAATTATTCCATCGTATTTTTTATCCATTAAGTAAATAGTTCTGTAAACATTATCAAGACCATCTGCTCCGAGTTCATATTTTACGAACTTTCTTATTTTATACTTTATATAAGGTCTTTTAATCCATTTAAAGATTAATAGATAGCTTAAATTAGTAAATCTTTTAATTTCGATATTTAATTTAGCAAGTTCATATTCTAAATTATAAGATGAAAATGGTTCCATTGAAGTATATAGTTCACCAATAATACCTACTTTTAATGGATTAGTAGGTTTATTAATGCCCAAGTTTTTAAATAATTTTTTATATTTTTTTCCTATTAACAAAGTATTTATTATGCCTTTATTGTTTATCAGTTCATCAATAAAATTTTGTTTTAGATTTATAAAACTATTTTCTTTTTCTTCAAAACCAATATTTTTTCTTATAAAATGTTCTCTTTTATCAATTGTGAAAATCATAAGAAAAGTAATAATAAAATGATAAATAAACTTGCTAAATTTTAAATTATTATTTAATTCTTTAAATATTTTGTATAATTTTTTAATACTTAATTTACCCTTGTCAGTCATAGTATAAAAAGTAAAATTATAACCAAGATCTTTTAGTATTTGTTCTTGTAATTCGGCATAATATCCATACCTACACCCACCACCGAATTGGAATAATACGTTAGCACCATTTTCTAATGCTTCAATATAATTACCAAGATTATATTTAAATGGAACACATACGAAATTTGGAGAATTTTTATTTCCTAGTTCAATAGTTCTTTTAGTAATTTTTGGACTTAGCATTATTTCGCAGTCAGTTAACTTTATAAATAAATATTTTACAATATAAGCATAATCTCCGAGATGAGGAAAAGATATTATTTTATTTTTCATATGTAACCTCACTTATTATATCAACAAAGCTTTCTAGTCTAGTGATTAATCCTGTTCCACTGTTTAAGTCATCAAGTACTATGTTTATAAGAGGAATATCTTTTACCTTTCTTATTATTAAATCATTCACTAGAGAATCGGGACCACAAGGAAAGCTAGAAACTAATATAATTCCGTTTACAAAGTTTTTATAATACTCTAAGGCTCCCAGTAATTCTTTATTATAAGTCCAATAAATATCTTTTGAAATATTGTAGGCAAGAGGAACTAAATCAGATATAAAAATATCTGCATATATGATATCTATATTATTTTCTTTTAGAAAATCTATAATTTGTTTTCCGACTAGATTATCATAAATATTATAAGGGTGTCCCACTAGTAATATTTTTTTAGTATTTTTTTTTAATAATTTATTTTGTTCTATAAAGCTTTCTCTTTTGTTTTTTAGTTCTATTTTTTTAGCATACTCGAAAGCATTTAGGCTTTTTTCTTTACTAAAGCCTAATCTTTTACCAATATTTATAAAAGCTTTTTTTTCGTCATTTTTATTATCTATATTATAATCAAGTATTTTTTCTTTATTAAAATATGTACTTACTAAATCATAAAGAGCATAAAAATTAGTACAAGTTTTTTCATCTTTTTTAGGATTTTGAACTCTTGGAAGTAACAAAAAGTCACATTTATTAATGATTTCATTTACATGACCCAAATATATTTTTAAGGAAAGACAAGCTTCATCATTGCTCAGTTTGCTACCATTTTCTAATATTTTTTTATTTGTATCGGGACTAGTTATAGTATCAATTTCTAAAAAATTAAAAAAGTTAAACCATAAATCTCTATATCTGTAGTAGAGTAGCCCCTTTGGTATTCCTATTTTAATATTATCATCTCCCTAAATAAATATATTTAGGACATAAAAAAAATATAATAACTAAAATTCGCTATTATATTTATAAAAAGATTATTATTAAAGTTCCCACTAAAAAACAGTAAATTGAAAAATAAATAAGTTTTCCTTTTTTTATTACTTCCCGGAACCATTTTACAGAAAAATAGGTAAAGATAAATGCTACAACAGCACTTAGTAAAAAGAACATTATTTCACTACTACTAAGATTACTACCAAATAAGTCTTTAATTCCTAAAACAGTAGTAGCTAAACTAATAGGTATATAAAGCATAAATGAAAAATCAAAAGCTGTTTCTCTATCTAATCCTTCATATAAACCACCAACAATTGTAGAACCACTTCTAGAGATACCAGGAAAAAGTCCAAGAACTTGGAAAGCTCCAATCATTAAAGCATCTTTAATAGTTAAATCTTTATCTTTTCTTTTTCCATTAGCTTTTCTAATCCAAAATAAGAATATTCCTGTAATTATAAGAGTGATTCCTATAATTTTAATATTATCACTAATTGCATCAAATACTCCAAGCTTGGAAACTATTAAACCAATTATACCTGCTGGAATAGTAGCAATAATTATATACCATCCATATTTGTAATTAGTTTTTAAAGAAGGAGACTTAGTTTTAAAATAACCAAAAAAATCTTTTAAGACATTTTTAATTTTATCAAAATAAATAATAATCACTGCTACGAGTGAACCAAAATTAGTAATAATAGCAAGTAATTCTGTGTTAGAAAGGGCGACATTTTTAAAACCTAAATAATTAGTAAGTAAATCGTTACACACAAGTAAATGACCAGAAGATGAAATAGGCAATGCTTCAACTACTCCTTGTATTATTCCTAATATAATATAATATATAAAAATCATTTTTTTACCTCCATATTTACATAATTAAGTATATAACATTTTTAAAAATAAATAAATAGATATTTGAAAAATGTATATACTATTTTTGAGGGATGAAATATGGTATATGTGTATGATATAGTGCTTAATTTAAATGATGAGTTACTGGAGTTCTTTGAATGGGAAGACAGTGATAAAATTAAATATATAAAAAAAGTGCCCCTTGTTAAAACAGATGATACTTTTATTTATAATTTAATAAACAATAATATAAAACTGGAAGATAATTTTATTGATAGTATAAAAAATAAAACTGTCTACTATGATAATAAAGAAAAAAACTATCCTATTATAATATTTGCAAATGGTGACTTAGCTATTGCACTCTTAATCAAGGACAATAAGACCTTTCTTTATTCAAGATTATTATTAGATGAAGAGTATGAAGTCATGAACATTGCAAGTAGGTTAAGTACTACTAAAATGAATTACATAGTAATAAATAAAAAAGACATTAATAATAATCTTACTAGAGAAGAAAGAAGGATAAAAGATGTTTTATTAAATGAAATAAAGTACCTTTATAATAATAATAAATTAGATAAATTAAATTATTACTACTATGAATACTTTAATGAATTAAATAATAATAAAGAAGATGTTTATAAAAAACTAATAAGTAGTTTGAATAAAATAGATGATAAACATTTGAAACTACTTGAAGTAGTCAATCTAACTAGTAAATAGAAAGGACTATAGTACATTGAAAATACTTAGTCTTTTTTTCGACTTTTTTCTATAAAAAATAATATACTTAATTAAGGAAGTGATATTTTGCTTTTAAGTTTAATTGAGTTATTAAAGACATTTTTATTTTTTAAGACATCATACTCTAATAATGTTTTTCCTGAACCATTAAGTAAAGAGGAAGAGGAAAAATATATTGAATTATTGCTAAAAAAAGATAAGCATGCAAGAGATACTTTGATAGAAAGAAACCTAAGATTGGTGGCCCATATTGCAAAGAAATATGAAAATTCTAATACAGATAATGATGATTTGATAAGTATAGGAACGATTGGTCTTATTAAAGGAATAGATTCATATTCTAAAAAACACAATACAAAAATTACGACTTATTGTGCTAGATGCATTGAAAATGAAATCCTTATGTATTTCAGGTCTAATAAAAAAAATAACTTAAATATATCTTTAGATGAGCCAATCGGGTATGATAAAGAGGGTAATGATATTACAATATTAGATGTTTTAAAAACTCCAAAGCCTGATTATGTAGAAGAAATGCATAAAAAAGATAATATTGAATTATTAAAAAAGTATTTGAAACTTCTGACACCAAGAGAAAAGGAAATAATAGTAAAAAGATATGGATTAGACAATGAAGATGAACAAACTCAAAAACAAATAGCTAAATCACTTAATATTTCTAGAAGTTATGTATCAAGAATAGAGAAAAGGGCAGTGACTAAGATACTTAGAGAATTTATAAAAAAGGAAGAACCAAAAAAAGAATAAGAGAAAAAAAGTAATTGCATCAAATTAGACGAAACCACTTGTATAAAACAAAGATAAGTAGTATATTATATATAAAGAAGCACGTTCCTTGAACGTCGACTTCAAGAAATTCATTTGTTGCGACGTTTCTCTATATCAGAGAGACGTCGCTTTTAATATTAATTAGTACTTAAAGTATTTCTAAGATGATAATTAATAATAAAAAGATAACCATAAGTAGTGCTAAGATTAAAAAATTTTTCTTCCTCATAACTACTACCTCGCTTTCATAGAAAGTGAAGTCAACGCCCAAAGATACGTGCTAATAGCACTATATACTATATAAAAACACAATGCAAATGAGCAAAAATAACATTTGGCAGAAAAAACAGTACACAAAAGCTAGAATTGTCCTAAGAGAAAAATAACTTTTAATATAAAAAAGCATACTAAAAAGTACTATTTTGTATAAATTGAAAAAAATTCAAAAATATTGCATTTTAGTTGAATATTTGATATAATCTAATCATGAACAGAGAAGTATATTTTAAATAAAATAAAATATACTAAAAAAGAGATATGCTAATCTGGACGTTAGTACTATCTCTGTTCTATGTTGTGTTTATAAATTTGTAAGAAAGTACCGACTCTTAGTTGAGTTGGTACTTTTCTCAAATTAATGTTTTATTGACAAAATTAATAATAATAAAACAACGCAAAAGGTACTTGAAAAAAGTATCTTTTTGTATTAAAATTAAGTTATAGAAAACTAAAGAGGAGGAAAGGTGTAATTACAAAAATTTATAC
>JABLTK010113920.1_pt1 | contig 11163 bp, 18 predicted proteins | sample 7160131 | NCBI WGS metagenome assembly JABLTK01 (sample SAMN14651221, study PRJNA627086) | human gut metagenome | isolation source: feces | host: Homo sapiens
ACCTTGCAGGAAGATCCGTTCACCTTCTCGCGAGTGAGTCCTTCGATGTGAATCACCCACTTTCTTCTGTAGACTTCAGTGACCTTTCCTTCTCTGCCCTTGAAAGAACCACGGGTGACCTTCACCTTATCTCCCTTGACAACAGGAATAGCATTCACCTAAATATAATCCCACACCTCCGAATCTACGTTGTACTTATCCTTCAGGGCCTTGCTCAGAGGAGAAGACATCATCACACGACGAATGTGAGAAGGAGCAGTGAAATGAGCCTTACGAGTAGTACGACGGGAAGAAGAGACACAAGGACTAGAAACCAAGTTAGAACTCATATTCATTTTATCTCAGACTAGGACAAGAATCTAGCACGAAAACGAACAGATCCCATCCATCATTCCATTGATCTTCCAACTATCACTTATCCCACTGTAAAATGAGAAAAGCATACATACTTGAACTTCATAATATGTTTATGAACTGGTATATCAATGCGATTTGATGTTAGAGGAATTGGAAATAAGGGGGGTGGGGATAAATTAGTCTAACATGATTCTTATAGGACTCATCGATTTATGGCCATCATTTGGTTATTTGATTAGTTTTGAAGAAACCAAAAGAGATACAAGACAGATATTTATAGAAGATAATGAAACATATGAGACCTATCCATTTCACGAAATACATTACCATCCATATTTCGCACGGATCTCACGTTTTGTCTTTCTCATCTGAGCTCTCCTCTCATCCTGCTCAGCAAGAGCAACAATAGCCTCAGCAGCAAGAGAAGTGATCTGATTGCGCGTCTGCTGGACCTGCGTTGGAGCAATATGAGCGTATTTTCCGAATTCTTCTGCGACCACTTGTCGTTTCTAGGTATCAATCTCAACACACAAGCAAACCCTCTTCTTCTCCCAGTACTCACTTCCTGGTTGATCATTATGGTCATGAAGGTCATTTTGGTTCAGTTCCCGTATTGATCCTTCCTCTAGAGCGCGTTTTGTTTGTTTGTCGTAATACTTTGCATCTTCACCCTACATATCAGTCCATCTTTTCATTCTTACAAGTAGATTTGCACTGGCAGAAGTAGCCGCATTCGCTGTGGCTAACATCCCTGACCTTCGAATAAAAGCTTCGTATTGACTTTGAGAGAAGTTTCCTCCATATCCGTGTTGAACAACTTCACTTGTATTCATTGAAGGAGGAGGTGATTCTCTCACTGAGGTTGTCCTCGGTTCTCGAGTCACTGTAGTATAGACAAATGGTGTTGTGACTTCTTCCTGATTGTGATCAGCTTGAATTGTTTCTAAATCGTTTAAGAATGGGTTGAGGGGAATTACGCCGTTGGACTTTGAAAATGGATCCTCTTCTTCAGTAACTATATCACCTTCTACGCTGGTCACATTCTTTTCTTCAAAAGTCACTTCTTTCCTTTCATCTACGACTTCTTTCTCCTTAGAACTGATATTCGATGAATGTTTAGGAGCAGGCAAGAACGACAAAGAAGATACTGAAGTCTTTTTGGTGGTTTCAGAGGTTTTGGGTTCATTCTGGAATTCCTTCATCAACTCCTCAACAGGGACTTTGGCGAATTTTGCAATATCCAGTAGTTTCTTTTGCTTATTCTTGATGGTTTTCTTTGATTTCTTCACTTCAGGAACCGCAGCGAACAAAGAAGTTGGTGCTGAAGAAGAGACTGATCCACTTTCATCTTTCACTTCTTTGACATTCGAAGGGATGGATTCTCTAAACGTTATGTTTCCTGAACAAATCAACTTAAAATCACTTTTGCTGTCTTCTTCATCCTCGCCATATGAAAATAGATTTAGCATTGGTGAGATAATGGTATGAATAACTGTATACATAATTATCAATCTATTGTATCACTATACATTTTTGTTCCATTATCTTTTTCTCACTGGAATTATTGATGAATCAGCAGTGTGCAGATGCTCTCGAGTCAATGCGTAGGGCTGTGCCTCTATGCCATTGTATTACAAACTACGTGTCGATGGACATTATGGCCAATACTTTATTGGCGATAGGTGCATCCCCGATTATGGTAGATGAGGAGATTGTGAATCACGATTAGGCACACGAAGTTGATGAGGTTGAGGATATGGTGACCATTTGTGGTGCAACTCTCATTAACATTGGTACTCTGTCTCGTCGCTGGATCGAAGCAATGACAAAAGCTGCACAGAAGGCCCAGGAACTCGGAAAGTGCTGGGTTTTAGACCCTGTTGGTGCTGGAGCAACGCCTCTTCGTATGCAGACCTGCTCAGAACTCTTAAAGTATCATCCAACCGTGATTCGTGGAAATGCTTCTGAGATTATGGCTCTGGCTGGAGCAATTAGTTCAGGACGAGGTGTTGACTCAACAGATTCTTCGGCGGCTGCTCTGAATGCTGGAAAGGCTCTTGCGAAAGAATACAAGTGTGTTGTGGGTATTTCAGGTGAAGTCGATTATGTGACAGACGGAGAGCGTGTGATTGAAGGTTATAGCTGGAGTTTCTTTTGATCTATAGTCCATAATGGTGAGCAAATGTGTACTTTGATCACTGCTGCTGGTTGTTCTCTCACTTCAATCATTTGTGCATTCCTGGCAATTGGAATTGCCCCCATGGAAGCAACTGCTTTTGTAAGAGTAAGGAATACTGTTGATTGTAGACTTTTGCTTGTTTCGGAATTGCAAGTGAGATGGCGAGAGAGAAGGCAAAGGGACCGGGTTCTCTTCGTGTATGTTAATAGGATCGGCTTGAATGATAGATGGAGTTGATGGATGCCTTATATTTGATGACAAAGGAAGATGTTGTGGCTAGAGCTAGATTTGCTTAAACAAAGGCCACTCTTGTTATGGTATTGCTGGTAAGCGTGCTTACAGTGGGTATCATAATCCCTTTTGTTTGTTGTAAGTCATTTTGGAATGGATCTAAACACTGTTTTGGAGCGCATTAAAGGATTTTCAGGAGTTATTGGATATGTGATTGTAAATAAGAATGCAGAAATCGTTCATACATCGTTGGATCGTGATGAAGCGATTTCACTAGCGGCAATTACCATCAAGGTTACTCAATGGAATAGAACATAATGAATAGTTGATTGGAGATGGAAATGAGGCTATTCATGAATTCGAAGAAGTAAGGATCTGTATTCTTTTCACTACTATAGGATGATGCAGAGTTTGTAAGCATCCGTTCGAAGAAGCGAGATATCATGATTGTTCCAGGTAGAAGCAATTTGTCATATTAAGAGTAGGAAGCATTTATTCATTTGCCATATTACGTGATTCGAGTACGATTGTCAACTAGTGTTTTATAGTAGCAACAGATTTGTTAAAACAAACACACAAGAATGCATCTTCACACCTAACTTATGATACAATAGAAAGAACAATACTCCACTTTCAACTCATCGTCAATCGCCTGCTTAATTGACTCCACGATCTTGTTATCTTTTTCAAATTCCTTCAATACCTTTCCATCCTCCTATCTATAAAACACATTCCAAATGGCTACACGAAGAGTATCGATATTCATCACGAAACGGCTTGTACTCGTAATGAAGCATGCATCCCAAAGAGGAATCTCATCAACACGAGGCGCTTCAAGACACAATGGAATACCAAGTTTCTCACAAATTGTAAGAACAAGGTTGCGAACAGTGCCTTGTAATATACCTTCTCCTTTAGTATATACTGTACCATTCTTCACAGCAAAGAAATTGCTTTGGCCACCTTCGAAGACTAGGCCGTTCTCACTGAGGAGAATTTCCTCAACGGATTTGCCACTCTTCTGGTAATACACTTCACGTTGTCTGAGAATGAGGAAAGGAAAGCAAGAATACTTCACCCATAAACTGTCCTTCACGACAGCGTTACTACGAACAACATGATACAAATCACAAATAATGGGAGGCTGATGGCACTTTGTCATTGGCTGAATCAACACTGAAACAGGAAGTCTCTACACATCAATAAAATGAGAAACGAAAGACAGATTCAGTAGTTGGTTTTTCAATGATAACACTGAATTTCACATCAAGCTTATCCTTCAAAATAGATGGATTTACTTTGCACAAGTAGTCACGGGCCCTTCTGACATTTTCAAGAACAGTATTCTGAACCTCTTCGCGAGTGATGTTCAGATTCTTCTGTTCTTCAGGAAAGAGCCCAGAAACAGAATTGTCTAAAAATAAGCAGTAGTTACAGTCAGTACACAGACGATCAATGTGTTGACTGAGACGGAATACTTTGGTGTGGAAAACACTTCGCGCAGTTGTATATGCAGCTAAAAATAACAGTACAATCAAGATAGTACCTCTTCCACATTCCATTAGTACTTGGTCTCCAGTTTTAGTAGTTTCAATGAGTACATTCTTTGCTAATAAAACACTACCCTTTGTTGCTGCCATGATAAAGAAAGAATGAAATGATGGTAAAAAGTGGAAACTTCGAAATTAATAAAATGAAATAAGGTCAGCACGTTCTCAATCAGAATAAAGTGAATTAAGATTGATTGGGTCTCATGTCAAAGATCCGTGAGCTCGTTCTACTTGGCTTCGAGCTAGTCTAGTTTCATAGAAGCGTTTAAGATAACTTGAAGACAATGAAATTACAGAATGCGCACCAGATCTGGTTCTCCAATAGGATTATGAAAATGGTTTGAATCCAAAAATGAATCCACTTGAGGAAATACCGCAAATCAAATCAGAAAGACTGGTTGTTGATGATCCCGATAGTAGTCTAACGGAAGCTATGCAAGATTATAAACATCGAGAAGGAATTGTCTGACGTGAATTGAATAGTTGATACATAGATACTTTCAGAGGCAGTAGCAGATGCTATATCCAGAATTATTGGAATAACTGTGGATAGTGATCTCCCCAGTTCTTTGGAGAATGGGGAAGTGGAATTAGATGTTGGAAATGATTTTGTAGTACTTGTGTATGTTATATGAGCATCTCTTCCCGACAACTCCTTTGGGACGATGGCATAGAAACCCAAGTGATTTATCTATATTATATATTACGTGTAGAGTTCAAACCATTTAAGACTGAGAATTTGTTTCTATTTAATGAAGGTTTGAAGAAACATGGAGTGGAACAAGGCTTTCTGATAACACAGCAGCATTTTGCGAACAGAGATGTAAGATTATTGTCAGTAGATTATTACAGGGTCACCGTATTGCTGTTCAGTTAACCCTCACGTTCCGATATCTTGTTGAAAATCATTTGATTGGCAATGATTCTGCTGTCGTAGTGAATGAAGCTGGTATTGGTATGATGGGAGGCTGAGGTATAGTTGAGGTAATGACAGTAAAGGAAGGTGATGACGGAAAGGAAGAAGAAAGGAAGAAGAGAGTAGAGGAGGAAACGAAGAGAGAGGAGGAAGAGGAAAGGAAGAGAAAAGAAGAAGAGGAAACGAAGAGGAAAGAAGAGGAAAGAAGATTGGAGGAGGAAAGAAGAAGGAAAGAGGAAGAAGAAAGAAAAAGACTAGAGGAGGAAAGAAGAAGAGAGGAGGAAAGGAAGAGAAAGGAGAAAGAAGAAAGACAAAGAAAAGAAATTGAAAGACAGAAACAAGAGGAAGAAGTGAAGAAACGAGAGGAAAAGATAAGATTAGAAGAAGCACGAATTAAGCAGGAAGAAGAGAGATTGAAACAACTAGAGGATGAGAGGAAGAAGATTGAGGAAGAAGAGAGACAGAGAATGGAAGAGGAGATGGAAAAGAGAGTGAAGGAACGAATAAGAGAACTTGAAGAAGAGCGATTGAGAAAAGAAGAAGAAGAAAAGAAACGTATGGAAGAAGAAGCTCGCCAACAGAGTGCTCTTGAATTGATTGAGGAAGAGGAACCTATTTCTCCAACAAATCCAAATCGACTTAGTGTCTTTAGTCGAGAGCTCGTTTCACTATGTGGAGAAGTCCGAAAGATTAACAACAGCCTGAAGAAAGAGGAATTACAGAAAGCCGGAGTACTCTGTGAATTAGACGAAGAAGAAGATAGTGACTTGGTAAGAATAGTTGATATCATTCATTCTATAGTAATAATCTACTAGTTGATGTTTTTGTTTGTTTGATAATAACGGGAATTGATTCAATTTACCGACTCATAATAACCATCATTTCAAATCAAAGATGAGGTATTTGGGAAGAATCACTCTGTTTTTACTGCTTCTTTTCACTGTTTGGGGGTATTCAGATCGATCTACATTTACAAAGACTGTTACGGTATCTTTGGACAACCGTTTTGATTGTTCTAGCTCAAAAAGGGACAGAATGTAGTTCTGCGCATCAATGGAACAAATTCACTACGCAATTTTTGGTCTGTGCAAAAGGTATCGCTATCCTCGAGATTAAAGGAGTACTCATATTCCATTGACAGCCCTGATTCCTCGATCCTTCGTTTTATTACTAGTTTCCTTGATGGATATGTGAGGTTATCCTCGTTGAAAGATTTCATTACTAGCAAACGATATCTTAACAATGTCCTTTTTTATGATAGCATTCGGGATGGAGAAGTTACTTCAACAATCTACTTATCTCCGTATGGACGATCCTTTATCACACTCACGAATGACTACAAGGATGTAGACAATACGATGAGCATTAATGTTCGTTTCTCTCAAGAGTTTTCATTCTTGTATCCCATTTTGACTCTAATTGCAATATTGTTATACAAATATGCTATCAAGCAGGTGAAAACATTAACATTGATTGATTAGACTGTATTCTAACGACATCTTTCTGTATACGATTTCTTTGGTTCTTTCTCCTATTATTGTTCTGATTGTGTTGTGCTATTCAGTAACAACATTGTCTACTTATTTCGTTCCTGTGACTTATAGAGTAGTCCGATCTCGTACCTTACAGCTAATCATCAAACTATCATTTATCTTTTTGCTCACCCGATTCATGCTTTGTCATAGTTTCTATCGATATCTTCAACTGATTATCACCAAGCATCCTCTCTTTTCTCTAGTGTTCGAAATTATCATTCTTTTCATTTCTAGTTATAGTAGTATCTGTCTGGGTATTACTCTCTATTATATGACATCACACATTCGTTCCAAGAATACAACCAATATTCGCACGATTTTTGCTTCTCTTAAACTCATTCCCTTCTTCCTTCTTTTCAGTTGTAGTTCTTCTGTTCAAATATCTCTTACCATCTTCTTGGCTATCATTCTACTAGGGTTTGTGTCGGGTCAACTGAAGATGAAGAATATGTACTCTTTAAATGTGTTTCTGATATAGAACCAATGAGTGGAGATTGATATATGCTTGTCTAACATCCGATTTCCTGACACAGAGAGGTAATGGCGATCTGTTTCCATCACTCTTAGAAGATTTCTTTCTATCATTAGAACAGAATGAGTACACATACAAAGCAATCTATCAAGAGATTAGTGAGATGAAACAGTATTTAAAATTGGTAGGATAGGAATGAAAAGATTATCACTAGCATAACATGGAAATGCGTTTGTCACTCAATGGGAAGACATCTTCGTATATTAATGAGTTTATGAATTCATCCCGATTGATAATGGTCTTGTCATTCATTGAATATGAGAAATAGCCAGAATACTCCATGTACATTGTAATAAAGAATGCAATTCGAGATAATGAGCGGGTGAAGACTCAGTCCCATTATGGTGGTCCTATGGACACAACAACAATGATTGTTGAGGATACACCTGTCTATTCTTACAACTCAGCACCAGTCGAAGATAGTTTCTGGAATCGTCTTCAGAAAGGGATCAAATACATCTTTCATGATTCTGCTTCTCAGCCAATTCCTTCTTCCTCATTCAATAACCTTAATAATGCTGTCGGAACAACGAATCGTTACGCTGTCAATAATCGATATGGGACAGTTGGTTCGACCAATTCATATTCCTCAAATAATCATAATAATGCAATTGGTACAACTGATGCTAATGCATACACCAACCGCTATAGCACCCCATATACTTCTTCTACGCAACGGCTTTATGGATTGAATACTCGGCCGATGGATATGTATCCTCAACCAGCCAATGATCCACTCCAAACTCCCTCGAAGTATGTGTTTGATTTCATTCCGATCCTAGACCTTATGCGACTTATCGAGGTTATTCCAACTACTCAAATCCACAAAGGCCAAACCACGACTTCTCCTTACCGCATCGCTCCTAATTGTGATCTATTTCTTTTAGTAAGATATTTCTTATCAAACAAATCATTCTCATACTCAAGATAAACCACAGAATCTGTCTCTGCCTTAGAAGTAGAGCTTCTTGAAGAGATAAGCAACACCAGCCTTGGTCTTCTCTTTTTCGTTTTCGTTCTGCTTCAAATAACTGGAAATCACTATTCCATTATATTGCTTACCTCTCCTGGAAGGTCTTGGCAATGGTCTTTAAGGCAGCTTTCTTCTCGGCGGCTTCCACTCCCTCCTTTGGAAGAGCACTGAAATCATACTCAACAGTGTATCTAAGAAGTCAATTCATAAGTCTATTCCAAACCTAGTGGGCATGAAGTGCTGGAGATTCATCACCTTGGTGAAAACCTTCATTTGAGTCTTCTTGTTGATCTTCTTCTCGTCCATGGCTCGAACAACCTTGCGGGGAGGACGTTCAACACCAACAACGACAGCATGAGGGAACTTGTGCTTGTCGTTGGCATTCTCGTTCACCTTCACAATGACAGCCTTCTTACCGGCATATTTGCCAGACAGAATGACCACAACCTTTCCGGGCTTAAGACACTTTACCATCTATAGTATTAGAACACAGAAAAACCATAAAATAGCTTACATTATTCGTTTATCGCTTGAGTATAGAAGACTAGTTGTCCAGAAAAAGGGCATAACTACCCTCTCATGAGCATGCGCTAACTTACGTAATTCCTCAAATGATGATCTCTGGATAAAGTCATAATTGAATACTATAATTGCGAACTGCATAGGAAATTGATCATCATACACAAGAATTATTGTCCCCAGATATGGAATGGTAATGACCCCTCACTGCAATTAAATAGAATAATCCAATCATTGATGTCATGTTGCAGCTACAATTAGTTTTGTTTCGTCAATTCCTTCTAGTATCTGGATTCTCTCCATATCCGTTAAACGAGATGTGGAAAAGTGATTCTAAAGTTGGTAGAAGGAATCTACTATGGATCTTCTTCGTTGTTCTTTTTATCACTCTTACAGCAAATGATGTTGTTATTGAGGAACGACAAAGTTCAGTAATAATATCAAAAGATGAAGAACTGATCCAGAAACCAATTGGACCACTTAACAAGTATGAGCTTCTGAATTCGTTTCCGTCGATGTATTCCACCGAAGCCAAGAAGAAAGAGGAGAATTTACTTCAAGTTTACGATAGTAACTTGTGATGAAAGGATTGGTTTGTGATATTTAGGATCAAATTATTTCCATTTCTGTCATTAGAGCAGGCTAAAAGCATTTCTTCTTACAAGCCCATCGATGCCTCAACTTCGTTAATCGAAATCGAAGAAAGCACAATTACAATTCATCCTATCGATACTGAGCTGTTACTTGGTAGTAGAAAGTCTTGATTGTGAGTATAGAGGGAGTTTTCAATGATGTTAATCTGGGATGTAGCTCACTAAGCAACCAAAAGGAATATGTCATTTCCGAGAGTATGTTGAATAGTGGTTCATTCGGTCATATCTGGATGGCTCAGCATGTTCGTGATCAGACACTATTTGTTCTTAAGCGAATTCGAATTGTGATCATGTCACTTTGAGTTGATATTATAGGAGAAGGGAATAGAGAGTATCTTTGCTGCACGACGAGAGATCTTTATGGGTTTATTATTCCGTGGAGTTGATGGAATTGCTCAGTAGTTGTTCATTCGTTTTATGACTGCTAGATATGAGGAATGCTTCATTCAGGATATTGGATTACTAATGAATGCATCTCCCTTTCTTCCAGATCGTGTTGTTTCCATTCCATGGTTAGTATTTCGATATGAAGGAGTATCCTTATCACAAATGATATATGTTTCTTCTGCTTCAGATCGAGCTCGTGATGATCATTCTACTGTTGTTTCTAAGTCCCAAGAAAAGGGGTATTTAAGTCGATTTCGGCGGATCTGGGGCTGGAATCAAGAATCGAGTGATACAGTTCATGACAAAACGATTCCATCATCACAGTCATCTGAAGGCATGATCGTCCAGCCTTCTGTACGTACAGTGATACATTGATAATATAGCCATTCTGGAGACAGCTGCGTGAAGATGATATTCTTTACAAAGTAATCATTTATCGGGTTCTGCAAGTTCTGGATCACATTCACCAAGCAGGTGTGATTCATCGTGACATTAAGCCAGAGAATATCCTCATTTCCCATTTGCGCACAGTCGGCGGAGTGGTAGATTATCGTTCGCTCAGTGTAAAAATCGTTGTTGTTTTTGGTATGCTTGAGAATAGATCGATTTCGGTTCAGCTATTCTCCCTGAAGTTCCAGCTTTGTATCCTCTTCCTGCTTCTACTGATCAGTGCACAAAACTCTATGCTCCTCCAGAGGCCATGAATAATCGTTATTCGCAGGTCCTTAAGATTAGTATGGTTGATATATAGAGTTATGACCTCTGGTCTGTGGGTGTGATGATGCTAGAAATGATCTTTGGTCACAAGCAGTTCTTTGATTGTGAGCCTCGTCTGTATGCAAAGCTTCATTTCCATCATGTGAGGAATATGGCGGATTTCTGATTTGCAGGGTGATTTAGCAGAGAGAAAGTGTTATTCGATGACTCTTCGATCGTATTGTGTGAGTGCAGTTGAAGGAAAAGCAATGGAAGATTGTGTTGAGAATGTGATGCAAGTGAGTATGATGGAAGAGAATGAGGATCAGAAAACTATTCGGCAACGTGATATAAATTATGATAAGAAGGGTGAACCCAATATATTGAAGCTTGATCTAATCCGTCATATGTTGGTACTAGATCCAACGAAACGGATTACTGTCGCAAAGGCGTTACAACATGTAAATGTAAGCAGAGAATAATAGTGTAGCCCTACTTTAAGAACATCACTAATATCTTGTAACCTATTCTACTCTGTTACTTAATAAACACTATCATTTTGTAATTTCATTCTTTCCGTTTTCTGCGTTTGGCTTCGGTGATATGTTGATTTTGATATTGGATAGTATCAGTAT
>JABLTK010106900.1_pt1 | contig 11162 bp, 22 predicted proteins | sample 7160131 | NCBI WGS metagenome assembly JABLTK01 (sample SAMN14651221, study PRJNA627086) | human gut metagenome | isolation source: feces | host: Homo sapiens
AATTGGCTATAATGGTTTGAAATGGTCATTCTTCGAGGATGGAGATTGAGACTGAATCACCATCAGTAAAAAGAAATATGAGTAACGTTGATGAATGGCTTCGTAAGGTTTGTGATTGCTGTTGAAATTGATAAATCAGTCAAAAGTGATTAAGGACTCTACTCCTACCTCTCTTCGAGTTCAAATTCAAGAATCTTCCTATGATGCTTCTGTCATGCTCCACTACAATTCGGATATCGTGATCGGAGGATATACTGGGATGTTTCTAAGTGTAACAGAGCGCCAATCCTCAAAATGGAGGATCGCGGTTAATGGTTCAGGTTCGGGTGTTGAGGATGTATGAATAGAGTGGTAAAATCACAGATAGGATACATTTGTGATAGTAAAAGCGAATAATCCTAGTGATACTAGTATTATCCACAATGGAGATGTTATATGTATTCGTCATAAATGTTGATCTATTTTATTAATGATAATATCTAGTATTCATGCGTTACTTGAGTTATGATCCTGAAACAAGTGAAGTCTCTCTAGTTGCCCGTGTGAATGGCGAGAGTGAAAACTGGATTATTTTCAATGATTTTGTTCCAGATACTTCAGGAGAGGTGGAATCGGGAAGTTATGTAGTACTGAAACGTCCAACAGGTCAATATCTAACATATGTGCAGGATCATGGTCAAGAAGGATTATTAAGTGTATCTGGAAGTAATACGGATACACGTTTATATGATCAGCAAATTTGGCGTATTTTAAAAGCGCATTCGTCCTATTTGGAAGTACTTAAATGATTCTTTCATTTAAAGTAGATTACGCCCAATTCGTTGTACAGTGAACAAATCATCAATCCAAAGCAGAAAGAGAATGTAGACCTTCGAAATCTCCCATATCAAGTCCAAGCCTCTCTGATAACAGAAGAAGTCCGTATGGCCTTATTCTTGTCTCCTGGCCGTTTATTATCGATTACAAAGAGTGACATGCCTCGAATTCAAAACAAACAACTGTTGATCGATGTTCCGATTGATTATGGGAAAGCAGAGGACTATTTGAAACTTGGGTTTTCTGTTAACGATCAGTATCACTTTGATGTTAATCTGAAGAATCTTCTAGAAGTTCTTCTACCAAGTGTAAATCAAGTTATATCCTTTGAATGAATGAATGATATTGCGTTCTTAACATCAATTACGAATCAAAACCTTCATTAATCAGAACAATCGATTCGAGTTCGGTCGTGTCATAACCGCGGTTATTCATCTAATCACGGAGAACATCACTACGTTTGACCGCATTATTAGTGAAGTACTCTGTTCTTCTATTATCCTAATCTAGTTGTCTCCATCCATCAGTCTCTCCAATCTACATCTCGTGCTTCTCTATTGGAATAACCAACTAGAAGTGATGGATAATCTGTGTCGATTATGTTCTATTATTCGAGGAGGACAATTACTCAATCAGCTGATCTTATTAGAGGAGAATGAAAGTAATGAACAAAAGAAACAGTTCTATCGAGATGTATTGGATACAGCTTCCAAGGAATACTTTGATATGATGCAGGATTATATTTATAAGGGTGAAGTGAATGATTACTATAATGTAGATTGTTTTTGTCATTCCTGAAATATAGGAGTTTATGGTTGTACATCGTCAAGAATCGTTGGGACGATTAGGAGCAGTCAACGAGTTCGAGTTTAACCCGATTCACGAATTGTCTGCCATCAGCAGTTCGAATGCAAAGATTCTTCTTTGTGGTCATTACATCAATATTGTGAATCATACGAATACGCCAGTAGAGAACCCTTGTTTTAAGCAATGGGCTTTTGGATATGATGTGACAGTGTATGGAGAAAACGTGAGAATATGAATATGAAGTGAGGAATAGATTGATGAAGCCTTCGATTATGCAAACCAGTTATTGTTAGGAGTATTGCGCAACGACGAACATGATATTACAAGTGTGATATGTAATTTGAATCGTTTGTTTTTCCTTCTTCGAGGAGAGCTATGTATTTGTCTCTACGACACTCTAAATGATTATTTGAATCAAAATGCGTCCAGTATTGATGTTGTGAAGATGCAGTCTCTGTTTCAAGTTTGTATGATTTCAGCATTTAATGATGGTAAGCCATCAACTCAGCGATTCATTGACTCGGTATCAGTAAATAAACGACTTGCTCGAAGTGATCGTGAAAAAGGCTGGGATGTGATGGAAGTGAGTGTGATGTTGGAGTATCCATTGAATATTGTGATTTCAAATGCTATTCTACAGAAGTACCGAAACCTGTTTCATTTGCTGTTGATGCTCAATGTATGTTTGAAGAGGGATAATCACTGGTAGAGAACTTGTCGGTCATTGGATATGTGTTGGTGTGTATTGAATCAGTACAAGCAACGTTCCGTTCAATCGAAACTATATATGGCTCGATCACTTCATAACAATCTAAAGTATTTTGTGAATACACTGTTGTATTATCTATCAACTGATGTAGGCAATACTCACATATTTAATAACAGGTAATTGGTCCTGCAACTACACAATTCGAAAAGGAACTACCTGTATATTCAACAGTTGATGACTTTGTGAAAGGTTTTGAAGACTTTGTGGGAGATGTGTATGAAAAGTGTTTCTTGGTGAGTGAAGGGTTATTGCGTGGGTTAAGAAGCATTTGTAGTGTATGTCTCGATTTCACAGAATTTGTTGATAAGCAGTTACATTGGGAGTAATGGAGGAGATATGAGAGTAATGAATAGTAATCAGTTGGGTCGACGGAAGATGGATCTGAGTATAGAAGAATCGACTCAGGAAGAAGGAACAATTCGTCCTTTGGTAGTGATGAACCAAGAGATTGGAACCCGTTTACGAAGTCAGATAGCAAAGGTAGAAGAAAGGACAGGAGCTGAACTCTGGAGTGCTCGTATAGAAGAACTGAAATCGAGTTTTGTTCGTTATCGAAGTGAGTTTTTAAGTATTCTGGAAGCGCAACCAGGGTTTTTGCAGTCAACGTTTTTGAGTTTGCATCGAAAATTGCGTCAACAGTATCGATAGAGATATGTTTGTCAGATTTGAATAAACAATATATGAACTATTGTACACTTCTTCCAATTCTTCAATACCACGTACTCGTCCTTCTAAAATCCACTTTGTTCACTTCCACCTACCTCCTAACTGATAGATTGCACAGAGCAAGAACTCTTTCGCACATATTCCTGAATCAAACAAGAACGTCCTTCGATTCTTGGACTGAAGTAAGATATTGACAGCTGTACAGCCATTAGGATCGCGTGATCCTAATGTGACATAGCAAATTGAAGAGACTGGAATCGTTCCATTCAACACATAACTGCGTTCATACAACTGAAGGACACCCGAATCCAGTGCAGATCGTGGGAGCTGCCAAAACAGATACAAAGGTGTGACACCTTCCATAGATAACTAGAGATAAGTAATAATGAGAAGAAGGACCTCAGCTACATTCCACTGTATTCGACCCCGTTCAGCATTCGCTTTCTTATCAGTATGACGAAGTCCTCGTACAAATTGATAATAACGAGTTCGCTTGAAGTTAACATACATCAACTCGAACAAATCTCTCTCACCTGGATTCACAAAATAGAACCGAATTGGTTTGCGAATTCCTTCCTTGATAGCTGTATACCTATGTGAGAGAGAATGAGAATGACTACAAAACAATCTTATCTGGATGTAGGAATGTGATTTCAATACCTTCCTTCTGAGCGAGAGATCGACGTCGTGATCGTTTTTCGATAGGACGAATGGTATGGATCTGTTCTAATCGACATTTGATGAAATCCTGCTTAGTATCCAATGTTAACAGATGGAGATTCAGATCCATAGTGACTGTACCTTCACGCACAAATAGCCAGGATTTCTGGAGAATCGAAAAGGTATAATGAAGTGCCGTCTTGGCTGATGTAAGAAGTGTCTCCTCGACAGCTTTGCTTGACTCCAGATCAACCAAAACTTGGGGCATTGGATCCCCTTCTATTTCATGATTCCATTTCAACATCATTACCTTGAAATAGAATGTTTCGCAACTGTATGAGAATAGATGAATCTGTCGGATGATCTGGTCCATATGACACATCACTTCCTCGACTCAAATAAGAATTCTGTCGAATCAAATAGGGAGCTGTGAGGGTGCTGCTAGCTCGATCTTTCTTTGAGGAACTCTCTGATGAATGGATTGAAAAACTAGGATGACGCATAACTGTCTGATTTCGACGTACTCGATCATACATTGCATTGACAGCCAAGGCGTATTCCTGTATATTCTGGACCTTTGGAGGAGTAATCAGAGCTGTGGATTTAACCATGAATCCTTCTGGAACCATTGATGTGATCTCTCGAGTAAGGATATTGTAATAGAGAGTTATTCCGGAACAATCACTTACACACCTCCATCCTCTTAGCTCATTCAATTTTGAATATTGGTAAAGACGTCGATTAACACTATCTCCAAGGTCTTTGGATCGGACAAGTACTTCTACATCACGATTGTCATCGATCAGTTGATATGGCATGAATGATGATTGACCTCCTTCTCTTGAATACATAGCAACTTCTCTCGACTGTGTATAGGTCGTAGCACCTCTCCGTAACGAATAGGGATTAGTTCCACCTCCAGACATTCCAGAGACTGAACTCGAGCGATGTGAACTCTTCCTACATCTCAGATACCAGAAAAATGAAACATGAAAAGTGATTCCAGCTGACGGTACTGTGACTGACTTCGAGAACTCGACGAAACAGCATCCATTCCGCGAACATGCTCCAGACTAGCTTCGGAAATAATACTATCCGAATGAATGGTCTAAAAAATCAGACGAATATACCAATAACGGACTTGCGTATCGCCTTGGACTGTGATCATCTGACCAGTCTTGGTATTTTTGAAAGCTTGAATTCCATTGACCTTGAGGTCCACTTCCACAAAGGTATCCGGATATACTCGAACGAATTCTTCCCATGTGAGTTGATGAACTCGAACACAATCCCGAATATTAAAAAAATATCTGTTGGTAATTCCCCAAACCTAAGAGAACAATAATCGTCCATCATTGGACACGATCTGCAACCATCGTAATTCACCACGAGTGCTCCGTAGTTGGACACTCATTGCAAAGAAATACGGCTATTGGAAGAGATGTTTCGAATCCGCTAGAAAAATGACAATGTTTTTGAAATGCCAGAAATATTGCCCCCTTTTTCTAGCGGACAAAACGAGCATTTTGGCATCGAAATGGAAACTGAGGACGGCTATGTACCTAAGAATATATTAGTTACAGGAGGAGCTGGTTTTATGTATTTAAAGGGAAAAAGGGAATTGACCCATAGTGCTTCTCATGTTGTGACTATGCTAGTTAAGAAGTATCCTGATTACAAGATAGTGAATGTGGACTGCTTAGATTACTGTGCCACAAGGAATAACTTGAAGGAAGTGGAGAATTACCCAAATTATAGTTTTGTGGAGGTTTCTAGTTTTCTATGGGTTCAACCATAGGGAAACATTATGGATTTCGATTTTGTGACGCGTGTGCTTGCTGAGAAGAATATTGATACCGTACTTCACTTTGCTGCTCAGAGTCATGTTGGTAAGGTTAGAAAGTGGATTTTATGAAAGATAATTCATTTGGAAATAGCCTAACATTCACCTATACAAACGTACTGGGCACACATGTGATGTTGGAAGCGTGCCGTCTCCATAAGATTAAGCGTTTTATCCATGTGAGTACTGATGAGGTTTATGGGGAGCAAACAAAAGATCAAGTAGATTTGGGTTGTCGTCTCGATGTATAGGAGAATGTTGTAGAGGACGCTTTACTTGATCCTACCAATCCATATGCGGCAACAAAGGCTGCAGCAGAATTTATTGTGAAAGGCTATCAACACTCATATCACCTTCCTGCTATTATTACGCGTTCGAACAATGTATACGGTCCGCACCAATATCCTGAGAAGGTGATTCCAAAGTTTATCAATCTTGTGGAGCGAGGGAAGAAAATGTGAGAATAGTGATTGACATTAAGCATAGGACGATCCATGGTACAGGGCACAATCTCCGCACCTTCTTGTATGTGAAGGATATTACTGAGGCTTTTGATCTCATTCTGCACAAAGCAAAACCCTACGATTTGATCAACATTGCGGGAAAGAGTGAAGTTACAATCCATCAAGTCGCAGAGACTGTCTGGAGACTAATGAACAAGGAAGGTGATGTAGAAGAACACATTGAGTATGTACGAGATCGAGAGTTCAATGATTTTCGCTATGCAATTGATGGAACAAAGCTAGAAAAGATGGGTTGGACGGCTTCAACTACCTTTGAGGAGGGAATGAAAGAAACAGGTGTTTGATATTCCAAGAATTCATTTCTAGTGGCTTGGTATCTGAGTCATCCTAATCACTGGGAGAACTACGAATGTGCTCTAGAAGCTCATCCTCATATTCAGAGTAGATTAAGTGAGCATTTTTAGGTGGTTTTGTTTTTTGTTTGTACCTCACAAAATGAAGTAGAGACAGTGAAATGATAGTAGTAGACGTATGTCACATACAAATTGGCAGTTGAATAAGAACGGTGTCCTGTTTATCTTCTAGCATTACTGTTGCGTTCAGTAAGATGCATTATACCAAGTTCAAGTAGCAGTCAATCACTTCTGAAATGTACTAAATGATCATATCAAGGACATCCAATCTTGTTCATTTGGTTTATTGAAGATAATAATAAGCACATTCACCGTTATCTTAATGACATACCCATGTTGGTGACAGTTTGCTTGGTTAATAATTTGTACGTGACATACGTCAACTACTTACTACTACTGTCGAAATGAATCAACAAATATAGGGAAGAACAATAAAGTAATATAGGAAAATTATTGGTTTAGCCAGAACTATGAGATTACCGATTCACCAATAATCTATCCGTATTCTAAATGATTGGTTAAACAAAACTCGACCTATGAAATTGCCTCCCTTTTGAACCGCGGCTTTTGAATGAAACGAGTTTCAGATTTCTCTTTACATTTGGAACCTTTATTGCAAATATGGTAAGTTTTGATTCCTTAGTGCGGTGTTGAGAGAACAACGGAGAATCGTACTTATTGTGTGTAGTCAGGAAAAGGAGGAAAAGGAGGAAAGGGAGGAAAGGCCCCTTCAAGCAAGAAGCAAGTGATGACCCGTTCGACCAAGGCTGGTCTTCAGTTCCCTGTCGGTCGTATTCACAGATTCCTGAAGAGCCGTGTGTCTGCTCGTCAACGTGTGGGAGCTACTGCTGCTGTATACATTGCTGCCATTCTAGAGTATCTGAGTGCTGAGGTACTGGAGTTGGCTGGAAACGCTTCTAAGGATCTGAAGGTGAAACGTATTACTCCCCGTCATCTTCAACTCGCCATTCGTGGAGACGAGGAATTGGATACTCTTGTAAAGGCTACGATTGCTGGAGGAGGTGTTGTTCCTTACATTCAGCCTACTCTCATTGGAAAGAACGGTGAAGAGGATGAGGAGAAGGAGCTGGAAATTGAGGAGCAAGAGGATGTTGAATAAGCCATGTATTTATGAATACAGTGGAGGATTGTTTGTTACAACAAGAAGTCAATGAGCGATATCTCGCTTCGAGCACTTGCATCGACAGTGGAGGAAAGGAAGTTTGATCCTACAACTCATCTACTATTTGTTGCTCTACTAGATGGTGTCGGATACATAGGATCGAATCACCTAAAGGACAGATCTCTAAAGGACAACATTCGTGATGATATGAGCGTTCACAACGAAGACATTTCACTAGCGGAGAGGCTAAAGTCTCGTTCTTCTTACAAAGTGAACACGAATGACGTGGACATATGTGAGTCATTTCACCACAACATTCTTTTTGTTTGTGATAGTATTTCCGACAGGATTCAACTGAACATTGTATTAAATGTTGATCGATGTCATACTCCTTACAATGAAAGCATCTATGCTGATTCGTTGATATCCACCTTCAGATCCTACAACACCTTTTTGACAATCAGGACAAAGCCAAGGTTCACCTTGAGCAATGACAGCATTAACACTACGAATAATAGAAATGACGAAACTCAACCATTCGTGATGAAAGAAGCGCTTGCAGTCACCAGTGCATTGAATCAAGGATCCTGAGAGCAGACACTCGCAACACCGTTCTACAGTCGACTCTTGAAGGCGTTGCTTCTTTGATTCCATGTCCTACGGTGTTCGCTGAATCTACTTTTACTCTTGAATAGTGTTGTTTTAGATAATTAACAGTAGCCCACATAGCTCAGTCGGTAGAGCGTTAGGCTTTTAACTTAACGGTCTGGGGTTCGAGCCCCCATGTGGGCGTTTCTTTTCATTCTTTTTCGTTCATAAATGACTGGTTAATGTTTTCAAGAGTTATAATATAGATGTTCAAGACTTTAATGCAGAAATGGATGATGGCATGTTGGATTTGCGGGTGACTGTTAAAGCGACACAAGGAACCGAAAGTGTGTTTGATAAGCTTAAAAAGTCCATCTGTTCCAAGTATCCTTTAGATGATCACTTTGTTTGGGAGGAATATGAAGTGCCTCGTATGGCACGCGTATGAGTTGTTTGGATGTAACAGCTGTAGATTATTGTAGAAGTGATCAAGTTTATCTATATCTTTGCTATTGTTCTAGTTGTTACCTTTTCTTATGTACGTTGTTTTGAATCGGGTTCTTGATAGATTCCATTTTCAGACGGCATCCTTATTGAGATTGCAAGAAAGGTTAAAGAAAACAAGTTCCAAATACTGATCCTGTGCTACTTATCGTTTGTGGTTGTTACAAATACGGTTTCAACGGGAGCCTTCGAAGTCTATTTGAATGATTCATTAGTGTATTCCAAAATACAAAAGTATCGTTATCCGACAGAGGAGGTAGAAGTAAATGTGCAAATGTAATGTTCAGGAGTTGGAACGTCTCATCGTAGAGTATGTGAAGAAAGAATATTCTCTTTGTTTTAAACGATTTAACTCTGGTTAGCTTTCCACGATTTGTGAAAGTAGTTCTTGGCCTTCTTTGATTCTGTGTTGATGATCGTTGCTTCGGATGGAGGTACGAATAGATCCATTTGCAAGACACCTTCGTTTAGATTCACATGACCTATTCCACAGAACGTTGTTGGTATTGTTTCTAACTAATTATGCTCTATGGATGGATACGCATTCTCCGTTTTCTATTGGTATTTCCTGATATCAATGTCTTTTTGGGACCACAAAGAAGAAGCATAGGAACTTGGGCCACTGGCTTCATAGGAACTGGCTCTTCCCTATCCTTGATTCACTTTTCCTGTTTATACAGCCAACGTTCGTAGAATTTGATATCTGGTGATAGAGGGAGGATTTTGTCTCTGCGCAGGGTTTGGAAGAGTTCTACTTTACAATGAGGAATCAAGAGTACTTGAAGAAGGGATATAAGCAACACAATGCTGCTGCAACATTGTAATATCATTGAGTACAAACCAAGGAGCTACATTTGTATGGACATAGGAGAGATTCGTGATATCCCTACAGTGAACTTTCTAAACAACCAGTACTCCAGGTCAATGCAAAGAGGAGACGACTCCGGTAATCCACAATGTTTTGAACGATTCACCGTTTCTGAGGTAATTTCATAATTGGAATGAAATACTGTATTGATTTCATCCACAACAGACTGTAGTAACACATTTACATCACAACCTTGATCACAACGCAGTTGAAGTTGAGTCTCAATCAATCCACTGTTTGAGTAGTTTTTAATGAGGATATCTTGGATTCGAATAGGATACGAATGAACAAGAGAGAGTGGATCCGACCGATACTGTCTTGATTCACCGATAAATGACGACGCCACTTTGTAGAACTCTTTTCGACTCACTGTTGGACCTTCTTTCGAAGAAAGAGTTAACGCAATATTATATATATTGGTTACATCGAGATACTACGTTGCATTCAAATGTGGAATCGAGTCATACCTTCATTAAAGGTTGGGATCGACCAATCCCAAACGAAACAACTCCAGAATACTCAGGATCCAGATTTTCGACAACTGAACATGATGTAATATTCAGTTTCTCCATTAATTGGGATTGGACCTCCTCGACACTTTCTCCTTTGAATATGAATCAATTCGGATTTTCTTACCTTTGTACTTGTATAGCATGACATGTCCAGATGTTACAAACGAACGAGTGAATGATCCCAGCAAATACGGAGAATCCAAGACTCGGAATATAGGCTGTGACACACGATACATCGGAATAGATTGAATCGAGGCCAACACAAAAGGATTCTGAAAAATGGATGAAGATGATGACACTGGAAGTATTCTAAATCGAGTCATGAACGAACTTCATGTAGTTAAGTATCATCGAGAGAACAAGTCTACACATGATGTGGTTATTTCAAAGGAATCCTTTCATCCAGGTAGTTTACAGCTTTGATTGATACCAAATAGGAGACGAAATCTATTGCAGTTATCCTTATGCGGCTGTTTCGGTTCCGCGACGGTCCTCTCAGATTTGTTCTTATTGCTTTAAACGGACAAAATTGATGAGATGTTCTCGATGTCGAAATACCAAGTATTGTAGTCGGGAGTGTCAAGCAAGGGATTGGTTGGTGAAACGATGTATAATAATATTCAGGCAACATCACAAAGTGGTTTGTTGTTTGAACAATACTGATGCGCTAACTCATCTTCTACTACGTATTGTACTTTCGTTAGTAGGTTCGGAAACAATGACACCTCTCTACTGTGATGGTCGTAATGATATCTATCGCAAGCAATTCGAGTTGGAGACGTTCTTAGATTTGCAGGAGGTGTTAAATCGAGATCCAAATATTGCAGCTGTCGAACTGTATAAGAAATGTCCGTTTCAAGTATGGATATGGATTCATTTCTCTCTAGAATACTCTTCAACAACTTATTTCGGAAATCGCGCCGAGAATTCTAGAACACAGTGATACTGTGCTGAGAGAACGAGGATTTTCTGATGAGTCGTTAAGGCGCTTACAGAATGGTTCTCCCTATTCATCAAAAGTAACTGATTATTGTTTGGTTCGCCTGTTACGCAAACAGTGTGTCAATATAGTTCCAATTCTTCTACTACACGCTTTCGTGCTTCAAATCGATCCATCCCAGCATATAAA
>JABLTK010005207.1_pt1 | contig 11155 bp, 13 predicted proteins | sample 7160131 | NCBI WGS metagenome assembly JABLTK01 (sample SAMN14651221, study PRJNA627086) | human gut metagenome | isolation source: feces | host: Homo sapiens
AGTTCCATACAGTTTTCAGGTTTAAGAACTTTTTCTCCACCAAAGAAGTACGCATTAAAGAAGTCGACAAAATAGGCATTGTTTTCTAAAAACTCCTTCATAATTTTGTCTTTTGATTTATTCATGTGATTTCATCACCCCTATCTCATATACGAAATACATTGAGGCTTTTCCAAAAAAGATGCATATTTTGATAATTTCACATAATTCAATCGGATTTCACAAGATTTACCAAAGTTATACTAAATTTATGACAACATGGAATGTTATTCTATAAGTGCCTTAAAGATAAGGCAATGAATATAGAAATAAACCAATATTCATATCTCTCTCCTAAAATAATAATAATAATAATAAACAAAAGAAACCATTCTAGACGCCAACACTAGAATGGTTTTCTTATTATCCTTCATATTCTGTTGTATATTCATTGTCTATCGCAAACGAATGATCCATAGGACCTGAGCCTTTGCCCAAATCAAGCATTGCTCCTAATGCCCCAGAAATATATTCTTTTGTTCGTTTTACCGAAGTATCCAAATCATATCCCTTCGCAAGATTTGATGCTATTGCGCTCGACAAAGTACAGCCCGTCCCATGTGTATTTGAATTATTGATACGTTTCCCTTTAAACCAAGCATATGAATTGTTTCTATACAATAAATCATTCGCATCATTGATTTGATGACCACCCTTAACTAAAGTAGCACACCCAAAATTTTCACTGATTTTTTTAGCCGCTTCAACCATACTAGCCTCATCCGTAATTTCCATTTCAGAAAGCACTTCTGCTTCCAGAATATTTGGAGTCATCAAAGTAGCTAAAGGCAACAATTCTTTTTTCAATGTTTCAATCGCATCCTCACTATTCAATCTAGCACTACTTGTCGCAACCATCACAGGATCAACGACAATATTTTCTGCCTTATATTCCTTAAGTTTCTTTGCGATCATTTCAATCAAACCAGAACTTGATACCATTCCAATCTTTTCCGCATCCGGATAAATATCTGTAAATACTGCATCTAGTTATTCACCTAAAAATTCAGGTGTTACATCCATAATACCCGTTACTCCCAATGTGTTTTGCGCTGTTAATGCCGTGATTGCACTTGTTGCGAACACATGGTTTTGATATCTGCCTAAATGCCTGCTCCTCCACTCGAATCACTTCCCGCAATCGTTAATGCACTTTTCATTTAAATCTCTCCAATCTTTTATTTTAATCACTTTAAATCCGACTTTTCTCGCCACATCTATACAATAATCTGCATCCTCAAACACCACTATATCTTCTGGTCTTTGTTTTAAAACTTGTGCACAAGCTAAATAAAAATCCGGATCATTCTTTGACTTATTCACCTTTGAACAAGTTATAATATCTTCAAAATAATTCAATACAGCCAGTCTATTCAGCGCAATTTTTACAAGCTCTTCATCACAACTTGTACCAATCACATTAATCGAATCATAATGTGAAATAAACTCTTTAAACCCAGGCATAAGGTTCACTTCATACTCATAAAAATCTGATATAAAATTCAATACCTCAGAAATGATTCGTTCTTCTTGTTTATTGATTTTATAATGATTCTTCAAGTATGTTGCGCTCTGTTCTAAACTCATATCTGAAACAATTTCATCAAGATTTTTTTCGGGAACCATCCCCAAACTTTGAACATATTGACTTGCCAAAGTATTCCATACTTCCATTGAATCCAGTATTGTTCCATCCACATCAAAAATAGAATAATTCATATTTTCTCCACCAAGAAAAAAAGCTACAGAAACCCAATCTGCAGCTCACTATCAAAAAGATATATTCCCTACGTTGGCATTATCCAAATCAGGTTACAGGGTCTAGGACAAACCTACTCTCAGCCTAAAAGCTCCCCTTTTTTAACAGCCATATTATAAGTCTTTCGTCGCAACTAAATCAACACCCGTACCACAAATGTTAGAAACAATTACATCTTCACGATGCACAGGTGCCTTCACAACCACACGGTTCAATTCCTTCATCACATCAAAAATCTTTTCCTTTGGAATATCCCCATTGGTTTTCACGCTCAATCTTTCAATCTCAGCACCCACAATTTTCACAGTACTTGTCACAACACGAGTTGGATGCGTACACTCTTTCTTTCCATAGATTGCACCTCTAGGACAACCATTTCCAGTTACTTTATAATCATTTTCTTCATCAACTTTTAAATGACAACCCTTGAGACATGTTATACAAATTAACTCTCTCATTACGCATCCTCCTCAATAGATACAACCAATTCTTTATCTGCCTTTTCAAGCAATATTTTAGGAATTGATACCTTCTCCATTTCACTTGGAATCACATGTTCCTTTTTAAATTTCGCAATGACTGTATCCCCATCCTTCACGACAATATTTACCTGTTGCGTTGGTCTTCTTACACGGAAAGAAAGTTCAACACTCTTTTCTACATTATCCTTACGAATATATTGAGGAACTACATACGAAATATTATCTCCATTTATCGTCCTTACGACACGATCCTTAGATACTTCGCCATTTGAAACATATCGACCAGCACCCATTCCAGCCTTTTCACTTTCCAAACTTACAAAATCCACTAAATCATGCACATGCACAACATTACCTGATGCGAATACCCCTTCCATAGAAGTCTCCATATTTTCATAAACAATAGGGCCATGTGTTCTTGGATCCATTTCAATGCCTAATTCATTCGACAATTCATTTTCTGGAATCAATCCAACTGACAATAAAACGCAGTCACAATCAAATTCCATTTCTGTTCCTTCAATTGGATTTCTATTTTCATCCACCTTAGAAACAACAACCTTTTCCACTCTAGACTTACCCACAATATCCGTAATTGTATGACTTAAATACAATGGAATATCATAATCATGTAGACACTGAACAATATTACGATTCAAACCATTTGAGTACGGCATAACCTCAACAACAGCTAAAACTTTTGCACCTTCCAAAGTCATTCTTCGCGCCATAATCAAACCAATATCACCACTACCCAAGATCACAACTCTTTTACCTGGCATATAACCTTCAATATTCACATATCGCTGAGCTGCACCAGCCGTAAACACACCAGAAGCTCTTGTGCCTGGAATCGCAATTGCACCACGTGTTCTTTCACGACAACCCATATTTAAAATAATAGATTTAGCCTGTATCATTAAATATCCATGAATACTACTTGAACAATACACCATTTTATCTGGCGTAATCTCAATTACCATTGTATCCAATAAGATATCAATATCTGTTTTATCAACTTCCTCAATATACTTTCCTGCATATTCAGGACCTGTTAATTCCTCTTTAAAGTGGTGTAAGCCAAAACCGTTATGAATACACTGATTTAAAATCCCACCAAGTTCCTTATCACGCTCAATAATCAAAACGGACTTGGCACCATTTTGTCTTGCGGCGATTGCACTGGCAAGACCAGCAGGACCACCACCGATGACTACTACATCATACTTATTATTCATCGCCATTCTCCTTTGTTCTTCCACACAAAATATAAGAACCGTTCTTATCCAAAACAATATCTAACTGACTAACACCCAACTCATTAGCTAGAATTTCCTGGACTCTAGGTCCACAGAATCCTGACTGACATCTTCCCATGCCGGCATTACATCTACGTTTGATTCCATCTAAACTAACTGGTTTTGGACTTCGACGAATCGCATCAAGGATCTCTCCTTCACTAATGGTTTCACAACGACAAATAATACGACCATACTCAGGATGTTTTTCAATATATTCTTTTCTTTGTTCATGTGACATTTCTTTAAAACGAACTACTTTTCTTGTAGAAACATAATCCTTTTTTAAATTTAAGAAATAGTCTTTTTCCTGCATCATTCTCACAATGTCTAATGCGATTGCGCTCGCACTACTTAAGCCTGGACTTGCCATTCCGGCAATCAAGAAGAAATTATGTACATCTTTATCTTCGCCAATAATAAAATCTTTTGTATCACTTCTTGCACGCAATCCCGCAAACGTACGAATATTTTCTTGAAGCTTCATATTCGGTACGGATTTAAACGCATTTTCACGAATTATTTTTAATCCTGCAGACGTTGTCGAATAATCATTTGCATCTGTATTTGTACTTGTAGGACCCACAATTAAGTTTCCATCTACTGTAGGAGCTACCAATACACCCTTACCAATCTTTGTAGGGCATTGGAAAATAACATGATGAACCAAGTTTCCTTGTGACTTATCTAATAAATAATATTCCCCTTTGTTTGGCGTAATCTTATAATCTGGTTTCTTAATAAGTCCAGTTACATGATCACACATAACACCCGCACAATTTACAACCAATGGAGCTTTGTATGTATCATTCACAATAAAGATATCTCCATCTTTTTTTATACTCGTAACCTCTTCATTCAAACGTAGCTCTACACCATTTTGAATTGCCACTTCACTTAATGCGATCGCAAACTGCCAAGGATTGATAATACATGCACTTGGCGCATATAAAGCGCTTGTACAGTCTGGATTTAAATTGGGTTCCATAACAGATAGCTCAGGCTGTTTAATAATACGCTGATTTTCAACACCATTTTGTACACCACGCTTATATAACATTTCAATGGTCCTATCATCCTCTTCACTAAATCCAACAACCAAAGAACCAATATTCTTACATGGAACATCCAAATCTTTACATAAAGTAGGAATGATTTTATTACCCCAAATATTATATTTTGCCATTAAAGTATCTGGCTCTGGATCATACCCCGCATGAATAATAGCACTATTGGCCTTAGTTGTTTCATCGGCCACATCATTATTTTTTTCTAGCCATAATACTTTTCCACTATATTTACTTAACTCAAACGCTAATGAGCAACCACTAATACCTGCTCCAATGATTATACAATCGTACATAGTTCGCACCTCTTTCAAAGTTACGATACGCTTATTTTTATTTCATTTCAAATGTGTAAAAAAGTCCATTTTATTAATCAAAATATTGATTAATAGTTGGACAACCAAATAAAATAGTGTAAGATAAAAATAGATATTGATTAATGATTTGATTAGTAATCGATTTATTAATCAAAATAAATCAAAAGAGGCTTATTATGGGAAAAAGAAATAAAGTAACTACACGCGATATTGCCCAAGCCACAAATGTATCGCAATCCACTGTATCTATGATTCTAAGTGAGAATAAGAATGTATCTTTCAAAGAAGAAACAGTAAATCTCGTCAAAAAGACAGCCAAACAAATGGGATATAAAAAGCCAGAAGTTAAAAAAAGGTATTCAAACGCAAAAAATACGATTGTCGTGATTTGTTCCAACTTATCCAATTCGTATTATTCTATGGTTGTTTCAAGTATCATTGAACAGGCTAGTAAGACAAAAACACAAATCTTTACTATTTCTACATTGCGAAAAGATGATCTTGAAAAGCACGCCCTTTCTAACTTAAAACTATTAAAGCCATGTGGAATCATTCTTCTATATCCCCCAAAATTTGTTGATGAATGGAATGCACTTTCCAAACAAATACCGTGCATTATTATCGGGGATAAGCCAAAAAATCTTGATTGTGATTCCATTGAACTCAACAGTTTTAAATGTGGTAAATTATTAGGTAACCATTTAAAACAGCTAGGACACAAAAAGATTGCGTATATATCAAGTCCATTAGATACAACGGAAATTGGGCGAAACGAAAGATATGAAGGAGTTAAAAGTGTCTTGTCAAATACACAAGTATTTTTTAACTCGTCTAAACGATTTGAATTATACCCCATCGAAAAAAGAGAATACGAAAATGGGTATCGTTTAACGAAACAAATCTTAAGTGATAAATACGATGCCTATATTGGAAATAATGACATGACGGCCTTAGGCATCTTAGCCTGTTTAAAAGATCACAACATTAAAACAAGTGTAGCCGGATTTGACAATATTCCGGAAGCTGATTTTCCTCAAATACAACTTACAAGTGTTGACCACGGTGCTTGTGAGAAAGGAAAAGAAGCTGTTGATATTCTTTTAGAACAAACAAAAAGCGAACGAAAACGTATCGTCCATATGGAATATGAACCACAGTTAATCATTCGCTTATCTACTTTTAATCGCAAGAAATCATCATCTCAATAATTTTATCATTTGTTTGAAGCATTCCTTGAGAACCAAGTGTTCCAATATTTTGAATTGTTTCATCCACACTATGAGCAACGATTCCATCACCTGCATAGAATTGTTGCTTATTTTTATACATATAGTACCCCATAATACCAGCATCTACACTAGAAGCAATCTTAGCTGCACAACTAGCCTTAGCCCCATCACAAATCGTACCCGAAAGGATGGCTAATGCGTTGACAATTGTATGCTGAATTTCTTTATAAGTTCCATTATGTAAATAGGCAATACCAGCACCCGCAGCAGCTCCAGCACTAACAGCACCACAAAATGCCGATAAAGTACCAATACCTGTTTTAATGTAAATAGCTGTTAAGTTGGATAAAACCAAAGCACGATACAATTGTTCTTGCGTACAATCTAATTCTTTGGCATACACAACAACAGGCACACAACAAGTAATCCCCTGATTTCCACTTCCTGAATTGATCACAACTGGAAGTTCACACCCATTCATTCTTGCGTCGGATCCAGTCGCCGCATAAGCTTTGGCCCTTGTCTTTACACAATCTGAATCCATATTCAAGATCACATGACCAATGTTTGCACCATACGAATTATGAATCCCCTCATTTGCGATGGCCATGTTACAAGTGATTTGACGATCTAGTATTTCTTTTACATCATCAATATCCACAGTTTGTGAAAAATCCCAAATCTGTTTCATAATCAAAGCACTGTGATCGGCTTTAAGTTCTAAACTCGTCGTCTTATCTTCAAAAATAACTTGCCAGTTTTTTTCAATTTGTACAATATTCGTATGCGTATCTACAATACGAACACTGGCATGTTCTTGTTCATAATACACATGGATTTCTAAATCGAATACATGCCCTTGTTCAATGTGCTGTACGGTAATATTTGTATTTTGAACATATTCAGACAATTCTTCAATTTGTTCACGTGTTGCCCTAGAAAGCACTTCAAGTTTGGCGTCGGCATCCCCATATAGAGCTCCTGCAGCAGCTGCAACTTCAATCCCTTTTAAGCCATTTGTATGAGGTACAATCACACTCTTAACATTTTTTATAATACTGCCACTTGCCTTAACAACAATACGATCTGGTAAATGATCTAGCACTTGCGTTGCCTTAGCACACGCATAACTAATCGCAATAGGCTCTGTACAACCCATAGCCATCACTAATTCTTCTTTTAATATTTGTACATAAATCGAATATAATGAATCCTCTTTATTCATCTTCTTTCACCCATACACACGCCAATTTGTGATCTTCCATTTCTGTCATGCCAAAATAAATTGTATCCTTTTCTTTTACACCAAAATTCTGATGTAAAGCCGTTAATACAGTTCCGTACATCTTTCCATCTTGTATTCCTTCCAGACGAACCCAACATGCCTCTACATCTTTTCCTTCGTCTAGAAAATACACCATGATATCATCTGGATACTCTAAATGTCTTGATGGATCCAACTCTTTATATAAACGAAGCTCTTCTAATTCCTTAGAAACTTCTGTGGCCTTTTCGACCATATCAATCTTATCCTGGAACAATTCCACATTCACATTATCCAAGATTTGAATATCCATTTCCTGCACATCAAAACGAGGAATCTTGCACGATACACCAATCGGTACAATGCGATATTCAATATTGCGTTTCTTTGTTTCCAAAGCTACGATTTCAAAAATAAAGCCCGCATTATGATCGATATAACCATACATTAATGCACCATATAGATTATCTAGCTTTAACCCCATCTTCTCTAAAAGCTTAACCATTTTCATGCCGTGGATCTCTACCATTTTCTGATCCATGTCACGAAAACTCATTTCATATACTTTCATCTACTCACCCTCATACACATCTTTTAATTCTTCAAAGTTATATTCCAACACCTTATTCAATTCAACGATATCTAAATCTTCATCTACTGGAAAATCCGAAAGACTCATCTCATTGGCTTCGACATATTCTTTAAACAATTCCATGGACTGATAATAATAATCCTGAAACTCTTTAAAGCCATCCCATATCGCAAAGCCACGACCATTGACCACATTCGCATCTTCTTCTATATCATCCACTTTTTCAACTTGAATTTCAATCTCAAATGGCTCTTCTAAATTATAAACCATCTTAAATGTATCTCCCTCTTTGAAATCAGGCTGGATTGATGAAGCACAAGGTAACTTATTAAATTGTTCATCCTCACAATTTGGACATACAAAAGGGATACCATTCACTTCAATCACAAAGTCCGCATATTCTTCAGACAAATAAGATGCTAATGTATAATAAGCTAAATCCGCTAAAGATAATGAGTTAGGTAAACTCATGTATCGATACATTAAATTATTAAAACCCAATACTTCTGTATATACTTTTATCATGATTGACTTACCTCTACTGAATAATTTCCAAAATGAATATTGGCTTTTCCATACTCTTTTACAAGTTCATAACGAATCTTTGCGAGCATATCAAAACCATCTAGACTTGTCTTACTTGGAACAACAACACGTAGATCAATGCCGGTTGCAGAAAAATTGATTACTTTTACTTCAATTGGAGTTTCACTTTCAATATCATATTCTCCCATTGTTTTTTCAACTAAACTCTTTAAAATATCTATCGCCAAATCAATATCCGTTCCGTAAGAAACCTCAATTTCTAAATAGTTATTCTTTCGCGCATCCTGAAAAAATGCATTTTCAATCGTAGCCGAATTCAATGTTGAGTTTGGCACAATAATACGATTACTTTCATACGTACGAATGATCGTATGACGAAAACGAATACTTTCAACATACCCAATCAATTCACCTTGATTGACTTTAATTAAATCGCCCTCGACAAATGGTTTAAATGTTAAAATCATTAAACCACTACATAGATTTCCAAAGGCATCTTTAGCGGCAACACCTAAAACTAGGGCAACCACTCCACTGGATGCAGCAAGATAGGACATAATAGGTTTGGTCTGTTCAAATTGTCCAAGAAAAATCATTCCATTAATAAAAACCAAAACATATTTTATTAATCTGGCAAAACTTGCCTTATTTGTGACATCCTTTTTATATAATACTTTACGAATTCCTTTATAGATTCCAATAGAAACTATAACAGAAACAATAGTAACAATAACAATTGATTTCATCTAAATCATCTCCAATACAATTTTTTCTGTTCCTCTGTCGTTTGATCAATAAACTTCTTCTTTGTGTATAAAAACTCTTCTAAATCCATATAAATATGTAGAAGCATCGCCTTTGATTCAAATTCAATTCGACTTTCAGGAAGAGCCTCACTCTGTTTGTCTTTCAACATTTTATGAAGCGAACTAATTTGAGGCTGAGGATCATTTTTTTCATGAATAAACGGAATTAAATATTCAATATAATTCGCCAATTCATGCGCCTCTTTTGGCATTTCACGAATCTTTCGAATTTTATAATGCAGCATATGCAGAATATCGCACTGTAAAGCACGCATCTCAAAATAACGAATATAATAATCTGGCAAATTCGTAAACGTATTATCCTGATATTCCATCGCAATATGAATATATTTTTCAGCTTGCTCTTTAATATCCTCTAATTCTTTCCAAATTGTTGTATTTCTTTCCTCACTTTGAATATAATGAACAATTAGATACATCAAGCTCTGAATCTTGTCCTCCATATAAATCATACAAGAATTCAAATACTCTTCTTCTCCACTATAATCATGAACCAAATTCAATAAGAATGCGATAATGGCACCAATTAAAATCAAATAAAACTCATTCATCATGAAGTGAAGACTAAAATCCAAATAACTCAAGTAATGCACCGCAATCATCGCATTTACACTTAAAGTATTCTGACATTTCATTTTCTCACTGTACCCAACTAAGCACGCAATCACAAGTCCAAAGGCTATCCAATGGCTTGGAATAAGTTCAAAGAAAATAAAACAGAATAGAATTGTCACAAAGAATGTGGAAATTCTTCTAAGAACAAGCTTCACCGTCCCCCACTTTGTCGTCAACAAAGACAATAGTGCAATCGTTCCAGCACTTGTTGGATTATCCAACTTAAAAAAGTAGGCTAATATAATTGCGATGGCACTTCCTACGCCTATTTTAAGTGATAGTATCAATACTCTTTTTGTTTCTCTTTTCATATGCTTACATTTTATGCGAAATCAAAAAAAAGGACAATAATAAATATCATTGTCACTTCTTATCTAATACATCCTTTACTTTTTGTTTACCACTCTTCAACAAACGAGCCACTCCCTCTTCACTCATCTTTAAACGATTTGCGATATCCTTCTCTTTCAATTTTCCTAGACAATGCATGATTGTCACTGTCTTTTGATTTTCTGGCATCTCATTTAAACAATCATCCACATCCGATTGTCTATATTGAGGAAGTCCACGTAAAGCCGTAGTTATACCTGTATGTTCTTTAGCCTGCATATACTCACGCAATTGTTTATTCAACAAAACCGTGATCCACTTCAAAAAATTCTTATCATCACTCAATTTATCCATATTCATAAATGCGTATGTATACGTTGCCTGTAAGATGTCATTGATTTCTTTTTCCTCTAAACCAATATAACGCTTATAAATTGTTTGTACCAAATGATTTCGCGTCAATGAAATAAGCTCTTTCTTCGCATCCGCATCCTTATTTCTTACACCCATTATTATCTTTTTATCTATATTCATAGTTTAATCCTTTATATATGTTATTTTTAGTATACAACACATCATTTGATAAATCCATTTTAACCCTTAAAACTTGTTTATGTGCTATAATTTTTCTTGAGAAAAAGGGAGAAAAACATGAAAAAGAGAAGGCGTTTAAAAAAGAAAATAAGAAACCGTTTGATTCTTGAGTATTCCACGCACTCAGAGCCACACCGTCCAGCACTGAGAGCCACCCGTTCCATCATGTAGAGCCACCCAATCTATTAATCAGAGC
>JABLTK010108420.1_pt1 | contig 11153 bp, 9 predicted proteins | sample 7160131 | NCBI WGS metagenome assembly JABLTK01 (sample SAMN14651221, study PRJNA627086) | human gut metagenome | isolation source: feces | host: Homo sapiens
AACATATTATGTGGGCGAATGAGAGTGTATTTTATCAAATCTATCCTTTTGGAGCTTGTGGAGCGCCATTTGAGAATGATCATGTTCTAGAACATAGAATTCATAAATTAGAGGATTTCATTCCTCATTTAAAGAAATTAGACATAGACTGTATTCTATTGAATCCAATCTTTGAAAGTCGTACACATGGTTATGATACAACGGATTTTAAAACGTTAGATACAAGATTGGGTACCAATGAAGACTTAAAGGAAGTTGTAAATCAATTCCATGAAAATGGTATTCAAATTATTTTAGATGCCGTGTTTAATCATGTGGGACGTGATTTCTTTGCGTTTCAAGATGTATTAGAAAAGAAGTGGGATTCACCTTATAAGGATTGGTTCTATATTGATTTTAATGGAAACAATCACTACAACGATGGCTTCTGGTACCAGGATTGGGAAGGCAATGATATCTTAGTGAAGTTGAATCTTCAAAATTCACAAGTAGTAGAATACATTTTAAGTGTAGTGGATTTCTGGCAAGAAGAATTTAAAATTGATGGTTTAAGATTAGATGTCGCATATTGTCTAGATAAAAACTTCCTTCAAACTTTACATAATCATGTAGATAGAGATTTCTTCCTTTTAGGTGAAACTTTACATGGTGACTATAATCAATGGATGAATGAGAATATGTTAGATTCTGTCACAAATTATGAGTGTTATAAGGGGTTGTATTCGAGCTTTAATTCAGCCAATTTTTATGAGATTCTTTATTCATTGAATCGTCAATTTGGCAAAGATCCATGGTGTTTATATACGGGTAAGCATTTGTTTAACTTTGTGGATAATCATGATGTAGAAAGAGTTGCCTCGATTTTAGAGGATAAAAACCAATTGCCTTTAATTTATACCATGTTATTTACTATGCCAGGTATTCCATGTATCTATTATGGCAGTGAATGGGGTATGGAAGGTACAAAAAATTGGAATGATACGGATCTTAGACCGGAAATCAAGGTATTTGAATGGAATGAATTAACGAATACTATTCAAAAGTTAATCCACTTGAAACATAATCATTCCGCTTTATCTTATGGAGACTATACACAGATTGGTATTACTAACACAGCTTGTATCTATCAAAGACAAGATGAAAAGGAATGTCTATGGATTTGTATGAATATGAAGAGTGTTGTTCAAACATTAGGCTTTAATGGTCAAGGTAACTTCATCGACATGGAAACCAATGAAGAACTTTATATTCATAACGCACTTGATTTCAAGCCTTATGAAATAAGAATATTAAAGAAAGTATCGTAATGGATACTTTTTTTCATGTGATATAATTTGATAGAGGTATTTGTATATGGAAAATTGGATTCGAAATTATGATTCGTTTTATGTAACGAAAGATGATCAAAAAATAAATTTTAGTGAGGATTTCATTTCATCCGAAGAAAGAATAACGGGATTAGGTAAGGGTATTTATACCACGTATAAATATTTTGATACATACATTTGGCAAGAGGATAGTACAAATCATTATTATTTTGAGTGGATACCCAAAGTGGATGAGAATATTAAAGAGGTACATTTTCCCGATAGTTTTGTGTGTGAAGACAAGGATGGCTATTCAACCATTCCATATATGCAAGGATTATTGATTCCCAATCGGTATGAGTATGATTATAGTCATATTGCCTTTGATGGTCAGTTTACAAGTTGTGCTGCTTATATGCCTTGGCTTTCTCAGACAAATAAAGGACTTGGGTATATAGCTATAAATGAAACGCCTTGGGATTCTAAATATACAATTGATCATGATGATAAGGGAACAAGACTTCAATTTGTATGGTTAACAAGTCTAGGTAAGATGCGATATAAGCGTGTTGTTCGATATTCTTTTGAATCGAATATGGATTATAATCGTGCGTGTAAGATTTATCGAGAGTATGTTAAAGAAACCGGTTTATTTAAGTCTTTAAAAGAAAAAGAAGTTACACTTTCTAAAATATCAGATCTTCAGCAGTGTGCTGTTGTACATACGGGTATTAAGGCACATACGGAAAAGGATTCTAGATTCTATAATGGGCAAGAGGATGTGATTCATTCTTTTGATTCGGTAAAAGAGATGATTCATAGCCTTCATAAATTCGGTTCACACAAACTATATCTTCATTTGGATGGCTGGGGAGATCCTGGCTACGACAATTGTCATCCGGATTATTTGCCGGCATGTATTGAAGCTGGTGGATGGGCTGGTTTAAGGGATCTTCAGGAAAGTTTGAGTTCACAAAATGATTTATTTGGCTTACATGATCAGTATCGTGATTATTACTATAAGGCCAAAACACATGATGAAAATGAAGCGATTCAATTAGAGGATGGTGTAGTGTTTGAACATGCCAATTGGGCTGGAGGAAGGCAAAACTATTTGTGTGCAAGTCTTGCACCGAAGTATGTAAAAAGAAACTACACTGAAATCTTAAAACATATTGATTTGGATTGCGTGTATTTGGATGTTTTTTCGTGTAATGAAATGGATGAGTGTTTTAATCCAGAACATTTGATGACAAGAAAAGAGTGCATGGAATATAGAAGGGCTTGTTTTCAATATATGATAAATAGAGGAATCATACCTTCAAGTGAAGAGTGTAGTGATTGGGCGATGCGAGAACTTGTATTTTCTCATTATGGTCCTTATGAATTTATGATGAAAGATGAAAATGAGAAAAGAATGGGAATACCTGTACCTTTATTTAATCTTGTGTATCATGATTGTTTTATTTTGCCTTGGCCAATGGATAAAAAACAAGAAGACTATATGTTGTATGCATTACTAAATGGTGGTATTCCATATGTGGTAAGGAATGCACCGTATGATAATGTGGATGGTAATTTTGGCTCTGATGGCTTATCCATAGAAGATCGAATTAAACGTGCGAATGTTGTTCTAGATTTTTATCAAAAAATCAAGAATGAAGAGATGGTTGAACATAGAATTATCAATGATCATGTTCAACAGACCACTTTTAGTAATAACATCTCAGTTGAAATCGATACAAAGGAGAACACGTATAGAATTGTATGAAAATATTAGTTTTGGTTTTACTATTATTAACAGGTTGTACAAAGGCACAACCCGAACTAAGAGAAACTAAAGAAGTTCAAACTTCAATCCCTTATTCAGATGAGGAATTGATTAAAAACGCAAATGATCAAATTGAGGATGAAGCATATTATGTGGATTCAATCACTCAACAGTCGGATACAGAAGTGTGGTTTTCATTAAAGAATAAAGACTTAAATAAACAATATGTCTTTAAATATGAAGGTAATGAGTTGATTTTAGACAGATTAGTGGATAATGTAGATTAAATGTATTGACTCAACATTTGAGATAACGTAAAACTGATTAAGTGATCGTTCTGTAGAAACTTGCGAAGCCTACAGGCGAGGAAGAACCTGCGGGTCTCTTCCTCTTTTTTTATGAATTGTGTAAATTGGTTAGATTTTATTAAAAAATAATTTCGTTTTATTGACTGAATCTTGTGAAATAAAATATACTATTAACAAATGGATATGGAGAAATAATATGTTTAAAAAAGGGAAAAGATTAGCTGCGTTATGCATAATTATTTTTGTGGTTTTATCTATGTGCATGCCTTGTTTGGCGGATGAAGCAGAAAAGACGATTCGTGTTGGATCTTTTGAAGACACGTTTAATTATGTAGATGATCATGGTGTTAGGCGTGGTTATGGTTATGAATTGATGCAGGCTTTGGCTGGGTATACGGGTTGGAAGTTTGAGTATGTGAAGTGTGATTGGTCGAATTGTTTTGATAAGCTTGAAAATGGTGAGATTGATATCATGGGTGATATTGCGTATACGGATGATCGTGCTAAAGAAATGTTATTTTCTGAGGAAACGATGGGTGAAGAAAAGTATGTTTTGTATGCGAATTTATCAGATACGGATATTTTGTCTTCGGATTATAAGTCTTTGGATGGTAAGCGTATTGGTGTGCTTAAAGGTACTGAGCCTGAATATATGCTTACAGAATGGGAGAATAAGTATGGTATTCATACTGAGCATGTGAATGTAAGTGGTAATGAGGATGTTAAAAAGAAATTAGCGAATAATGAGATTGATTGTTTTGTGTCTTTAGAAGAGTCGATTTGGTCTGAAAGAGGGATTTCTAGTGTAACTACAATTGGAAAGTCTGATATATATTTTGCGATCAATAAAGAGCGTAGTGATATTAAACAAGAATTGGATCATGCGATGCGCCAGTTGGATAGTGATAGTCCTTTTTTCATGGCGGATTTGTATAAGAAATATTTTACTTTGGATTATACGCAAATTTTAACAGGTGTTGAAAAGTCATGGTTAGAAGAGCATGGTGGTATTCGAATTGGTTTTTTAAATAATGATCCTATTGTGTTTACAATGGACAAAAAGAGTGGAGAGATTCGTGGTTCATTGCCTGAATATATTTCGTATGCCAAAGATTGTTTGGGGAATCATACATTAAAATTTGATATACAGGCTTTTGATGATTATGACAAAATGATTGAGGCTTTACAGAATAAAGAGATTGATGTGATTTATTATGCGAGTAAAAATCCTAATATTGCCGAAAAGAAGGGGTATGCACTTTCGAATACGGCTTGGACGTATAATTTGATTGCCGTTACAAATAAGGAAGATTTTAATGAGAATGATTCATATGTGGTAGCTGTACCGAAAAACAAGGTGGCTTTAAAACAACATATTGCGTATAACTATCCGCATTGGAAACTCGTGGATTGTGATTCGATTGAGGATGGGGCGAATATGGTTGTTGATGGTAAAGTGGATTGTTTTATCAAGGGATCGAGTCAGGTATTGAAATTTGATGGTAATAAGAATTTTAAAATTATTTCTTTGACAAAGACAATGGAGGCTTGTTTTGGGATTAAAGATGGGCAGGCAACACTATTATCCATATTAAATAAAACGATAAAGGCTATGCCTTCGGATATGTTGACAAGTGCGATTGCGATGTATGATAGTACGGCTTATAAAACGACTTTTTATGGTTTTTTAAAAGATCATTTGGCTGTTGTTCTTATTTTAGGCTTTAGTATTATTATTGTAATTCTTCTACTTTTAAGAAAGGCAAGACGAGCAGAGGCGAGTGCTAAGGAGGCAAATCTTGCCAAAACGCAATTTCTGCATAATGTATCGCATGATATTCGTACGCCTATGAATGCGATTTTGGGCTATTCTGAACTTATGAAGAATGAGTTAAAGGATAATGATTTGCCTAAGGTTGTAGAGCATTTAAACAAACTTCAAAAGGCGGGTAATATTCTTTTATCAATTATTAATAACGTATTAGATATGGCACGCATAGAAAGTGGTCATATGGAATTGGATGAAAACTATGTGAATATTGAGGATATAAGACAAAGATTGTTTGAAATGTTTGAGCATGAGGCGAAGAAAAAGAATATTCATGTGAGGTACACGTTTAATGTTGATCATAAACATGTCATGGCCGATGTGACAAAGGTTGAGGAAATTTTTGTGAATATTTTAAGTAATGCCGTTAAATATACACCTTCGAATGGTTCTGTTGAAGTGAATGTGGATGAACTTTCATGTGATGATCCTGGATATATGATTGTTCGTACAACCATTATGGATACGGGTATTGGTATGAGTCAGGAGTATTTAGAGAAGATTTTTGAATCTTTTTCAAGAGAAAGAATGACATCCAGTAAAATTAGTGGTACCGGTCTTGGTATGGCCATTGTTAAGAAATATGTGGATCTTCTTGGTGGAACAATTGATGTGAAGAGTGTTCTTGGCAAGGGTAGTACGTTTATTGTCACACTAAAATATAAAATGGCGGATGAAAAATATTATTTGAATAAACAAGAAGAGAATTGTGAAGTTGATAATGCAATTTTTAATGGTAAACATATTCTTTTGGCTGAGGATAATGATTTAAATGCTGAGATTGCACAAACCATATTAGAGCGTGCAGGACTTTTTGTAGATCGTGTAAAGAATGGTATTGAGTGTGTGAATAAGGTCATAGAAAATCCGGTTGGCACATATGATGTCATTTTAATGGATATTCAAATGCCTAAAATGGATGGATATAAAGCTACGTGTGAAATTAGAAACTTACAAGACAAGGCAAAAGCATGCATACCTATTGTGGCAATAACGGCTAATGCGTTTGAGGAAGACAAGAAAAAAGCGATAGATGCTGGTATGGATGGTCATATCGCAAAGCCTATCAATATTGAAGATTTGTTTGTGGTATTAACGGATATTTTGAATAAACAGAAAAGCTAGAGTCTATGGATTCTAGTTTTTTTATGCAAAAAAGTTAAATTTTTTAGAAAAACTTCATTTTTTTACGTATATGAATATGTAGGTAATGGAGTTAAAAAAGCAAAGATGTAATTGTGGGCTTACCAGTTTCTTGGTTCATGAAACAAAAGTGGTGATACTTCTTTTCAACATCAATATTAAAGGTATTCAAAGACTTAACTAAAGATTTGTTGTCATGTTAAGTAATCAAGCTACAAAAAAAATACAAATCCACATTGCGATATTTATATATAGGAGAATAGTTAGATACATCATTTGCAATTTACCAGAAATGCCTACTAGAAAAGAGGTGCTCATGAGGAGTGCTAATTTATTAAATGATTTCGCCTTTAAATATGTCTTTGGCGAAGATTGTAAAGAGGCGAATGATGCCTTAAAATCATTACTCACGGTATTTTTGGAAAGGAAGGTGAATCATGTTGTTGTAAAGAATTCAGAAATGGTAAAAGACTATAGTAAAATGAAAAGCTCTCGATTGGATTTATTAGTCGAATTTAATGATAAAACAACTATAGATTTAGAAATGCAGTTAAGGCAAACCAAAGATAATTTAATGAATCGCTTTTCTTATTATTTAGCTAGACTTCATGGTTCACAAGATATGGAAGGGAAAAGTTATGGTCAATTAAAGGAAACTATTGTCATGATTTTCTTTAATGTGAATATTGTTGAAAATGATAATATATGTAATACGTTTAGGTTGAAATGTGATGGTGATTTACCTTTAGTGAAAGAAGAAAAAGAAGATTGTATGAAGTTACGTGCAATAGAAATGCCAAAAGTAGATTTAAATAAACCGCTTGAAGACATGAATGAACAGGAAAAAATGATTTATTACTTTTTGAATTGCCAGAAGGGAATGGATGATAGTAAAATTAAGGTGATGATAGAAAATGATGAGGTGATTCAAATGTTAGAGAAGCGTGTAGAAACCATATCGGATGATCGTTGGAAGAAAATAATAGCAGATTTTCAAAAACTACATGAAAATGAAGAACGAATTGAGCTACAGCTTGAACTTGAAGAAACTCAAAGACAAATGAAAGAAGTTCAAAAAGAAAAAGAAAAGGCTGAAAAGAAAGTAGAAGAAAAGGATCAAGAGATAAAACAAATGATTCAGGTGATGCTAACAAATGGGATGAGTTTAGAACTTATTTCTAAGTCATTGTCGAAGAGTGAAGATGAAATTATGGAGTTGTTGAAATAGTTGCTTTCCAGAAATCTCAAATTAACGATGAATAATAAAATTGATATCTAAGTCGCCTGTAATAAGGCGGCTCTTTTGGTATATAATCAAAGAAAAGGAATTTAGGAATATGATAAGTAGAAAGAGAATACTGCGGTTTGCGATTGGTAAAATGCTGTGTCAGGATGGTTGGGCTGAGAAATATAATCCTAAGAATCATTTTCATGTAAATCAATATGATTATTCAACTTGCAAAGAATATTTGGTTGCATTAAAAGAGAAGTGGCAAGAATATGAAGATCCTGAATGTGAATTTGAGGACTATGTGGATGTATCTAAATATTCAAATTAAGAAGATTATGGAAACGCGAGTATGATTATTTTAATGAGTTTAGTTCTATTGATCTAAATCATTATTCGAATGCGATTGAAAATAAGAAGAATTGGATGAATAAATATGACAAGGATAATGTATATAAATTAGATCCAAGTGATTATGATTGTGAAGAAGAGTATTTGGATGATTTAAGGGTTTGTTGGCAAGATAAATATGATCCAGATACAAAGACAAATGTATGTGTAGATGATTATAATACGGAAGAAGACTATAAAGAATCTTTAGTAAACAATTGGCAAGAAACGTATGATCCACAACATAGGTTCAATGGCTTTCAATTTGAAAGATTTACAACAGTTGATGATTATTTGATTGAATTAAATGATCGGTTAGATTGGATAAAGAAGTGTGATCCAGATGGAGTTTATAGTAAGATAGATCCATCTAAGTATGACAATGTGTTTCAGTATCAGCATGTCCTTGATTTAAGAAAGGCATGGAAGAATAAGTATGATCCGGATAACATTCATAATGAAATAGATCCTTGTGACTATAGTAGTGTAGAAGAGTATCATGAGGCATTAATGGATGAATAGTAGTAATTGCAGAGGAAGGCTCTGCTTTTATTTTGGTTATTTTATCAAAGATTTGGAAGTGTTTAATCTAACTTAATTTTAATCTTATCTTTTGTTGACAAAATATTCATAAAAGTGAATATTTTTTATTTAATACTGTAAGCGTTTCACGTATAATAGAAAGGTAAGTGAGGATCGATTTATGCAAATAAGTTATAATAAGCTATTTAAATTATTAATTGATAAAGGCATGAAAAAAACAGATTTGGCTAAAGAAGCTAAGTTAACACCAGCTACACTTGCAAAGCTATCTAAACATGAAACAGTATCTATGGATACGTTGATTCGTATTTGCGATTGTTTGGATTGTACATTTGATGATGTAGTGGAATTGATTAAGTAGAGGTGTTGGTTTTTATGGATATAAATAGAAAATATAGAACAATTACAAGAGAACAATTTTTGTTTCATGAAATGAGAATTGTAGCTCGTTTATTAGATGGTGGTATGGATGAAGAAAAAGTAAAGGAAGAGGTTGTCGCAAATAATCTTTTTCAGTATCCAACAGAAAGAATGATTAAGAATATTGCGTCTGTGTGTTTAAATCGCTTTAAAGAAACAGATAGTAAGGAATTGATTCATGTTGTCGCAACCGAATCTTCAGATGTTGCCAAGCAGGCATGTTTATTTTTAATGATGAATTATTACCGTTTAGTTTGGGAATTTATGATCACTGTTATTGGGGAGAAGTATAGATCAAAAGATTCATCTTTCACAAAGATGGATTTAAATTCTTTCTTTACACGTCTTCAAGAACAAAATGATGTTGTGGCTTCTTGGAGTAATGCAACAATCAATAAGTGTAAACAAGTCTTGAAAAAGACTTTGGTTGAAACTGGATATTTGGATAATAACAGATCTGAAGTGTTAAATCCTGTTTTGTTGGATTATTCCGTTAGAGAAGCTATAGAAAATACAAATAATAGTGAGGCATTAGTTGCCTTTGGATGTATGTAGGAGGAAGTTATGCCTGGTATTACAGAAAGATTAGATCTTTTAAAAGAAACAATTCAAAGAAAGGATTTTCTTAAAGGCGAAGGTTTAAGTAATGAAGTGAATATTCGTATGTTTTGTTACGAATCAAAAGAAGAAATGGCTGTTCGTGCTTTTACAGAGCGTTTGAGTAGTGAGAATTTAAGTTGTAATGTACATATAGTTGATTTATATGAAACTTTCTTATCAATTTGTGAAGACAAGAGAATATTGGATCGTATTCCTAAGTTGGAAGAAAGACGTGGGACAGATTTTTTAGAAAAACAATTTGAAAAGAGTTGTGATGCGAAGACTTTTGCGAAAAAGATTGTTTCTGAATTTGATGAGAATGATGATTTATTACTAATAACTGGAGTTGGTAAAGCATGTCCATTTATTCGTGTACATGCACTATTAAATGCTTTACAGGAAGATTTGAATGATAAACCTATTGTAGTTTTATATCCAGGAACGTTTGATGGGCATTATGTGAAGTTATTTAATAAATTGAAATCAAATGAGTATTATAGAGCTTTTAATATGATTTAAGGGAGATAAAGGGTATGAAAATCAAAGAGATGTTTAGAGACGATATTGATCGTACGATAAATGGTGTTGTTCAGGTAGAACAAGAAAAAGAAGATGTCATTGAACAAGAAGTAAAAGAATATGTTGTTACGACAGAATTGAAGAAGCATTTCACAAAATTCTTTAATGAATATAGTGAAAGTTTTGATAGACCAACAGATAATGTGGGTGTATGGATTACGGGTTTCTTTGGTAGTGGTAAATCACACTTTTTAAAGATGCTTTCTTATTTATTGGAAAATAAAGAAATCAATGGTAAGAAGACAGTGGATTATTTTGAAGAAAAGTTTGATGATCAACTTTCTTTTATGAATGTTCAAAAGTGTGTACAGGTACCTACGGAAACAATTCTTTTTAATATTGATGTTGAAGGTTCTATGCTTAAGGATGATACAGCTGTATTAAAAGTATTTGCGAAAGTATTCTATGATCATTTGGGTTACTATGGAAATGATTTGAAATTAGCTAAATTAGAGCAGTTTATCACGAAACAAGGTAAAATGGATGCATTTAAAGAAGCTTATGAAGATATTAATGGAGAATCATGGGTGGATACGCGTGCGGAGTATCAATTCTTTGAACAAGATGTTATTGATGCATTGGTACAAGCAAATGTGATGAATGAAAATACAGCACAGCACTGGTTTGATGGAACAGTAACTGCAGATATTTCAATTGCACAGTTGGTGGATGAAATTAAGGCGTATGTGGATTCAAAACCAAAAGGCTTCCGCTTGTTGTTTATGATTGATGAAGCGGGTCAGTATATTGGCACAAATACAAGTATGCTTTTGAATTTGCAGTCATTGATTGAAAAATTGGGTTCTGTATGTCGAGGTCAAGTATGGATTGTAGCGACGGGTCAAGAAGCTTTGGATGAAATGATTAAAGTTCGTCAGGATGAGTTCTCTCGTATCATGGCTCGTTTTGCGATTCGTTTGAGTTTAACTTCTTCTTCAGTAGGTGAAGTTATTGAGAAGCGTTTATTAACAAAGACAGATGAGGCAAATACAATTGCAGCACACGTAATGCAAACGGCACAAGAGGGTGTACAGAT
>JABLTK010021800.1_pt1 | contig 11148 bp, 8 predicted proteins | sample 7160131 | NCBI WGS metagenome assembly JABLTK01 (sample SAMN14651221, study PRJNA627086) | human gut metagenome | isolation source: feces | host: Homo sapiens
CCGATTCTTGTCGAAGAACAGATGGTTATGGATCCGCGCTTCCCGCCCGTAAAACAGCCCAATCCCGAATATGCCGAAACTTTGGCAATGGGCATCGCAAAGATGAAGGAAAGCGGCGCGGAACAAAAGTCATAATAAGGCCGAGAATTGCGCCCTGATTAAAACTTTCGTGACCACGCCGTTGCAGGACAAAATCGCGGAGGCGCACGGCATCAAGTGCGTCAACACCCTGACGGGCTTCAAGTGGATAGGCGGCAAGCTTACAAAGTACGAAAAACGGCTCGTCGAAGCCGTCGGTTCGGATTGCGCCGACAAGCCCTACGCCGAACGCGCAAAACTCATGCAGCAATATTCCACCTTCTTCGTCTTCGGCGGAGAGGAAAGCTACGGCTATCTCGGCACAGATTCCGTCCGCGACAAGGACGCCAACGCGGCGGTAATAATGTTTGCGGAAATGCTCGCGTATCTCAAATCGGCAGGCAAGACGCTCGACGAATATCTCGACGAAATCTACCTCAAATGCGGATATTATCTTGAAGACTTGAAGAGCATATACCGCGAAGGGGCGGCAGGAGCGGCGGAAATTCAGGCATTCCTGAAAATGCTCGACGAAAACCCGCTCGACGAAGTCGCCGGCATAAAGGTGGCGAAATCGGTCAACTTCGACAAGGACGAAATATTCGACGCCGACGGAGAGAAAATCCCGCGCGAAAAGTTCTTCTTCTATACGCTCGAAAACGGATACAGCTTTGCCGTGCGAGGAAGCGGAACGGAACCGAAAATCAAATTCTACGCGTTCGCAACCGAAAAAGCCCCGTCGCACGCGCAACTTGAAGAGGCTAAAAATACGGCGCGAAAAACCCTCGACAAAGTTCTCGACGACCTCGCCGCGAAATTTGAAGCCTGCGCAAAATAAAATTTGCAAAAAAATCAAATGCTGTCCGAAAAGAGGCCGGCATTTTTTTTGCCGCCTCGATTTTCACAATCTGTAAAACGACACTATATATGAAGAAAAAAACCGTATTCTGTTTAATACTAACGACAACGCTCGCTTTGTTTGCAGGCGTAACAAATCCGCCAAGCATAAAGCTTAAAAACCCACCCGCGCTGGAGAATAAGGATTCGTTCTCGATGATACTTTTCGGCGATCCGCAAACATACTCTAAATTCGATTTCAGCCAGCCGATTTTTGAACTAATGACGGCGTGGACGGCGGCGCACAAAGACGCGCTGAATATCAAAGCCGCCCTATGCACGGGCGACCTTGTTGATAAAAACGATATGCTTACATACAAAGATCCAAATGCCAACGTAGCCTCGGCATTGCAGTGGGAAAGCATCGCCCGCGCGTTTTCGAGACTCGACGGCGTTATGCCCTACATTCTCTGCACGGGAAACCACGACTACGGCTTTTACAGCGCGGAAAACAGAAACTCGCAATTAGGAAAATACTTCCCAATAACAAAAAACAAATGCTGGCGCGACTGCCTCGTATCGACATCGCCCGACGCAAACGGAATTATGACCCTCGAAAACGCCGCATACGAATTCGACCTGCCCAACTGGGGCAAAATTCTTGTCGTCTCCGTTGAATTCGCCCCACGCGACTCTACTCTCGACTGGGCGAAAAAATTGACATCTTCGCCCAAATATAAAAGCCATAAGGTCATAGTAATAACGCATTCCATTTTGGAGGTTAACAAAAAGAAGGTGGAAATAATCAAAACGGAAGGATACAAACTCCAACCGCGCAATTTCGCCGAGGCAGTGCTGAAAAAACTCGCGGACGACTCCGACAACTTGAAGCTTGTGCTTTGCGGACATTCCGGCACTCCGGACAGAATGTCGGGACATATCGACTATAAAAACGCGAAAGGCAGAAAAATTCCGCTCGTCTGCTTCAATCCGCAATCCTGCGGAGGCTGGAACGGCAACGGCGGCGACGGCTGGCTTCGCATTATGGAGTTTATGCCCGACGGAAAAACGGTTTTCATGAAAACCTACTCCCCCCTCTTTGCGGCCTCCGTCCGCACTCAGGATTTGTCGTGGAACCGCGATTCCGACAACGAATTTAAAATCGTGTTAGAATAGCGCAAAAAAAAATCGCATATGCTCCTTGCTAAAAAAATTCTTTTATTGCCGCTTCTTGCCGCGTGTTTTCTACCGCCGCCCGCCGACGGAGAAAATGCCGGCTGCGACAAAATAGTTTTCATAAAAAGGAACACATACGATTCAAACCACTATTACACCGAATTTATAAACGCCTCGTGGCGTCCGGGAGGTGGCATATTCGCGCTCGACACAAAATCGGGCGCGGCCGTTCCCGTTTTTAAGGGGCTGGAAAACGGAGTCGTCGGACGCTTCGACTTGTCGTTTGACGCAAAAAAAATAGTGTTCTCTTTCAAAAAATCAAAAGACGAAGGATACCGCATTTTTGAAGGCGACATTGCGTCGGGGGAAATCAGGCAACTTACATTTCCCGAAAAAGACGAAGACGCACTCGCGGAAAAATTTTCGACGCCCTTCTACCGCAAGGGAACCGACGACCTCGACCCGTGCTATCTTCCAGACGGCGGCATCGCCTTTGTCTCTACGCGCCCGAAATTCGGCGTGCTTTGCGACCCCAACGACATTTTTACGGTAACGCTTCTTTACCGCATGGATGCCGACGGCAAAAATATCAAACAGCTTTCCTTCGGCGCGCTGAGCGAAAACAGTCCGGTAATAATGGAAGACGGAAGGATTCTCTACACGCGCTGGGAATATGTCGACAAAGGAGCGTCGGCGGTAAAGGCCTTGTGGGCGGTTCGCCCCGACGGCACGGGAAGCGCGGAAATTTACGGTTTGGACATCGCCCTTCCGCCGACGATGATTTTCGGGCGGCAAATTCCCGACGAACCCTCGAAATTCGTTTTTTGTGGCACGCCGCATTATCCGCAAAGCGCCCACGGCACGATAATATCCGTAGACGTGTCAAAAGGCGCGCGCTCCGCCAAAGCGATGAAATATATAACACCCCAAACGGACATTCGCGACGAAGGCGGATTCCATTTTAGAAAAGACAAAAACTCGCCGTGGATATTCGACAAGGAAGGCAAAGGCGAACTTTTTCGCGACCCCTATCCGCTCTCCGCAAAAACGTTCCTCGTTTCCGCCAAGGCGAAGGGAAAAAAATGGAACGACCCCGCCGCCTACGCCCTCGCCCTCCTGAAAGACGACGGCTCGTTTGAGGAAATATACCGGGACGAAAAAATGTCCTGTTTCGAGCCATATCCGCTTGTTCCGAGAAAGACTCCGCACGTCCTGCAATCGCAATTGGACGAAACCCTGCAAAAAAAGGGAGAAGCCGCACTGCTGATTGTGGACGTCTATCGGGGGCTCGAAAACGTAAAGCGCGGCGAAGCGAAATATATACGCGTTCTCGAACAAATATCACGCCCTTGGAACGCCCACAGAAGAGATATGTCCGACGAATTCGGGCAGCAAAACGCCGTAATCGGCAACAACACGCATTTGGGCATAAAGGCGCTGCTCGGCGTCGTTCCGATTGAAAGCGACGGTTCCGCCTATTTTCGCGTGCCTGCAAACAAAAACATTTTCCTGCAGGTTTTAGACGAAAACTTTCTCGCCCTGCAAACGGAAAGGACGTTCATAAACTATATGGACGGCGAAACGAGAAGCTGCATAGGCTGCCACGAACAAAACAGGGAAGCCGCGGCGACCGCTGTCGGGACTCTCGGCAAAGCGCTCGCGCTCAGAAAGCCTCCCCGCAAGCTGTCGGCGCAACCCGACGGACTGCCCTCCCCGCGCACATTCGATTTCGAGCGCCAAATTCAGCCGATATTCGACGCCCATTGCGTAGAATGCCACAACAACTCCGACAAAAAAGGAGGCCTCGATTTGCGGGGAGAAAGAACAAAACTTTTCAATGTCGCTTACGAATCGCTTACTCCCGACAGAAAAAACAAAACCGACAAAAAGCTGCTCGGAAAAATCGTCGGCGAAATTTTTTCCAAAATAACAAACGTCGAATATCTGCCTGCGGGATCGCTGGGGGCAAGAACCGCCTTGCTGCCCGCCGTATTGCGGCCTGATATTACGCCGTTTAAATATGAAAAATCGCAAAGGCTCGCCCGACAACATTCCGGCGTGAAAATCTCGCGCGAAGACTTCCTTAAACTTTCGACTTGGATTGACACAAACTGCCAATATTATCCCTCCTATTGGGGCGCAAGAAACTTGAAATTCAAAGACGAAAAGAATTTTCGCCCTTGCCAATCATACGAAGACGCTATAAGCCAAACAAATCCATTGAAAAGTCAATAACCAGATAAAAAACATTACGATGAAATTAAAACATCTCTGCATTGCATTGTCGGCAATATTACTTGCGCACATTTCTTCGGCTCAAAAATTGGCCGACCTTTTCGACGATACCTCGGCAAAGTCGTTTTTTGAAGCCTCTCCCAATCTTTCGGTCGAAGCGCGAAAATTCAGAAAACTCGCGCTTGAAGCCTACGAAGACGGGAAAATTCAGGACGCTTCCGACAAAATTACAGCCGCCGAATATTTTGAAAATCTGGCAAAATTCGGCAAAAGTCTGCCGCCCGATTTGCGGATTTACCTGCTCGCCTCTCCCGACCTTCTCGAAGAGTTTATTTCGCAAATTTCGCCGAAAGACAAAATGGACAAAGTCTTCGAGATATTGGCAAAAATCAACAAGGCGTCCGCCGAACAATTCCGTAAATATCCGCGCCTTGCAATGGCAATCGCCCTCGTTTTCGACACAAACCCTCCGAAAACGTGGCCGCACGGACAAGTCTCCGAAACCCTTCTTCCCCGCATTTTGCCCGACCCCGCGGCGCATTTTGCAACCCTCGTCTCGATGCGCGAAAAGGGAAAATTCCTGATACCCACCGAAAAGCTGTCAATCGAGGAGGCCAAGTATTTAGTCGCATCAATCGCCTCGAACGAAGACAGGGAATGGGCGCAAAAAAGCGTTTCCGTAAGCCTTTCAAACATACCCAAACTATACCCGTCAATAAACTACGCCAAAATAAGGCTCGACCAAAAAATGTTCGACTGGACGGGCGACGACTACCGCCTGAAATCGATTAAAACCAAAGGCGGAATATGCACCGACCAGTCGTATTACACCGCGGAAGTCTCCAAGGCCAGGGGCGTTCCGGCATTCATATTTTCAGGCGCGGGAAGCGACGGGTTCCATGCGTGGGTCGGCTATATGCAAAAGCCCGGAATGTGGAATTTCGGCGTCGGCAGATACGAAAACGCTCGCTTCGTAACGGGGCACACGCTCGACCCCCAAACCTGGGAAAACGCCACCGACCATGCGCTCGAATCCATGCGCGAAGGTTTTAGAAACGGCGTAAAATACAAAACTTCGGAAATACACGTTGTTTTCGCAAAGTTCTTTTTGTCCAACGGGGAATTCCAAAAGGCGTGCGACGCCGCCAAAGCCGCAGTAATGTCGGACGCCCGCAACGCCGAAGCGTGGAACACCACTATCGCCGCGCTCGAAAAGCTCGGCAAGAAACAAGCCGAAATATGCGCCGTTTACGAATCCGCCCTGAGGGCGTTTTCAAAATATCCGGATATCGACGCCGACTTCAGAAAACGCCTGATAAAATTATACCGCGACGCCGACAATCCCGCCGCCGCGAGAAAATTGACGACTTCCATAATCCTCAAAAACAAAGGCAACCGCCCCGATATCGCAATGGAATTTGCGCGCAGCGAGCTTGAACTGGACATCGCCGAAGGAAACGCGGATAAGCTTTTCTCCTCCTATAAGCGTCTGCTTTCCACATTCAAGTCGGACTCGGCCGTCGCCCTAAACGGCATCGCAATTCCCATTATAAACGCCGTCCTCAAAACCGACAAGTTTGAATCGTCAAGGGAGCTGCTGAAAATAACCAAGCAGGTTTTGAAACCCGCCAAAGACAGCCTTGTCAAAAAAGCCGTCGACGACATCGAGGGGCAACTCGACAACATCATCGCCGAATTGAAAAAGAAAAACAAAAAGGATTAGAGAAAAATCGCCAAACTGCCGACAATTCCCGCGTTTTTTGGGACGCTAAAATTGGGCTTTATAGCGCGCCTCACTTTGGGGCGACACTAATTGCATATTCATATATGCGCCCGCCGTTTTTTATAAAAAACAAAAAAGCCGGCCTCGCGAAAACGCGAGCCGGCTTTGCAATTAAATGTATGCCGAGATTATCCGATTGACTTGCTTTCCCAGCCGGCGCGTTCCGGCTCCTTAATGAACGGCGCAAGTTCGGGACGGTTTGCGGCGCGCATATTTTCGGCGTCCCATTCGATTTTTCCGCCGAAGCGCTGTACGAGACAGCCTGTCAGTGCCACTTCCGTCAATTGCGAAGCGTATTTGAAGTTGGAGCCGCATTCCTTGATATCGCCGCGGATTGCGTCGCACCATTCGAGATACAAGTCGCCCTTGCGGACTCTCGGTATCGATTTCGGCGGACGGTTCTTTCTGAATTCGGAGAAGAACGCCTTGTTCGATACGCAGGGGTCAAAGTTGGGACGCGAACCCGTGTGGATTGTGCGTTTGTCGCCAATCATATACATGCCGGAGCGAAGCAATTCGGTGTCTTTGTCGAAGTCGTGCGGGCGGGTAATGGGCTGTTTTGCGCCGTCATACCAATACATGACGAGTTCGGGGTGTTTGTCCGTCTTGGCGAACGTCCACTTTACGGTCGAAGAATTGGGAATGAAAACCTTTTGGTCGAATTGGCATTCCGCCTCTATAAGTTCCACCGAAACGGGGTCTTTCAGGTCGAGAATCCATACGGGGGCGTCGGCAGTATGGCAGAACCAGTCGCCGAGCATACCGGTGCCGTAATCCCAGAAGCCGCGCCAGCTAAGCGGTGCGTAAATTCTGTTGTAGTCGGTATACTTTCCCTGATTTATCCACAAATCCCAATTAAGCTCGGCGGGAACGTCCTGCTTTGCCACGGGCAAGCTTTTGGGCTGGACAAAATACGGAGTTCTTTTCGGATCGCCTGTCCACCACTTCGGGCCGCTGCACATAACGTGGACTTCGCGGACGTCTCCGGTTACGCCGCTGTCGTACCATTCCTTCAACATTCTGATTTGCTCGGTGGCGTGCCCCTGATTCATCATCTGCGTCTGCACGCCGTAGTATTGGCGGGCTTTTTCAAGCTGACGGCACTGCCAAATGTTGTGGGTCAAAGGCTTCTGCACGCAAACGTGTTTGCCGCACTGCATCGAATCGAGCGTGATTTTGAAGTGGGCGTGGTCGGGAGTCGACACGCATACCGCGTCGATTTCCTTGCCGAGTTTGTCGAGCATTTCCCGATAGTCCTGAAAAACCTTCGCTTTCGGAAACATTTTTTTGCCCTTGCCGACCATGCGCGTATCGACATCGCAAAGAGCCACTCCGTTTTCTTCCCGCATACCGTTGAGCGCCATCGAGCCGATGTTGCCCACGCCGACGAACGCAACGTTGATTTTTTCGTTCGCGCTTATTCTGCGCGGTTTCGCCGTCGAAGTGCAGCCCGGGAAAAACATCGCGGCCGTCGCCATGGCGGTAGACTGTATGAACTTTCTTCTGTTAATCATATATGATACCTTGTGTTGTTGTAATTAGAAATTGGATATAGGAAATTCGACAATAAAAAAACGGAATCGTTGCAAACTACATATACAAACCGCCGTTGACCGCCACGACCTGTCCCGTTATATATCCGGCCTCGTCGGAAGCGAGGAAGGCGCAGGTTTTAGCGATATCGTCGACGCAACCGGTGCGTTTGAGGGGAATGTTCGCCTTCGCCGCCTCGATAATCTGGGGCGGCAAAACCGCGGTCATATCCGTATCGATAAAACCGGGGGCTATGACGTTTGCCGTAATGTTTCTGGCGGCGAGTTCGCGGGCGAGAGTTTTTGTAAATCCGATAATGCCCGCTTTGGCGGCCGCGTAGTTGGCTTGCCCCGCATTGCCCGCCTGTCCGCTTACGGAGGCTATGTTTATGATTCTACCGTGACGGTTGCCCATCATGGCGCGCACAAGGTTGCGGACTATGTAAAAGCACGAGGAAAGATTTGTGGAGATTACGGACTCCCATTCCTCGTCGGACATTCTCATAAGGAGGTTGTCGCGGGTGATGCCTGCGTTGTTGACGATAATGTCAACGGCATCGTATTTTTTAAGGATTTGCGCGCAGGCGTCCTTGACTTCCGCCGATTTGGAAACATCGAAAGCCCAAGCTTCGGCCTTTCCGCCGGAGGCGTTGATTTCTTCCGCGACTTTGCCGCACGAGCTTAAATTCTTGCTGACGCACAAAACCGTTAGCCCCGCCTTTGCGAGTTCCGCGGCAATCGCCTTGCCGATACCGCGCCCCGCGCCGCTTACAAGAGCGACCTTTCCATTGTAGTTCAATTCCATAATGCGAAAGATAATGACATTTTTCCGAAATAATGGAAGCATTTTTAAACATTATTTGCGGAAAAAGCGGCGGCGCGGTTTGGGGGGAATCGCAAACCTATCGCTTTTCGAGAACCAAATAGCCCTTCGGCGCAAGTTCGGCGACGGTGGACGCCCCCGCGGACTTCCATTTTGCCCCGAAATTGAAAAGCTCGCGGGCTGAGCGGGAATCGAAGTTTGTTTCGGTTTTTATTTGTCTGTCGGAAACATTAATCAGCACAAGCGCGGAACCCTCTTTTGAAGTTCTCGAATAGGCGAGAATTTCGTCGGGATTGCCGGTATCGAGCCACTTTGTTTCGCCGTCGAAAAATACGGGGTTGTCGTGGCGCAGCGCGACGAGTTTTTTTACAAGTTCCAGACGCCGTTTGCCCTGTTCCGTATGAATGTTGGCCCATTCGACAAAATATCTGCCTTTCTCGCGGTTTGAGAAAATCGTCATCGGAGCGTCGTCGGCGAATTCGTTGCCGCTATATATGAACGGTATGCCGTCCAAAGTAAAATTCATGAGCATAACGGCGTCCATTCCGCGGTATCCGAAGCGGATTTCGCAACGCTTGCGGAAAGGCCCGTTGGCGAAATCGTGGTTTTCCATCGCCCGCAAAACCCTCGCGCCCGCGGGATACGCCGCAGCCGTTTTTTCCCAGCGTTCGCGGAGAATTTTTGCAGGCTTTTTTTCGTGAAACACCTCTATTGTTTTTCGCTGCCAGCCGACTTCATAAGTGGCGTCGTAAACCCTTTTCACCGCAGAGGGACGCTCGCTCTCCTCTATCATTATAAGGTTGGGATTCAATTTGGAGACGCGGTCGAAAGCCTGCTCCCAAAAATCGGCGGGAATCATCGCCCCCACGTCCGTGCGGAAACCGTCCACATTGTAGGTTTTGATGAAATGCTCCATATTGCCTATGAGATATTCGCGCAGTTTGGGATTTTTAAAATCGAGCATCGGGAATTTCCACTCCCCGATTTTAATGCTTCCGTCGGGATTGCGCAAAACGAAATCGGGATTTTCGTTTATCAGGTTGGCCTTAGGCCCGCAATGGTAGTATACAAGGTCGAATATGACTTTGAGATTCAGCGAGTGGGCGGTTTCGACGAATTTTTTAACGTCGTCGGAATTTCCGTAAAGCGCGTCAACCTTGAAATAGTCCTTTTGGCGATAGGGATTTTTAGGGTTGTTCGTTCTCGCCGCTTTTTGGCGGGCGCTCCAAAAATCCCTATTCATATCGTCGTCGTGTTCCACGAACGGGCATACATACACTATGTCGACCCCCAGCGATTTTACGTACGGAAGCATTTCCGACGCCTTTTTGAAAGTGCCCTCCTGCGTAAAGGAAGAAAGCATAATTTGGTATATCACCGACTTTTTAAACTCGTCGGAAAGGGGTTTTATGTTTTGGGCAAATGCGCAATGCGCGTTCAAGGCGAAAAGCAGCGCCGCCAAATATATAATCGATTTTTTCATTTTGTGTGTTTTCTAATTTTTATAAGCGCCAATTTTTAATCGGCTGCCATATGAAGGACGCATAAAATTGAGAAAAATTTGCAAATCCTACAAAACAAAATTTCAAAATTCTTGGTAAACTGTAAAATTTTACGCAAAATAAGCGTATATTTTCCAAAAAAAAGCCAAATCAAGAACAAAGCAGGCCGATACGTTCCCAAAAACGCGCAAAGATGAAAAATTTTCAAAATAATGTTGAAAGGAGCGTTCGATTTTGCCTTAGTTATGACTTCATTTTTTAAATAATCGTAACCTGTAAAATAAAATCATGGGAAACATAAAAAAATCAATGATGTCGTCGCTGATGAAAAAATTCGTGATGGCTGTTACGGGCTTTGTATTGGCGTCGTTTTTGCTGATACACATGCTCGGGAACCTGCAGACGTTGGAAGGCGGCCCGCACGCAATCAACGCATATGCAAATTTCCTCCAGACCCTTCCGTGGGAAATACTCTGGGGCTTCAGACTCTCGCTCGGCGTCTGCTTCATATTGCACCTTCTTACCGCATATGTGCTCGTTCTCGAGAACAGCAAGTCGCGTCCGCAGCGCTATTCCGTAAAGAAAAGCCTCGCATCGACATTCGCGTCAAGAACCATGATTTTTTCGGGTACAATCATCGCTCTTTTCGCCGTCATACACATTATGCACTACACAGTGCTTAATCTCGACCCCTCCTTCAAGCTTCTCGAATGGAAGGCTACGGCGGGCATGTACGAAGGCAAAACCCTCCACGACGTGTACGCAATGCTTATTCTCGGTTTCTCGAATCCGTGGGTTTCAATCGCCTACATCGTATCGATGGTTGTCATCGGCTTCCACCTTTCACACGGCGTGTCGAGCATGTTCCAGAGCATCGGTTTCCGCAACGAAGCCTGGCGCTACCGCCTCAACGCGGTCGCCGTTCTCTACTGCGCGGTAATCGCTTTGGGCTTCTCGCTCAATCCGCTCGCAGTGCTCGTGTCGAAGTACACGGATTTCCAGATTCTCCCGGTAGCGCAAGTTGACAAACAGTTCAAGCAGCTCAAAAACGTCAAGGGAGACATCTTCATCAACTACGACTTCCTCAAGGAAGGCTGCAAATCCTGCAAGAAATAACAATCGAAGGAAACAGATATGAATTGTTGAATATTATCTCGGAGAAGATTTACTCAATGATAAAGG
>JABLTK010084083.1_pt1 | contig 11130 bp, 12 predicted proteins | sample 7160131 | NCBI WGS metagenome assembly JABLTK01 (sample SAMN14651221, study PRJNA627086) | human gut metagenome | isolation source: feces | host: Homo sapiens
AGGACAAGGCGGCTGCTGATTCCGGCATTCGGGTCAAACCCGAGCAGCTTTATGACAAAATTTCTTGATCCCGGTACACCAGCTGAACAGCGCTGCCTTTCCGTCTGTATTGCGGGTGCGGCAGAAATTAACCGGGAAGCTCGGCGCGATCTTTTCGCCGAAAGCCGCCAGCGGAATCGCCGCCTCCATTTCCCAGAAATCGGCACCAGTGCGGACATTGATCCTGGCATTGCTGTCGAAACTCCAGTCGTTGCCGCTGCTGCTGCCGACATAATTGATCCGGGCGTCGGAAAGCGAACCCTGTGAATTGACGATCAGCTGGTAAAAGGTTTTCAGGTCGCCGGAGGGATTGAGGAAGATTTCCAACGAATTGTCCTTCCAGATTTCCGGATCGTCATGTTTGCGCCTGGATGCGACCATTTTGTCCGGAGTTGGTTCGGAACAATGAAATTTGACGATCAGATTCCCGTCAATTACCTGGCAATGCACCATGGTTGCAACCGGCTGATCAACTTTGCCCCAGGGCGAAAGGGCGATCGCGCAATCCGGCGCGGCGGAAGCGAAAACCTTGCGTGCTTCCGGTAACGACGCATTCTTCAACCATGCCTGCCGCACGGCGGACAGCGGAGCATGAAACTCCCGACGGAAAAACTTAACCCGTTCCAGTTCAATGCCCTTCGCCGCCCGTTCCGCGGCGTCAAAGTCATCTTCAATGGCCTTCATTGTCGCGTCGTTGTAGACCTGGGTCCAGAGTTCAGTCTGGGAGGGAATGCTCAGGCAGGGACCGATGTCGCTTTCCACGGTGCGTCCGCCGATGCGTTTGATCCAGAGATCCTCGTAGCGTTCCATGATCCGTCGCATGACGGGCGCTGCCGGACCGAACATCCGGGCGTAGTATTCGTTGAAGAGCTTTTCGACGTCGGTATTGTTATCCCAGGCGATTTTAGAAAAAACATAGTCGGCCAACTGCGTGAAAATATAGTGGTCGGTGTCGTTGTAATACATGTAAACGCCATTGATCCACGGCATTACCAGCTTATAGTAATCCGCATAGGCACGCGGCGCGGGGTTCGGAACTCCGTCCAGCCGATAGCCGGTTTTTTTGTCCGCGTAGTTGGAGATCATGATTGGACGGCCCAGCTTCCGGCTCCAGGCTTTTAGCAGATCGTTGTCGCGTTTGAGCTTTACCGGGTTGTTCATGTCCATAGGTCCGGTAACGCAGAGCCCGACTTCGATGTTGCCCGGCAGCTCGACTGTCGGGATCGCCTGATAGGGGTAATAGGCGGACATCGACACCTTGGCGGAGGTAAAACCATCCCGAATCAAACGGTTGCCGATTTCGGCGGCGAGTCCCCAGATAAGGTTGCTGGCGTAATCGGGCTGGTCAAGGTAGGCTTTGCGGCAATCGGCGCAAGCACAGCGCTCAAAGCAGTCGCCGGGCATCACGTCGACATAGCCGCGATCGACCCATTCACGCCGCCACGAGCCGCCGTACATGGGACTTTTTTCCAAGCCTGGACGTTTGGAAACATCGCCCCTGAGCATAGCTGCATAGTCCTGATAGAGCACTTCGCGGACCGGACCGGAAAAACAGAGCATATCGCCGTAGGGACCTGTGAGGCGGATGACGCGGGAGCCGTCTGGACGCAGCGCAAAATACTCGGGATGGGTTTTGCTGAAGCGTTCGCGCAGATTGAGTTTCGAGGAACCATGCATACTGGGAAGCGGCATCTGAGTACTCAAACGAAGCCGCACTTGCTGAAGATTTTTGCCGGGATGCTTGACCTTCCGGACGTTTTCTCCCCAGTAATAAGTGTTGCTGTAAACGTCGTTGAGGCGGCGCCCCGCCCAATCGGGACGGTCAATGATCGCCGCCTCCGGAACCGTGATTTTGTCTGTTTTCGGTATGATGGTCCCCATGGGACCGGGCAGATAGAAGCGGCAGTCGGCGAAGCGTTCCAGAAATTCGTAAACGCCGAAAACGGTGCCGCGCTCATGCCAGTTGCCCCAGGCGCCGCCCTTTTGGATTTCCTTGCGGGTGTCGATTTTGGGGTCATCCTCGCCCGCGATCCGGATTGCGCCGTCTTTGACAACGATGAAAAACGCGTCGCGGGAAAGTTTTGCCGCGTCCAGACCGGAATTCTCCGCCCCCAATCCGAGGTAAATCGGAGTGCAGCCCGCTTGCGGAGTTTCCACTATGGGGATCGGACTCCCGAGCGCTTCGCCCAAAAGCTCTGCGAGCTCCTCCGCGGCAAAACGGGTTGATTTGAATTTATTGGCCAATACGATTTGTACCTTGTTTGGCTCAAGTACTGCACCGACGTTTTTGCCGATTTCAATTTTACGCGCACATTGAGGTTTGTCCGCTGCCACAACAGTGAAAGCTGCGGACAACAAAAACGCGCAAACAATAAGATAAAAATGTTTCATGTTGCTCCTTATGAGTTTTTTATATTTTTCAGATGAGCCAATTTCAAAACGTTTCGGCTCATCCTGTTAAAGAGTTGACTATTTCAACGTCAAACCATTTTTGACGCATCAACTGTGATTTTTTCTTGAAAAAATCACGAAAAATCATGTCCGGGGGCATAGACCTCCTTGCCAATCGCGCTTGGCTTTGTTTTATGAACTGGAGTCGTCGATAAATAGTTACGGATACCGGATCATCCTTTCATTCTCAATAAAGATCATATATCGGTAACCGTTCGAGTTTTTTGAATAGGGGCTCGCAACGTATTGCTCAAGCGAAACAGAAGCTGCATGCCCGTCGAAGAAAAGATGATTGCCGTTCCGCTTGCTATGCCCGAAACGGAATGCGCACCAAGTTGTTCTGTTGCGGATCGTGGCTCCCTGAAAAAATCCTTTGGAGCTGGAGAAGACAGAATCCGCAAGGAAAGCATAACTTGAGCCGTTTTTGATTGATGACATCCGGTAAAATGTATCGGCAACGGCATCCTCTCTGAATCCATAAGTCAATCCATACCAATAGCTGCCCGATTCCGGGAACGTTGTGTTCATGGATTCCTTCGTATATTTGTAGGGCGAAAATGCCGGGCAGCACAGCGTGTCTCCCTGGGCTATATATTTCCCCATGACAAGAGGATAAGCCCAGTTCCGCTTGTTGCCGGTTTCATCCGGCGGATTGTTTGCAATCCAATCATTGTTGTCGGAGGCATATCCGGTAAATCCCAGATAATCCTGTTTTAAATTGCTCAGACAGGCTATGCCCTTCGTCTTTTTCCTTACCTCACTCAAAGCAGGAAGCAATAAACTCGCCAGGATCGCAATGATCGCAATCACCACAAGGAGTTCTATCAGTGTGAATCCCAGCAGGTTACGTTTCAAGGCATAAAGCATGGGATGTGGAATAATCGACAATGGCTGCTGTTTGTTCATGGTTCGACTCTCCCTTCTATTCGTTTTTTTGGATGATTTCAGAATCAATGTAGGGACGGAAATGATTTCGCATGATGCTGTGGAATTCATCGGCAGTGCCGTTTTCCAGCACATCGCAGATCTCGTTGTGAGTCGGAGTCTTCCGTTTAAAATTCGGCAGAATGTCGCCTTCGGACAGCGGGGTGAACGCCGCGATCAGAATTTCCCGGAACTGGATGACCATACGGTTTTCCGCAAACGCCATCAGCGCGGAATGAAAGTTGATTTCCGTTTCGCAATCCTGCACCGAAGAACCCGGCACCCCGGCGACTTTACGGAGTGCCGCGATCCGTTCCGGCGTCTTATGCGCATAAATGAAATCCGTCATTCCTATCTCTAGTGCCACACGCATCTCAATCAGCTCCTTGCGATCCTGTTTTTGAAACAAATTCACTTCCGTCAGTTTTCTCATTCCTTCAAAAGCGCAAGGTCGTTTCATTACCATACCGCGCTTTTTCCGAGATTCCACTAGCCCCAATGCTTTCAGACGACTGATCCCTTCCCGGACAATATGGCGACTGACGCCAAGGGATTCCGCCAAATCTTTTTCCTTCGGCAAAGTATCCCCGATCTGCATATTATTGCCGCGAATATACTCAAGCAATGAATTTTCAACCCCATCCGCCAACGTTTGGCTTCTCAGTGCTTCCAGCATAATATCTCCTTGTAACAAGATTAATATGTTCAACATTATATATTATAAATAAAATTCATGAATTGTCAAGAGATAAATCACTTTTTTATTTTATTTTTTGTCTATATGCGACAGACAAATGTGGCTACGCACCGAAATCTTTCGGCAGGATTGTAGGTTCTTCCCTGGAAGGAAAGAGAAAGCAGAATGGGGTTATTTGTTTTGAGACAAAGAGGACACGCTGTTTTTTCCCGTTTGAATTTTCAGCCGAATCCACTCTTGGGCAAGATGAAAGGCAACCGTACTGACGCAGCGGAGATTTCGGATGAAGGTTTTTCTACCGCCGGAACACGCGCGCCATAACCACTCCATTCCGATTTCTCGAATGAATGAAGGAGCCCATGACCGTCTTCCTGAGTGAAAATCAAAGGCGGCTCCAACGCCCAGCAGGAACGGTACAGCCAACTCTTTCTGATGTGCGTGGATCCAGAGTTCCTGTTTGGGACCGCTCAGTCCGCCCCATAGGAAATCAGCGTGGGAAGCGTTGATTTGTAGCTTGACATCGGCATCCTCTTCCGGTGACAGAGGACGGAACGGAGGGGCGTAACTTCCGACAATTTGAATTCGAGGGAACTTCTGTTTCAGTTTTTCAGTCAGAACGCACAGGGATTCCGGGGTTCTGCCATATAAAAAATGTTTCCAGTTTCGTTCCTGGCCATAGTCGAGAGCTTTCAGAAAAAAGGTGGGGCCGGAGATCCGTTCCACAGGATGTCCTCCTTGAAGTTCCGCAAGGCGGCTAACGGCTACGCCATCTGGAAAGATCCAGTCCGCGGTTTGAATGCATAAGCGGACCTCACTGTTTTTCAAACACAAGGAAAGCAGATTTGCTTCCAGAAAAACCGCAAATCCTCCATGAGATTCTTTCAGGTTGCAATCCCATTGTTTCAGGATTGAATCATAGGATTCATCAATGATTTGGAGGCTGACAGATGGCAGGAAAACTCGTTTCATTTGACGATTCCTTCTGTATTTTTCTCATTCAGACACTCCTGATAGTTTTGGAACAGCAGCTTTCGGCAGACTTCCGGAGAGAAATCCTGAGTGCGTCGAAACGCTCCTTCCCGATAGGTCTTCAAGCGTTCCGGAGCATGATACAACGATTGCAGGGAATCGACAAGGTGCTCGAATTCGCAACTTTCGCCGGCGCCACGGATGATCTCCGGCATTCCTCCCAAATTAGGAACCAGAGCGGGAATACCAAGAGCCATTCCCTGAAGTAGAGAGGTCGGAAAATTTTCATAGCTGCGGCTTGCCATGATTTGAAGTCTTGCATTCCGCATGAATTCAAAAAGGATGTTTCCTGTCAGATATCCGGTAAACTGGACATTTGCCGGTGCATTTTCCCTGTATTGTTCCGCGCCGTTTCCAGCAAGGAGAAAGGGAATTTCCGGCAATTTTTTCGCGGCATTCAGAAGGAGATCAATTCCCTTTTCTTCACTTAGTCGTCCTGCATAAGCAACATAGTATTCCCTGTCCCTGCGAAACATGACTTGCTTGATCCATCCATGAAGGACTGATGAAATTGGGGACGACCCTGCATTTTTCTTCCGGAATTCCATAGAAAATGAGTTTTCTTTTTTGAAATTCCGTCAGGCAGAGAAAACGATCCACACAATTAAGAAACCACCTGTTTTTCTGAGTACATGCGGTTCGCAGAGCGTAACCGAGTGTTTTCAACGGGGAATGCAGACAGTTTCGTTTGAGGCAGGGAAGGATGCTTTTTTGAATGGTACATTCTTCACAGATTTGATTATGGATGGTAAAAAGTCCATTTGGACAGAGAAGGCGGAAGTTATGAACGGTCATGACAACAGGTATCCTGCGCCTTTTTGCTTCCGGGAGAGTGCAGGGATTAATTAATGGATAGAGATTGTGAATATGAACAATATCCGGTCGTTCCCGATCTAGGAAACGAGCAAAATACTTTTGAGTGACCGGATTCCAGATGCCGGAAAAAAAACTTTCGCCGCACCGATCAGACCATGCAGTTCTCTGGAGGATCGTCGGAACGAAACCACTTCGCATCCATTGGAAGAGAGCAGGTTGATATGGTCCCTGACAACCGCTTCTTCCCCGGAAAAATTCCCATAATCATTATGTACGATGGCAAATCTCATGATTTTTATCCTGTTGAATTCTCAGGATAAGAATAAATTTTGGGGGGATGTAAAGTATATCCTTAAGGGAACCTCTATCAATAGTTTTTTGAAAGAAATTCCGTTTATTCATGTCTGAAAATCTCCGAATGAGATTTTTCAGAGTTGCCATTTAGTTTTCTGACTTCTCTTTTTCAAGTCTCCATGAGCGAAAAAGCCGACGTTTTGTTTAATCGAAGGGGGTAAATTCCCCGACCCTCTGGGTCGCAAAGAATAAAAGTCGTGCTATATTACTCAATTATGAGTGATCATCAGACGTGTCCTAACAATTAGCCAAAAAGGCGGAGCCAAACTTTGTCCGTAACAGTATATTACGGTTGCCTAAACCCAAAGGAGGGCTCCGTAATGAAAAATACCTCGATAAGTCTGTTTCGTCAAATCCTGGATCTGGTTCCCAAGCATGAATTCGAGAAAATTATCATGAAACACAACGGTGACAAGCATAAACAGACGTTTGATTGTTGGGCGCACTTTGTTTCAATGATTTTCTGCCAATTAGCACAAGCCAACAGTCTGCGAGAGATTTGCGGAGGTTTGAAAACCTGCGGAGGCAAATTGAATCATCTTGGTGTGGAATCCGCTCCCACTAAATCCAACTTGTCGTAAGCCAATGCCCACCGCTCTCCGAAGATGTTCGGCGATATTTTTCATATGCTTCTGGGACACTGCCATGCAATTGCGCCACGGCATGAGTTTTCGTTTCCCAAGAAACTTTACAGTCTCGACGCAACGCTGATTGAGCTTTGCGTTAAAGTTTTTCCATGGGCAACCTATCGGCAAACCAAAGGGGCAATCAAGCTCAATATGCTGTTGGATCACGATGGTCATCTTCCCGTGTTCGTTGATTTCACCAATGGAGATGTTCATGAGGTAAACAGCGCCAGACGAATGGAACTCCCGCGTGACAGCATGGTGGTTTGTGATCGCGGATACGTCGATTTTTCCATGCTGTATAAATGGAATCTCTCCGGAGTGGATTTTGTCACGCGCCTCAAGACCAATGCGACCTACGACATCCCGGAATACGATGTCAAGCAATATCCCGGAACCGTCTTGAGCGATGAAATTATTTTTTTGCGCGGATCGCAAGACAAATATCCGGAACGTCTCCGCAAAGTGGTCGTCTGCGATGTGGAAAACCATCGGACATTGACCTTGCTAACCAACAATTTTGAGCTGGACGCACAAATGATCGGCGACATCTATAAGGCTCGCTGGCAAATCGAAAGCTTTTTCAAGATGCTCAAGCAGAACTTCAAGATCAAAACGTTCATCGGCACCAGCGAAAATGCGGTTCGGATTCAAGTTTGGACAGCGCTTATCGCTATTTTGCTGACCAAGTACCTGAAGTTTTTGTCGAAAGCGCAATGGCATTTTTCAACCCTGGTCACTTTCCTGAAATGGAATCTATTTGTTTACCGCGACTTGCGCCAATGGCTGGATCAACCATTTACCAAACCGCCGGAGCCGGATTTATTTCAACCAGAGTTCGCTTTTTAGGACAGCAGATTTACAACAAAGGGGGGCTACTTTTGAGAATTGGTGTGAAATAGATGAAAATGAGGGGGCGCAATCAGAAGATTACGCCATGGGGAAAATTGTTAGGACAGGTATGAGATATACTATAGATATGATTACTACGGAAGCAGCGACCTTGGCAGACGCGCTTGCCGCTATCCGGGAGCTGAAGACACTTGTTCAAAAGCAAACCGAAGAGATATTGAATCTCAAAGCAGCTCTGGCAGATGCCAGAGCTGAAATCACAGTTCTGAGAACCGAAAACGCCGCGTTGAAAAAACAGAACGCCAAACTTGAATATGAAAACACTTGGCTGAAGCGTCAGATTTTCGGTTCCAAATCAGAGCGTTTTTTGCCGGTGACCGACCAATCCGTTTTGTTGCCTGGATTTGATGAAACAAGTGAATCGGCGGTCTCAGCCGAGTTGCAGACTATTGCGGAGCATACGCGGAAAGTCCGAGAGAAAAACGGTTGGGAGGAAATTCCTGCCGATCTTCCCCGCGAGGATCGGATCATCGATATTCCGGAGGAAAAACGTCAGGGAATGGAGTTGATCGGCTATGAGGATTCCGAACGATTGGCGATCCGCAGCGGCTTGTATGTGATCCGCTACCGCCGGGCCAAATACGCGGCTCCTAGAGATCCGCTCCAAGGCGTTCGGACAGCCCCCGCGCCCGGTGATTATTTCAACAGTCCGAGTGGAAAAACAAAATATGATGTCTCCATTCCGGCGAAAGTCATTGCCGATAAAACGGAACACTCGATTCCGCTGGAACGTCAAGTGAAAATGTTTGCAAGCGAGGGTGTCCAGATCGCCCCGTCCACCTTGGCGCATCTTTTCCAAAACGGTGCCCAGAGCCTCAAGGTTCTTTATGACCGGATGGTGGAACTGATTATGAAGTGTGAGATACTCCATGTTGATGAAACCTTCCTTGCACTTGCCGTTCCCGGACACGGCAAGTGTAAGACTGCTTATTTCTGGTGCCGGATGACAGGAATTGGTCCGCCGATGGTGGTCTTTCATTTTTCTCCATCACGCTCACAGGATGTTGCTCAACTGTTGCCGGGCGATTATTCCGGAACGATTATTCGCGATTCCTATATCGGCTATGAAAAGCTTGCCTGTGAAGCCGCTTGCTGCTGGGCTCATTATAGACGGCGCGTATTCAATGCCCATAAAGCAGATTTTGTTAAAAGCACGCGGATGCTTGACATGATTCGCGATCTCTACCGGATTGAGCGAGCAGCCAGAAATAAAGCCGAAGCCAAAGGCTCTGAAACAGCATTATTTCAAGCTCGAAAAATCGCACGCCGGGATTCGCGTAAAATTGTTGACGATATCTTTGCGCTTTGCCGGGAATGGCAACAGAATGAGTTGCCGTCCTCGTCATTGGCAAAAGCCGCAACTTATGCGCTGAATATTGAAAACGAGCTCAAAAAGTTCCTTGATGATCCCAAATTGAATCTTGACAATAATCCCGCCGAGATTCAGATGAGGAGAATTTCAATCGGAAGACGCAACTGGCTTTTCACCGGAAGCGAGACTGGCGGACAGAATCTGGCGATCCTCTTCTCCTTCGCCGCGACCTGCAAAGCCAATGCCGTCAACTATCGTCAATGGCTGGAAGACGTTTTGATCCGCATCAATACCACGCCAGCATCGCTGATCGACACGTTGCTTCCTCAAAACTGGAAATTTCAACCCCGCTCCGAGATATCCCGTTAAAGCCACGCAAACGCACGTTTGAGCAAGTGTAACAGGGGTCCCTCATTCTCCGGTCAAGACGAAAAATCCGTTCCGGTGCATTCAATGGTAAAAAATCACGACCAAAAATTTTGCTCCGCACGCCTCTGCCATGGGGATGACTGGGGACTTACATTACTGGGTTGTGCCGTCAATAGATGTGTACTATATTATGTAAACGTCAAAAAGGATTAGGAAAAATGGCGAATGCATACGAACAACATGATATATCGGATGAATCTTGGGCTAAAATCAATTTTTTGCTGCCGGGGTGCAAAGGAACTTGGAGAGGCAATGCACGCGATAATCGACAATTTCTAAATGTCGTTTTTGGTATTTTACGAACGGGTGAACCTTGGTGTAATGCCCCTCGTTTTTCAAAGGCGGCATTACGTAGAAGCAGTCAAAAAATGAAGATTTCATTTTTTGAGAATCCTTTACGCCGCCCGATACTCTCTCATACAGCCGATGCCGTTTTTCTGACGACCGCGCTTCATGTGCCCTGTCTCTCTCTGCGGTAATGAACCGGTGGAACTCCGGAAAAGTTTTTGAACGCTTTGGAAAAATGATAACGGTCGGCATATCCTGTTTCCTGCGCAATTTCATCCATTGTTTTTTCCGTATGATGGAGCAGCCAGGACGCCCGGAGCATTCTGAGCTCAAAGAGGAAGAAATTCGGCGTTTTCTTCGTTTCCCTCATGAAGAGCCGGTAGAAACTGTTGCGCGACATATTAACACGTCGGCAGAGTTCGCTATTCGTCGGCGGTGAATCCAGTTCGCTCTCCATGATTGCCACGGACTTTGCGATTCTCGGATCAAGGTTATCCCGTGCTGAATTCAGAAAATCCTCCGGAGAAATCAGACTGAGATAATGCGATACAATGCCTTGAATTGCCATCAGGCGCGATGTCTCATCAGACAAAGACAGAAAATGAGCCAGTTCCGACCTGAGGAAAGCGGGCGGGAAGGTATAGATTCTGCGTCGGACATTATCGAACTGCGCTCCGATTTTGAAATTTACAGAGAAATGCGGGACAACCCGATCAAGTTCCGTCGAAGTCGCAATATGGGACGGGATCAGGAACACATCCCTGGAGGTCAGCGGATAAACAATATTCTGAAAAATGATCTTTGCGCCGTTTGCCTGATTCCAGTAGAGACGCCAGTATTGCCCGAAATTCCGGGGATAATTCCATTCCCTGAGAATATGAAAGGAATAGTTGCAGATTTCCAGAACAGGAAACGACGGCGCCCCCTGCCGGTTCTGCGATTCCTCACGCTCCCAGAGCAGCGGAGCAATTTTTCTGATTATGGAACAATTTGACATTGAATAGATACGATATGACATTTACAATTTTTCAAATCTAATTATAATATATGCATGAAACACAGGATGTCAAGGTATCATGCGCAACTTTTCTTTTTCGGCAAACGAGAGAAAAACAGTATGGAGATGATACCTTGGTTTGGGATCATTTGAAATCAATTTTTAGGAGGATTTATATTCTATGGCAAAGAAGTTTGTTTACAAATTTGAATGAGATTGAAAATATCAGCTGCAAATTCCTGTCTTGATTTTTTAG
>JABLTK010087657.1_pt1 | contig 11128 bp, 9 predicted proteins | sample 7160131 | NCBI WGS metagenome assembly JABLTK01 (sample SAMN14651221, study PRJNA627086) | human gut metagenome | isolation source: feces | host: Homo sapiens
AACAGACAAAGAGGTGTCAGCGTTTGCGACACCTCTTTTTGCAGTCTAAATTGCTATGACCGGCTCTTTAAGCACATTTTTTGCACTTTCGAGCAAATATTTATGACCGTTGTGAAACGGATTGAATTCGCAGATGACAGCTGTTGCCATAACTATTCCTCCGAAGCCTTTATTTCGCATACATATTGTAAAAAACACTTGAAAACATACATAATTTGGAGTATCATATGTATGTGTGACCTGTCAATTTTGAAAAGTCTTTTTCTGATTTACATTATAGTATAAAATATGACGACAGGCAAATATATTTCTTATATTTTAAACTGAAAACAACTACCAAAGGGGACGATTGTAATGAAAATTCTCGTAATCAACGCAGGCAGTTCCTCGCTCAAGTACCAGCTTATTGATACTGACAACGAGGCAGTTCTCGCAAAGGGTAACTGTGAAAGAATCGGTCAGAACGGTGCTTTCATTGGTTTTAAAACACCCGACGGCAAAAAAATCAACCGCAAAACACAGATGCTTAATCACACTCAGGCTTTTGAGGCTGTTAAAAATGCACTCTTAGATCCCGAATACGGTGCAATCAGCGATTTGTCCGAGGTTTCCGCCGTAGGTCACAGAGTTGTGCAGGGCGGTGCGTACTTTGACAAGTCGGTGCTTGTAGATAACTCGGTAATCAACAAAATCAGAGAGCTTGCTCCTCTTGCACCTCTTCACAACCTTGCACACCTTCAGGGCATTGAGGCCTGCACAAGAGTTTTCGGTCCGAAAGTTCCGCAGGTTGCGGTTTTTGATACTGCTTTTCACCAGACAATGCCCGAAAAAGCATTTATGTATGCAGTGCCTTACAAGTATTATGAAAAGTTCGGTGTAAGAAAGTACGGCTTTCACGGCACATCTCACCGTTATGTTTCCGAAAAAATGGCTGACCTTATGGGCAGAAAAAAGGAAGAGCTCAAGCTTATTACCTGTCACATCGGCAACGGTTCTTCAATCACAGCCGTAAAGGGCGGTAAGGTTATCGACACTACAATGGGACTTACTCCTCTCGGTGGTTTTATGATGGGTACCCGTTCAGGTTCACTTGATCCGTCTGTTATCACATTTATCGCTGAAAAAGAGCATCTCACTCCCGAGGAAATGTCAAAGATTCTCAACAAGGAATCGGGACTTTTGGGCATTTCGGGCGTTTCGTCCGACGACCGTGATGTTTGTGCAGCCGAAGCAGACGGCAATATGAGAGCTCACCTTGCCCACGAAATGCTTTACTATCAGATTGCAAAGTACATCGGCAGTTATTATGTAGCGCTCGGCGGTTGTGACGGCATCGTATTCACGGCAGGTATCGGTGAAAACCAGCCTATGCTCCGTGAAAAGGTTTGCGACTATCTTGAATGCCTTGGCGTTAAGTTGGATAAGGAATTCAACAAGCAGGCTACATGCGGCGTTACAGGCACGCTCTCAACTCCTGATTCTGCAATCAGAGTTGAACTCATTGCAACCGACGAAGAAATGGTTATCGCAAGAGATACAAGAGCCATTGTTGAGGCACTTTAATTGAAATAAATCTGCCACGCAGTAAATATTACATAAGAAAACAGGTTGTCATATGACAGCCTGTTTTTTTGTTTATGGTTATTTCTTATCCGTATTTTTAAATTTGAACGCATTGCGTTCAACCGTGTGCAACACACACGGCCGGCGAACACGGTTCGCCCCTACATTACAATAATTCATAAAATCTACGAATTGGTAACTGTTCCGTCCGTCACGGTGTCGCTTGTGTCCCTGAATAAAAGTGTAATACACCAGATTGCGGAAAGTCCGACAAGGATATAAACAATACGGCTTATGATTCCTGTCTGTCCGCCGCAAATCCACGCAACAAGATCAAACTGAAAAATGCCGACACTTCCCCAGTTGAGTCCACCGATAATAAGAAGCGTCAATGCTATTTTATCGAGCATTCAAAGTCCTCCTTTGTATTTGCTGAAAATAGTATTGACGCAATTTTTCGTTTTATTCAATTTAAATCAGAATTTAATCAACAATGCAAGGAGCAAAATCAGCACTCCGAGAAAAATTACCGCACCGCCAATCATTCTTGTGATTTTTACGGCTTTCTGAATTTTGAATTTTGAAATCATATTTTCCGTGGGAAACGGAAGAATAATGAGCATAATTCCGAGAATTACACAGCTTGCAAGTGCGACGGTAAGACCGACCTCTCTTGCAAACGAGAGCATAAAAAGTCCGATTGGAATTCCGAACACACAAATCATATTGATTACCGCAAACAGCTTGCCGAAACGCTCGCCCTTTTCGTAAAATTTATTTGCTTTAATATGACACTCATCATCACAATACTGGTCAAAATACGATATCTGTTTTCCGCAGAATTCACATTTTTTCATGGACACACCTCGTTGTTTCATTTTAAATCGTTCACAGAATATTTTAACACACAAATCGACATATTTCAACTTGAACAAATGTACATTTTCGGGTATATGCTTTGTTGAAAAAATTTTTGCAATGTGGTATGCTGAAAAGAGGTGATTTTATGGAGAGCTTTTTCGTTGCGCTTAATGCGGTTCTGCCGATGTTCATAATGCTTTTCATCGGTTTTCTTGTGAGAAAATTAAAAATTTTGCAGGACAGCTTTCTGCCTCAGCTTAACAAAATTGTTTTCAATGTATTTTTTCCGTTTCTGATGTTCAATAACATCTACGGCTCAGATTTTTCAAGCGTTTTCAGCCCTAAACTGCTTGCCTTTGCGGTTATTGGCGTGTTCACGATTTACTTTTTGTCAATCGGGTTTACACTCCTTGTTGAAAAGTCAAATTACAGCCGTGGTGCGATGATTCAGGCGATTTACCGCAGTAATTTTGTCCTTATGGGACTTCCGATTGCGGCGAATATTTTCGGCAAGGATAAGCTTGGCATGACAGCCGTGCTTGTTGCTGTTGTTGTTCCGATTTACAATATGCTTGCCGTCATCACGCTTGAAATTTTCAGAGGGCAAAAGATAAATGTGCTGAAAATTTTAAAAGGCATTGCCAAAAATCCGCTGATTATCGGCTCTGTACTCGGACTTTTGTCTGTTGCGTTCAATATAAGCCTTCCGGAAACAATTGACAAAACGGTTTCGGATATTGCGGCGGTTGCAACTCCGCTTGCGCTGATTGTACTTGGTGCGTCTGTCACATTTGACAGCATAAAAGGCTGTTCACGCAACCTCATAATCTGCATAATCGCAAGACTTGTTGTTGTGCCGGCACTTTGTCTGGGTACGGCGGCGCTTATAGGAATCAGAGGAGTTGACTTTGTGTCGCTTATCGGACTTTTTGCATCTCCGTGTGCGGTTTCGTCATTCACAATGGCTCAGCAAATGGACAGCGACTTCAAACTTGCAGGTGCGGCGGTTGTGTTCACTTCGGTTTTAGCGTGTTTCACGATGTTTTTGTGGATTTTCTTCTTCAGACAGGCAGGTTTCTTTTGATAATCTGCACAAGTTTCAGACACATGATTTATTCAATGTGTAAAGTTAAACGATATTATTACTATCAATAATAAAAAATAGTATAACAGTCTTGACTTTTATTACTGTTAGTGTTAGAATACTCGCATAGGGTAACGGTTTACAGGAAATGACTTGAAATACTGCAAGGTTAAACTGTTACTTTATTAAACAGCTATTTCCTTCTTTTTTTATTATTTTGTGGGCGTAAGAAAACGGAGTGCGTAATGCACTCCGTTTTCTTTTATACGAATTTTCTGGATATAACAAAATAATTGCAACACCGTAGCATCCGCCCATACATTTAAACGCAACTTCTATATATACAAAAACAGTCGGGCGACAATCATTTGCATTTTGCAAACTGTCTGCCCGACCGCAATTTTCAATTTTCCATTTTCAACTTTACATTTAATTAAAACTTCCACTCGGGCATAATATGCTTTTATTATTACATACTATCTTCCCGAACCGGGTGCAGCGACACGCTGCCGATCAATCTGTTTTTTGATTTTGTCAAAGGTTACACCGTATTTTTCGGCAATGTCTTTGGCATAGCTTACACCTTGAGGCGGAGCGATGAAAACCTTGAACGAACGCTGTCCGTTTTCGACACCTGTTACCAGACTTTCAATCTTGCTGTCGCCCTTTACGGTTGTGTTCACCTCGTCAAGATTGCGAGCTAAATCGTGCATATGGGTATTAAAAATCGCCCTTGTGCCGAGATATCGCATTGATTTGACAACATCACGGGCAATGTACAAGCCCTCGGCAACATTGGTTGTTGCAAGGCTTTCATTGAGCAAAAGCAGGCTGTAACGGCTTGCCGAGGAGAAAATTTCGGCAAGTCTTTTGCTTTCTTCACCGAGTCTGCCGAGGTCAACGGTATCGTTTTCATCGGCAGGAAAATGCGTAAAAATGCTGTCACATGGGCTGAATTTCATCTGCGTTGCAGGAACATATATTCCGTTCTGAGCAAGCAGAAACGCAAGTCCGACCGCCTGAGTAATCGTGGTTTTACCGCCACGGTTCGGACCTGTCAGAATGTAAATTCGCCTATCATCGTTAAAATCAATATCGTTTGTGACAATATCCAAATTCTCACCGTTTGCCGATTTTATGCCGAGTTTGAGGTTGTAAACATCTCTAAGACAGCAGTTTCTGTCCTCTTTCGGCAAAACTTCTGCCTTGCACAGCGGAAGATTTTTCTTTTTCATCTTATCACAAAGCTCTGCAAAACGAATATAGAAAATGATTTCGGGCATAAGCGAAACGAACGAGTAGCCGTTGACATTGACATATCTGTTGAGCATTGATTTTATGTCATTTACGGTTCTGCGGAGGATATCGGTCACAACATTTTTGAGTGCGTCAGACATAGGATCTGCGCCGGTCAGCGAGCTGTTCATAGTGTGGTTTACATCCTGCTGAGCGCCCACAACAAACTGTCCCAGCCCGAACTGCGAGGTTGACGGATTGGACGGATGAAAGCTTAAAAATCCCGAAACATCGTTGCCGTGGTGCAGTTCGTTGTCACGGTTTGTAAACTTCATAAATCTTTTGAGAATACCGCTGTCGGTAAATTCTTTGTCATTGAGTGAGATTACACCCACACTCTTTGGGCGGAGCAAATCGTCAAGATTCACACCGAGTGTAATGCTCTTGAGCTTTTGAGCCTTTGCAAGCGTATCTATTATATCCTTTTTCAGTTCGGGAAAACCGCTGTCATTGTAAATTGACTGAACATTTTTCTTGAGTTCAAGCAGACCCTGCGACTTTACTTCAATTGTTTCAAGCGTGTTTTTTATTCTTGTAATGCAATCGACATAGCCGTCCATTTCACGAAGTCGGTTTACAAGCTGCCACAAGGAAGATGCCTCGGTATCCTTTTGAAAGCGCTCAATTTCACGCAAATCGTTCAGCTTTACAAGGAGTGCGGATAGATCATCACGAAGTTTCGGAAAACGGAGAAAATCCTCAAAAACATCGCAACGATATTTTATAACTTCCTCGTCATCCGTAATATTTATCAGCAGCTGCTTTATGCTGTTGCGTTCATACTGCTCTTTTGTGAGAGCGTCACATATATAATCAACCGACAAATCATTCAGCGCCTCTTTGTTGAGAGTTCTGTAGGATGCATTTGAATTTGTCGGGTGTAATAAGCTGAATTTTTCCATAATTCACCGCCGAAAAAATTTGCCGTATAACGGCTTTAATTGAATGATAGCACAAAAAATTTTTGTTTTCAACCGAGAAATCGAAAATTTGCACTTTGGCTGATTGTGTGATATCATAGCTTTGGAGCAGATTGCTCTCAAAAACAAAATAACGGTCGGGAGGATTGACTTATGGATAAAAAGATGCTTGACAGAATTAACGAGCTTGCAAAAAAGAAAAAGGAACAGGGACTTACCGAGGCTGAGCAAAAAGAACAGAAAGAGCTGTACAAAATTTATCTCGGTGAAATCCGCACACAGTTCAACGCAACACTTGACAATGTAAGCGTTGAAGAAAAGGACGGCACTGTAAAACCGTTCAAAGAGGCATACAAGAAGCCGTATGACAAGAACTGATTTTGACATTCAAACAGAAGTCATGCGAAAATTTAATTACACAGTCAAACAAAAAAGCAGTTCCGATTTTGGAACTGCTTTTGTTTTATAAAGTCATTTAATTACTTGTATCTTCTTCCGCCCTTTTGGTTGTTCTTTGGAAGCTGAATTTCGGCAGTATCGTACTTACTGCGTCTTTCTGACTTTCTGCCTGAAGATGAGTAATCATCGGCATAATCATCGTTACTGCTGTAACGCTGTGGCTGTGCAGATTTGCTCTTTGGAGCGTTACTTCTGCCGCCGACTGTGACTCTCTTCTTTCTGTTGAGAACAGTTGAAATTACAAAGTACACAATGCCTGCAACACCGAGTGAGAGTAGAACGAGTGAAACATAGAACATCCAATGACCGTTGTCGCCCTTGCTGTTATTGTTCTTGATGAAGTTAAAGTCATCACCGTCAGAACTCGATGTGTCGGTATTTTTAAGATTTTTTGCGATATCCGACCAGTCGTTGCTTGAAAGAGTTTTTTCGTCAATGTTATCGTCAGACTTGATGAGCGACGCTGACGGAGCAGTATTTGACGGAGCAACATAGGACTGACCGCCGCCTACATATGACGGCTCAGAGTAGTAGTAAGTCTGACTGCTGCTGTAATTATTGTCATAACTGTTATTGTTGTAGTCATAGCTACTGTCATAGTTATAGCTGTTGTCATATGACGAATCACTTGACGAATAGCCGGGATCTACATATGATGAGCTGTCCGACGAGTCCGGATACACAGGATCGGGCTGTGGCTGCGGCTCCGGCTCAGGCTCAGGCTCCGGTGATGGTTCCGGTGATGGTTCCGGTTCGGGCGGCGGCTCTACGGGATCAACAATAACGCTTGAATCTCCGCCGGGATCAACCTCCTCACCGACTGCCGATACGGAAAAGCTCACAGCAGAAATGCTCAAAAGTGCCGTCAGAAAAATTGCGCAAAGCTTTGAATGTTTTTTCATAAAAGCCCCTTTCTTCAGAATAATCTGAAAATGCGTCTGTTGTATGTCCGATATCAATTATTTTGAGCTTTTATCGGATGCCGATGTTGTTGATGCCGATGTTGTAGGCTCAACCGCAACGAAGAAGAGTTCGGGCTTATACTTGTCAATAACCGAAGTGTTTTCTTCATACTTGAGTTTCTCTGCAAGACTGTCAATGTACTTTGAAAATTCGTCTGACTTCATTGACGCAAGTACACTGGCTCTGTTTGATTCGTTGCCGATATAGCTGTCAACATCCTTGCTGACGTCTTTCTTATAAACGAGATAGTAGATTGCGCTGTCGCCGCTGCCAACCTTGAGAGTTTCAGCCTTGCCTGTTTTAAGCTTGCCGATAGCCTCTTTAAGCTCGTCACCGATTGAGCTCTTGTCGAGAACTTCTACCTTTGAAACAGAAGAATCTGTTCCCGAACCGCTTGACTTCTTGTATGATGCAATAACATCATCAAAAGAACCGCCCTTGTTAAGGTCATTCTTGTAGCCGTTAAGCTGATCCTCAACCTTCTTGATTTCCTTGTCGCTCATTGCAACATTCTTTGATGAACCTGCCTCATCTTTTGTTGATGTATAAAGGTTCACGGGAAGATATGAGTAGTCCGTATAGTTTTCCTTGAAATACTTTGTAAGGTCGGCGTCGGAAACTTCCTTTGAACCGCCCTTGCCGTAAACTGCTTTGAAGAGAGCCTCATACTTTGTGTTGTAGAGAGTTGTGCAGTATGCAAAGCTGTCGAGTGAAACGCCGTACTTTTCATACTGCTTCTTCATCGGCATTACATAACCCTGTGACGCATACGGGCCGACATTCCAGTATGATTCAGCCTGACTTGTTGCGGAGTCAAGAGTTGCCTGACCGATGTTTACATTTTCCTTTTTAAGCTGTTCGTCAACTACGAGGTAGCTGAGGCACATTTTCTTAGCCTGATCTTTAATCCACTCTCTTGCAACCTGCTCGTTGCCGTCATCGTCCTTGATTTTTTCATCAAGCCACTTGTCAGATGTCGAATCATAATCGTCAAGCTTTTTAGCATATGACTCAGCCTGACTGTAAGCTGCATTGAGTGAGTAGATATAAACGCCGATGGCAAGCTCGTTGTCGCTTGTCTTATACGACCATTCTTTGTTGATTGTTGTGGGTGTACAACCTGCAATTGCAAAAACTGAGAACATCATAACAATTGCAAGTAAAAATGAACCAACCTTGATATTAGGCTTCATAGTTTTTTACCGTCCTTCTGAAAAATTAAATGCAAAGTGTCCTGCAAACACACTTTCACAGGATAATGTACCTTACGATTATACACAAAAAAATCGTCATTGTCTACATTTTTATAAAATTTTGTTGAGAATTTCCACCGAAAAACAGCATTTTTGTAGTTTCGGGAGGTTTTTTCTTAACAAATTACGGTTTCATACCGTTAAATTACTGCACACCGAAAATTTTGGTGAGGATTTCAAGCGGAGCGGAGCTGTTTTTGCACTCAACCGCAACGCACGGTTTTGCTCCGGCAACAAGCTTTGCCTTTCCGCCCAAAGCAATGAGCAAGTCGGCAACCTGAGGGGATTTGAGTTCGTTTACAAAGAGCATAAGTGTTGTGCCGTTCTGTCTGATTTCGTAAATACCCATTGAGTAAGCCTTGTTACGCACAAGGGCAATGTCGATAAGTCCGAGAACCGAGTTCGGAATCTTGCCGAATCTGTCCTGCAACTCGTCAATAACATCGTCTGCGTCCTCATTACTGCGGATATCGGCAATTCTGCGGTAAACATCAAGACGAAGTGTAAGACTTTCAACATAGCTTTCGGGAATATGAGCGTCAACCGAAATATCAATAAGACAGTCGAGGTCTTTTGTGACATTCTGCTCGCCCTTTTCCTCGCTTACTGCCTCATCAAGAAGCTTGAGATACATATCGTAACCGACCGATTCCATATGCCCGTGCTGCTGTGCGCCCATAATATTGCCCGCACCTCGCAGTTCAAGGTCACGCATTGCAATGCGGAAGCCGCTGCCGAATTCTGTAAATTCCCTGATTGCGGCAAGCCTTTTCTGCTGAATCTCCGTGAGAACCTTGTTCCGTCTGAAGGTAAAGTAGGCATATGCCCTTCGTGAACTTCTGCCCACACGGCCTCTGAGCTGATGCAACTGTGAAAGTCCCATACAGTCGGCATTTTCTATAATAAGGGTGTTGGCATTCGGCAAATCGACACCCGTTTCGATAATTGTCGTGCAGACAAGCACATCAATCTCCTGTTCAAGCATCTGTCGCCAAACTTCGCTGAGTTCGCCCTCTTTCATTTTGCCGTGACCGATTGCGATTTTTGCCTCGGGAACAGCCTCTTGAATTTTTGCGGCACATGAAGAAATTGTTTCAACATTGTTGTGAAGATAGAACACCTGACCGCCACGGCGGAGCTCACGGCGGATTGCCTCGTTGATAACCGCATCATCGTGTTCAAGCACATATGTCTGAACAGGCTGACGGTTTGTCGGTGCTTCTTCGATAACGCTCATATCACGCAGACCGCTCATTGCCATATTGAGGGTTCTCGGAATAGGAGTAGCCGAAAGCGTAAGCACATCGACATTTTTGCACAGCTCCTTGAACCTCTCCTTTTGAGCAACACCGAAACGCTGTTCCTCATCTATGATTGCAAGTCCGAGGTCACGGAATTCAACATCCTTCTGCACAAGTCTGTGAGTTCCGACAATCATATCAATTTCTCCTCGCTTTAGCTTTTGGAGAATTTCTTTCTGCTGTTTTGCGGTACGGAATCTTGAAAGCAGTTCCACACGAACGGGATAGCCCTCAAAACGCTTGATTACCGTCTGATAATGCTGCCATGCGAGAATTGTTGTGGGGCAGAGCAATGCGCATTGCTTTGAATCTGCAATACACTTAAAAGCGGCACGGAGTGCAACCTCTGTTTTGCCGAATCCGACATCACCGCAGAGAAGTCTGTCCATCGGCGACGAACGCATCATGTCATGCTTGATTTCCTCACAACAACGCAGCTGGTCGGGAGTTTCGTCATATTCAAAGCTGAGTTCAAAATCTCTCTGCCACTCGTTATCTGCCGAAAAGGCATAGCCCTTGGCTTTCATACGCTGTGAGTAAAGCTCAATAAGCTCCTTGGCAATGTCCTTGACAGAGGTTTTAACCCTTGCCTTTGCCTTTTGCCAGTCGCCCGAACCGAGTCGGTTAAGCTTAACCCTTGAATCCTCTTTCGGACCTATATATTTTGCAACCATATCAAGCTGTGTGACAGGCACATAAAGCACATCGCCCTTTGCGTAGTCAATCTTGATATAGTCCTTTATAACTCCGTGAGTATCAATTTTTCTTATACCGCCGAACACACCGATACCGTGAACATTGTGTACAACATAATCACCGGGGGCAAGCTCTGAAAGGCTGTAAATTTCCTGTCCCGTCCTTTTCTTCTTCTTTTTGGACTTTTCGGGACGGTACGAAACCTGACTGTAGGTTATTGCAAAAAACTTTTGTGACGGATACTCAAAGCCCGCACTCAATGCACCCTGCATAACAAGCAATTCGCCCTTTGAAATCTTATCCGCACCCTCGCTGTAAACAGCGTTTATGCCGTCTGCGTTAAAGGTGTCACAAAGATTTTTGGCGGCTCTTTCTGTTCCTGCAAATATAACGCCCTTGCTTTCGGGGGTAAAAAGTCCGTCAACATCTTCTTTTAGCTGTTTATACGAACCGCCCCATGCCGAGAGCTGTTTTGTTGAAAAGCTGATGATTTCCGACAGCTTGATAGGCATACTTCCGTGAACAAAGTTTTCAAGCACGATTGTTCCGTGACTTTGCAAAAACTCGGTACATTCGTTGAATGTGAGCGCAAAGCGGTCAAAACCTCTGCAAAGAGTTCCGTCTTCAAAGCCTTGCATAAGGGTTTCATTGCTGATAAAGTCCATTGACTTTCCCCGTTCCTGAATTGCAGTAAATTCGGACGCAAAAACGAGGGTGTTTCTGTCGAAATAA
>JABLTK010024363.1_pt1 | contig 11121 bp, 6 predicted proteins | sample 7160131 | NCBI WGS metagenome assembly JABLTK01 (sample SAMN14651221, study PRJNA627086) | human gut metagenome | isolation source: feces | host: Homo sapiens
CGGCCGTGTCGATAATGACGACGTCGCTTCCGCGGGCCTTGGCCGCGCTCAGCGCGTCAAACACGACGGCCGCGGGGTCGCTGCCCTCCTCATGCCGGACTATGTCCGCGCCGGAGCGCTCCGCCCAGATGCCAAGCTGCTCCGCCGCCGCGGCGCGGAAGGTGTCGCCCGCGCACAGCAGCACTTTTTTGCCCTGCTCGATGAGCTGATGGGCAAGCTTGCCGATCGTCGTCGTCTTGCCGACGCCGTTGACGCCCACCATAAGAATGACGGAGGGCTTCGTTTCGAGCCTGAGCGTGGGGTCGTTCACGGTGAGCATGTTTGAAAGCAGCTCCACCAGACCCTCGCGCGCCTCATAGCCCTTGCGGAAGCGGCGCTCCCACGTCATCTTCTTGAGCGCCTGCACTATCTTGTCCGCCGTGGCCGCGCCCACGTCGCTCATGACGAGAAGATCCTCAAGGTCGTCATAGAACGTGTCGCTGTCCGGCTGGTAGTCCTGAAAAATCTCCTCAAGCTCGGCCAGATTGTTTCTGGTTTTCGTCAGGCCGGAAAAAATCTTGTCAAATAAGCCCATAGTCCACTCCTTTGAAGTTACTGCTCTATAGTTTTCTGCGCCGTCTCAAGGTCAAGCTCTATGACCGTGGACACGCCCTTTTCCTGCATGGTCACGCCGTAAAGCATGTCCGCCTCCTCCATGGTGCCGCGGCGGTGCGTGATGACGAGGAACTGCGTCTTGTCGGACATGCGGCGCATATACTGCGCGTAGCGGCTGACGTTGGCCTCGTCCAGCGCGGCCTCGATCTCGTCCATCACGCAGAACGGCGTGGGGCGGACCTTGAGGATGGCAAAGTACAGCGCGATGGCCACAAAGGCCATTTCGCCGCCGGAAAGCAGGCTGATGTTTGAAAGCGCCTTGCCGGGGGGCTGGACCTTTATGTCTATGCCGCAGTTGAGCACGTCGTTCTCGTCCTCAAGTATCAGCGCGGCCTTGCCGCCGCCGAAAAGCTCAAGGAAGGTCTGGCGGAAGCAGGCGTCTATCTCCTTGAAGCGCGCTGTGAACACGGCCTTCATTTCGCCGGTTATGTCGTTAATTATGCCGACAAGCTCACCCTTGGCCTTTTCCACGTCGTCACGCTGGCCGGTGAGGAACTCAAAGCGGCTGTTGACGCGCTCATACTCGTCGATAGCGCCGATATTCGGCGTGCCGAGGGAGCTTATCTCGCGGCGAAGCTCGTTTATGGCGCGGGTCGCCTTCTGGAGATTGGGCACGTCCTGCCGCAGGGCGGAGGCCGCACTGTGACTCAGCTCATAATTATCCCAGAGCTTGTCGAGAAGCTGCTTTTCCTCCATGTCGGCGGCGAGCTTTTTCTGCTCTATACGGGCGCTGCGGCGCTCAAGATCGAGGATGTCGCTGTTGCGCTGCTGGGCGTCCTTGTCGTTTTTGGTGCGGCGGCCCTCAAGCTCCAGCTTTCTGGCCGCAATATCGGCGATCTCGCCCTTTATGGCGGCGATCTTTTCATTTATCCCGGCAAGCTGCGTTTCCTTCTCCTGCTGGCGCGCGCGGAAGTCCGCGATACGGCGCTCATGCGTCTGGACAAGGCTTCGGCGCTGCTCACTGTCGCCGGAGAGACCGGCGAGAAGCTGCCGGAGCTGTGCGGCGCTGCCGTCGGTGGTGCGCATTTCGGCCTCAAGCGAAGACTGGCGGCTTTTAAGCTCCGCCTGATCCTCCAGCGCCATGTCGAGCTGATACCTGACGGCGGCAAGGCCGGACTTTGCGCGGCTGAGCTCATCGGCGCAGTCCTTTTCCTTCTCGCGCAGCTTTTCGCGCTGCTTTTTCAGCTTTTCAAGCTCGTTTGCGCGCGAGAGGATGCCGCTGCCCTTGGCGGCGCTGCCGCCCGTCATAGAGCCGCCCGCGTTTATAAGCTGCCCGTCGAGCGTGACGATGCGCAGGGAGTTGCCGCTCTGCTTCGACATACGCACGGCGTCAGTCAGCGTCTCGGCCACGACCGTGCGGCCAAGGAGATTTGCGAAGATATTCTTATAGCGTTCATCAAACCTGACAAGCTCGTAAGCGACGCCGACAAAGCCGGGGTCGCGCGTGGGTGCGTTCGTCATCACATTGCCGCGTATCGCGTCCAGCGGGAGAAAGGTGGCGCGGCCCGCGTCCATGCGCTTTAGCGCCTCTATGGCGCTGCGCCCGTCGTTCTGCGTGTCCACCACGATGTTCTGCGCCGCCGCGCCGAGAGCCGTCTCCACGGCGAGGGCGCATTCCGCGTCCGCGCGCACAAGGTTCGCCACCGGCCCGTGCACGCCGCGCAGGTTGCCGCGCGCGGCCTCGCGCATGACCGTCTTGACGGCCTTGGAGTAGCCCTCGTAATCCTTTTCCATCTCAGAGAGCATGGCGATGCGTGAATCCATGCTGCGCCCGTCTATCTGTATTTTCGTCGCCCGCTCCGTGACGGCGCTGAGTGCGTCCTCGCGGCTTTTGAGCTTCATGCGGCAGCCGTCAAGGACATTCGTGTTGGACTGCTGCTCCTCACGAAGCGCGGCAAGCTGGGCCTTTATCTCGCTTATGCGCGCGTCGGATTCTGATATGCGCTGCTTTATCTCGCCGGTGCGGCTTTCCTGCTCTGCAAGCTCCTTGAGCATACGCTCCCGGCTTTCTATGCTGCTTTCCACGTTGGCCTTTATGACGGCCACATTCGCCTCACACTCGGAGGCCATGGCCTCCGCCGCGGAAAGCCTTTCGCGCGCCTGCTCGCTCTCCACGTCCTTCTGGTGCATACGCTCAGATATGCTGTCGGACGAGGCGTAAAGCGCCTCAAGCTCGTGGCGGGCGCGGTCAAGCTCGGACTTGACCTGGTCATACTCCTGATTGACGGCGTCGGCCTGCTCATGCAGCTTGTCCAGCGTCGCCATCCACACGGATATCTCCTGAATGCGCAGCTCGTCGCGCAGCATGAGATAGCGCTTCGCCGTTTCCGCCTGCTTTTTCAGCGGGCCGACCTGCATTTCAAGCTCTTCTATCTTGTCGTTTATGCGCAGGAGGTTTTCCTCGGTCTTGGCAAGCTTGCTTTCGGCCTCCTCCTTGCGGTAGCGGTAGCGCGAGATACCGGCGGCCTCCTCAAAAACCTCGCGCCTGTCGGCGCTCTTGGTGGAGACGATGTCGGCGATCCTGCCCTGCCCGATGATGGAATATCCGTCGCGGCCTAGGCCGGTGTCCATGAGAAGGCTGTTTATGTCCTTGAGGCGGACTGACTGACGGTTGATGTAATACTCGCTCTCTCCGCTGCGGTAATAGCGGCGCGTGAGCATGATCTCACTGCTGTCGCTGTCGAAGATATGGGCGGAGTTGTCGATTATAAGGCTGACCTGCGCGAAGCCAAGCGCGCCGCGCTTCTCCGTGCCGCCGAATATAACGTCCTCCATCTTGCTGCCGCGCAGGGCCTTCGTGCGCTGTTCGCCCATGACCCAGAGTATGGCGTCGGATATATTCGACTTGCCGGAGCCGTTCGGCCCGACAATAGCCGTTATGTCCTTTTCAAATGTGAGCCGGGTCTTATCCGCGAAGGATTTAAAACCCTGTATCTCCAATGCTTTTAAATACAAATGCTTAACCTCAATCACAAAAAAACTAACGAGATATTATACTATATTCTTTCCGGCTTTTCAACGGAAAGTACGGCGATTTCGCCGTTTTCCGGCGGAAGCGGCCTCACCTTCAGCCCCGCAAGGCCGAACTGGGCGCAGAGGGCGGCGATATTACCCCTGTGCTGGCCTATCATCTGGCTGAGCTTCGGCGCGGCAACGCCGAGGACGACCGTGCTGCCCGGCTCGATTCCGGCAAGCAGCGCCTGCGCCTTTTGCAGCATGATGCGGCTTTTCACAAGCTCGCCCAGCGCCGGGTGGTAAGCCCCGCCCGCCGCCGCGCCGGAGGAAAGCTCCTCCGTCGGGTTCAGGCCCAGGCGGATCACCGGGATGCCCGCGGCCTCAAAAAGCGGCACAAGGCGCGCGCAGTACTCCACGGCGTCCTCAACCGTATGCTCCTTATACCGCCCCGCCTGCCACAGATCGTAAAGCGCCGTGTCGCGCACGATGACAGTGGGGTAGATGCGCACGCCGTCCGGCTCAAGGGCGATGATGCGCCGCGCCGTGTCCACGCTGCGCTCGATGCTGTCGCCGGGAAGCCCGGTCATCATCTGCAATATCAGGCGGAAGCCCGCGGCCTTTATCATACGGGAGGCATTTTCCACATCCTGCGCGGTGTGCCCGCGCCCGGCAAGGCGCAGCACCTCCTCGCACATGGACTGCGCGCCGAGCTCCACCGTCTCAACGCCGTATTCGGCAAGGCGCTTCAGCACAGCGCCGTCTATGGCGTCAGGCCGCGTGGAAAGGCGGATGGAGTCGATATCGCCGCGGTCGAGATGCGCCTTTGCCGCGGCGAGAAGCGCCGTCTGCTCATGTATGGGGATGGCTGTAAAGCTGCCCCCGTAAAACGCCAATTGCCGCTTTGCCCCCGTGCGGGGCAAGGCGGCTGCGTCCTCTATCGCTTTGTCAACATCCCGCGCCGCGGCGGGAACGGTGCTGCCGGATATTCTGCGCTGATTGCAGAACACACAGTCGTTCGGGCAGCCCAGATGCGGCACGAACACGGGGATTATACTTTCACGCGTGCTCATTCGCCAAGCGCCTCCAGCGCGCCGCGCGCGGCCATCTGCTCGGCCTCTTTCTTCGTTCTGCCGCTGCCCTCTCCGGCGGCGACGCCGTTTATATACACGCGGAAGGTAAAGACCTTGTTATGGTCGGGCCCGCGCTCATCCGAAAGCTCATAGCTTATATGCTGGCCGCTCTTCTTCTGCACGAGCTCCTGAAGCTGCGTCTTATAATCGGCGGAGCGGTGCTGCGCGCCGAACTCGGCGTTGCTGAGTATCTTGTCCATGATGAAGCGGCGAGACTCGTCCATCGCGCCGGAGTCGAGATACATCGCGGCGATGATGGATTCCACTATGTCGGCAAGTATGGACGGGCGCGCGCGGCCGCCGGTGTGCTCCTCCCCGCGGCCAAGGCGCATATACTGCCCCAGCCCGAGCTGGAGCGCGACGCCGTGCAGACTGGTCTCACAGACGAGCTCCGCGCGCAGGCGCGTCATTTTCCCCTCGGGCAGCTTCGGCTCGTGCCGGTAGAGGAAATCCGCCGCGACGAGGCCGAGAATGGAGTCACCGAGGAACTCAAGGCGCTCATAGCTCTCCGCGCCGCCGTGGCGCTCGTTCGCGTAGGAGCTGTGCGTCAGCGCCGTGAGGAGAAGATTTTTATCTTTGAAGGTATAGCCTATCCGTTTTTCAAGCTGTTCCATTATGCCTGTTCGCCTTTGATCTTCATATATTCGATATTGTCGTTGATGTCGCCGATAAGGCCGGAGTCAACAAAGGCCACCGCCTGACGGACGGCCGCGAAGAGACTGGCCGCGTTGGACGAGCCGTGCGCCTTTATGACGGGCTTTGAAATGCCGATGAGCGCCGTGCCGCCGACCTCGTTGACGTCCATTGACTTCTTCATTTCCTTGAGGTCCGATTTCAGCACCGCGGCGGCAAGCTTATTGACCGTGCTTTTGTAAAACACGCCCTTCAGCGCGCCCATCATGAACTTTATGACGCCCTCGGTGGTCTTGAGCAGCACGTTGCCCGTGAAGCCGTCAGTCACGACGACCTCCGCCTTTCCGGCGAAAACGTCCGTGCCCTCAACATTGCCGATGAAGTTTATGCGCCCTTCCTCGCCGGCCTTTTTGAGCAGAGCAAAAGCCTGATGCTGAAGCTCGCCGCCCTTGGTGTCCTCCGTGCCGACGTTGAGCAGGCCCACGCGCGGGGCCTCACAGCCCATGAGCTTTTTCGCGTAGAAGCTGCCCATGAACGCGAATTGCAGCAGGTATTCCGCCGTGCACTCCACATTCGCCCCGCAGTCGATGAGCATGACGCCATGCTCGCCCGCCGGGAGGACCGGCGCGAGAGCCGCGCGGCGGATGCCGCGGATGCGCTTGACCGTGAGCGTGGCCCCGGTGAGCAGCGCGCCAGTGCTTCCGGCGGAGACGACCGCGTCGCCCGCGCCGTCCTTGAGGAGATTCAGCGCCACTGCCATTGAAGAGTCCTTCTTGCGGCGCGTGGCCGTGCTGGGGTCGTCCTCCATGGTGACGACCTCCGTCGCGTTGACGACGTCTATATCCGTGCACCCCTCGGCCTCAAGGCAGGCCTTGACCTTATCCTCGACGCCGACAAGCGTCACATCCACGCCAAGCTCGCGCTTCGCGCGAACTGCGCCCTTTACGATCTCGCCGGGGGCGTTGTCGCCGCCCATTGCGTCTATTATTATCCTCACAGCGTGAATACCTCCCCTGTCATGAGCTTATCTATTATTTCAAGCGAACGCTTTGATATCTCCGCATTCTTGTTTCTCTTGCCCTTCACTCTGTAGCCCAGCGGCGAGATTATGCCGAAGTTGACGTTCATCGGCTGGAAGTCGCCGACGCTGCCGCCGGAGATATACAGTGCAAGCGCGCCGATGGCCGTCTCCTGCGGGAAGTCCACCGCCGGAAGCCCCAGCACGCGCGCCGCCGTCTCTATGCCGACAGCCATGCCGGAGGCCGCGGACTCGACATAGCCCTCAACGCCGGTCATCTGCCCGGCGAAGCTTATGCGCGGGTCTGAGCGGAGGCGGTAATACCTGTCGAGAAGCTGTGGGCTGTTGAGGTATGTATTGCGGTGCATCACGCCGTAGCGGACGAACTCCGCATTCTTGAGCGCCGGGATCATGGAAAACACGCGGCGCTGCTCCCCCCATGTCAGGTGCGTCTGGAAACCGACCATATTGTATATTGTGCCCTCGGCATTGTCGCGCCGGAGCTGCACAACGGCATAGTTCTCCCGGCCTGTGCGCGGGTCAGTCAGCCCCACGGGCTTTAGCGGCCCGTAGCGCAGCGTATCCACGCCGCGGCGCGCCATCACCTCAACAGGCATACAGCCCTCAAAAACGCCGCCGTCGTCAAAGCCGTGCACCTCCGCCTCCTTCGCTTTCACAAGCTCGGCGACGAAGGCGAGATATTCATCCTTATCCATCGGGCAGTTGACGTAGTCCGCCGTGCCCTTATCATAGCGCGAGGCGAAGAAGGCGCTGGACATGTCCACGCTTTCCAGCGTGACTATGGGGGCGACGGCGTCATAAAAGTGCAGGTCGCTTTCGGGGCAGAGCGCGGCTATCTTTTCGGCGATGGCGTCGCTTGAAAGCGGCCCCGTCGCAATGACGACCTCGCCCGCGGGGATATCCGCTGCTTCGGCGCGGACTATCTCTATATTCTCATTCGCTTCAAGCTTCTCGCTTATATAGCGGGAAAAGCCGACCCTGTCCACGGCCAGCGCGCCGCCCGCGGCGACGCGGTTCACATCCGCGCTTTCCATGATGAGCGAGCCCATTTTGCGCATTTCCGCCTTCAAAAGCCCAACTGCGTTCGTCAGCTCGTCGCTGCGCAGGGAGTTGGAGCAGACAAGCTCCGCAAAATAAGGGGATGAATGCGCCGGGGTCATCTTCTGCGGCTTCATTTCCACAAGGCGCACGGGTATCGCGCGCTTTGCAAGCTGCCACGCGCATTCGCTTCCGGCAAGGCCGGCGCCGAGGACGGTTACTTTCTCCATTACTCTTCCTTAGTCTCTTCCGTTTTTTTCTTCTTTGCCGCGGTCTTCTTGGGCGCGGCTGCCGTTTTCTTCGCCGCGGTCTTTGTTCCGGTCTTTTTCGCGGCGGGCTTTTTTGCCGCTGCTTTCTTTGCTGCGGGCTTCTTCTTGGCCTCCTCCTGCGTCGCGGCCTCGCCGTTTTCGGCGGTCTCGGCGGTCTTGGCCTTCTTCTTATAGCCGCGCTGATCCTCCGGCACGAAGTTGACGCACTCCTCATTTTCGCAGAAGGGCTTCGCATATCCCCTGCCGCTGCGCTTGAACATCGTCTTGCCGCAGGCGGGGCAGAAGTCCTTTGTGGGCACGTCCCATGTTATAAAGCCGCAGTCCGTGCCGCGCTCACAGGCGTAGAAAACATAGCCCTTCTTCGACGTGCGCTTTAATATCCTGCCGCCGCACTTGGGGCACTTGCCCGGCATTTCCACCACGATGGGCTTTGTGAAGGTGCACTCCGGAAAGCCGGGGCAGGCAAGAAAGTAGCCGAATTTGCCCTTCTTGACGACCATCTGCCGCCCGCACACGTCGCAGTACTCATCGCTGAGCACATCCGGCACCTTTATCTTCACGCCGTCCAGCGCCTTTTCCGCATCGTCAAGCTCGGCGCTGAAGCCCTTATAAAAGTCCTCCAGCACGGCGCGCCACTGGGCCTTGCCGCTTTCTATCTCGTCAAGCTCGGCCTCCATATGGTTCGTGAATTTGAGGTCAACGATGTCGGCGAAGCGCTCCTTCATAAGCTGGGTGACGACCTCGCCAAGCGGCGTCGGGCGGAGATACTTCCCCTCCTTTATGACATAGTCGTGGGAGGTGATGGTGGATATCGTCGGCGCGTAGGTGGACGGGCGGCCGATGCCCTTTTCCTCCATGGCGCGGATAAGCGTGGCCTCGGTATAGCGCGCGGGGGGCTGGGTGAACTGCTGGTCGGGCACCATTTTTTCAAGATACACCTGCTGCCCCTCGGTAAGGCTGGGCAGGGGATTGTCTATCTCGGCGCTCTCCTCGTCCTTCGTTTCCTCATACACGGCGGTATAACCGGCGAACTTCATTTCGGAATAGTTCGCGCGGAAGGTGTACCCGGCGCTGACGGTGTCCACGGAGACGTTGTCATAAACGGCGTTTGCCATCTGGCAGGCCGTGAAGCGGCCCCAGATGAGCCTGTAAAGCCTGTACTGCTCCTGTGAAAGATCCTTGCGCAGAAGCTCCGGCGTGAGGTTGACGTCCGTGGGGCGGATGGCCTCATGCGCGTCCTGCGCGCCGGCCTTGGTCTTGAAATGGCGCGGCTGCGCGGGGCAGTACTGCGCGCCGTAGCGTGCGGTTATATACGCGCGCGCGGCGGTGAGCGCCTCGTCGGAAAGGCGCAGAGAGTCCGTCCTCATATATGTTATGAGGCCGACGCTGCCCTGTCCGGATATCTCGACGCCCTCATAGAGCTGCTGTGCGATGGACATGGTGCGGCGCGGCGTCATGCCGAGGCGGCGCGACGCCTCCTGCTGGAGCGTGGATGTGATGAACGGGGGCGCGGGCGACTTCTGCTTTTCACCGCGCTTGACGGACTTGATGATGAAGGGCGCTTCCTTCACGGCGTCTATGACGGCGTTGACCTCCGCCTCGCTTTTAAGCTCCGCTTTCTTATCGTCCTTGCCGTAAAAGCGCGCGGTGAAGCTGCCGGTATTCTCCCCGCAGTTGAGATGCGCGTCAAGAAGCCAGTACTCTTCGCTTTTAAATGCCTTTATCTCTTCCTCGCGGTCCACCACCATGCGCGTGGCGACGGACTGCACACGTCCGGCGGAAAGGCCGGTCTTTATCTTGCGCCACAGCAGCGGCGAAAGCTTATAGCCCACTATTCTGTCCAGTATGCGCCTGGCCTGCTGCGCGTCAACAAGGTCCTGATCTATGGCGCGGGGGTTTTTTATACTCTCCGTGACGACCTTTTTGGTGATCTCATTGAAGGTGACACGCTTGGCCTTTTCATCGTCAAGGTCAAGAAGCTCCTTCAAATGCCATGAAATGGCCTCGCCCTCGCGGTCAGGGTCCGTTGCGAGATAGACCATGTCGGCGGCCTTTGATTCCTTTTTCAGTTCATTGATAAGCTCGCGCTTATCCTTGACGGGGATATACTGCGGCTCAAAGCCGTGCTCTATATCCACGCCCATCTTGCTTTTTGGCAGATCGCGCAGATGACCCATAGACGCCGTCACCTTATAGCCTCTGCCGAGATATTTTTCTATCGTTTTCGCCTTTGCCGGGGACTCCACTATGACGAGTTCCATTGTATTCCTCACTTTTTTGCTGTATTCAACGAAATGCGCCGCCCTGCCTCGCGGCGGATAAAGCCCTTTATCTCCAACACCGTAAGCTGGGCAAGCACCGTGGCGGTGCCGAGGCCAGTGGCCTCTATTATATCGTCTATATGCGTTTTGTCGTTATCCACCGCGGTTATTATCTTAAGCTGCGCCTCGTTGAGCTGGCTCAGCTGATCTTTCAAGTCAATATAGCGCCTGCCGTTTTCCTTGTCAATGACTTTTTTTGTGTTTTCATGGGGAACCGGCGCATTTTCCGGCTTTTTTGCCGGTTGGGCGCGCTTCGGCGCGGCGGGTATGCGCGCCGCGTCTGCCGCCGGGGCATGCAGCTTTCCGGGGAAGAGCCATTCAAAATCGCACAGCACATCCCACCCGCAGGTGACGAGCTTTGCCCCGTCCTTGAGTATATCCAGCGTGCCGGCGCTGTTTTCCGCGTCGGCATTTCCGGGCACGGCAAATATCTCCTTGCCCTGCTCCGCCGCCTCGTTCACGAAAAGGCGGGTGCCGCTTCTCTCCGGCGCTTCCACCGCGACGACGCCGACGGCAAGCCCCGCGGTTATCCTGTTTCTGTCGCGGAAGAAGCCGCGGCGCGACGCCGTGCCGGGCGCGTATTCGCTTATGACAGCGCCGCTGTAGGCCACGTCGTCATAGAGGAAGCTTCTGTCGCTTTCATGCGCCGTGCCCAGCACGCCAATGCACGTTCCGCCGCCCAGCAGTGCCCCCTCGGCCGCGGCAGAATCAATACCGTATGTAAGGCCGGACACTATCATGCCGCCGCACCCGACTATCTCCCCGGCGATGTTCCGCGCCATTTTTATCCCGTATGGCGTGGCCTTCCGCGTGCCGACGACGGCGATAACGGCGTTTTCGTCCACGGGCGGGAGCTTGCCGCGCACGTACAGCACGGGCGGCGGCGCGAAGATATTCCTGAGCCGCGCGGGATAGGCGGCGTCCTGACAGCAGATGACATCAAGCCCCTGCTCTTCGCATTTGCCGAGGATGCGGCTGACAGCGTCCATATCGCGCCGCTCAAGCAGCATCCCGTCCGCGCGGCGCACGCCCTCAAGGCGCGCAAGCTCGCCCGACGGGGCGAAGAACGCGCGCTCGGCGTC
>JABLTK010051185.1_pt1 | contig 11119 bp, 16 predicted proteins | sample 7160131 | NCBI WGS metagenome assembly JABLTK01 (sample SAMN14651221, study PRJNA627086) | human gut metagenome | isolation source: feces | host: Homo sapiens
GAGGCAGGAAGTGATGATGATGATGAATTGTAAGCTAGTTTTTGGGTTGGTTGTTTGTTGAACAAGCAAAGTGAAAGTGCATCGGAACAGGATTCTCTTAGAACACATACCAGATATATTGTGCCAATTGGATTTCAAAACAAATACAAAAACTTGCTAAAAGACGTTTCATACTTTCATATACAGTCCAACTGAGAGCAGCTGCAGGAGCCTGCTGAGCAATACGTGTTGAAACACCCATGAATAGACTGCGAATTCCTTCTTCTTTCTAGCAATTCAACAACTCACTCATTTCTTACCACCATAAGCTTCAGGGTCTGCCAAAATCCAGTATACTTGCGAATAGCCACATCATTGGTGGTGATACCACTTCCATTCTGGGTTTGAATACGAGTCTTAATTACATCCAGTGGACACGTAACAAATCCAGAAAGAGCTCCTGCTACCAAACCACTTACAAGGAAGGCAGAAAAGTTTTGGTTCCCGGAAGGATTCAAAATACTCTTCATCCAATCATTCGTGACCACAAGTACAGCCGCATTCGGGACATTCATCAGAATCGTAGTAAAATACGAAGAATACAAGGCCTTAACACCCTCTGTTCGTACCACCTCACGTAGGGCATCAATGGGCCTAGCATACAGACCGAGCTGCATACGCTGCTTCAACACATCTAAAGGAGTCATTACGGCATCGTGGGCCATTGAAGCCAACGCACCTCCAACTGCTGATGCATTTGCATGGAGTACAATTAAGAAATGCATCTTCCTTCAATAAATGGATATGTTTGTTATCACTTCCTCCGAATCGCATCTTGATATACTCGTAGATGGAGAAATACAGAGCATGTGCAGGAATACAAGCAACAATTGTCGTTGATATACCCCTCCACAGAATACGATATCCATGTCGATGAACAGCTCGCTGGACTCGTAGATACTTGCCATACTGAACTCCGTAGCGCTATCTAATCATGGAGAAGAAATAATCAAACCATTCGATGACCCCGATGATGTAATCCGTGGCGAAAATGAGGCATTTCACTGTGATTTATAGGTTGGCCAGTAACGTCTGAGACAGCCTGAAGGTGAGTCTACGTCAATTACAATCGAATCCAATTGCCATTACACGTAGAGTGTCAATAGGAAAGAAGACAATATGCTCTGAAACTCCTGCAACACATCCAGCTACCATATGCTGACGAAAACTCAAACTCGAAGGATCCCATTCTTCCCAGTCATATTTATCTTCCATTGGAACTTAAACACAATGTAAAGCAGGATAATGCAAATTATACCAAAAATGAACTTCTCTAAATGTTCAATTGAAATAAGGGACAAACTGTCCAGTGATCGAACGTTGTTTGATTATTATGAAATCAATAACACTAAATACTAAGGTGGATGTTTCTCATTTCGTAGAAATCAAGAAGTAAGATGTCTGATTTGTACAACAACGAGTTCTCTAATGAGGCGAAGAAAGGATTCTGGACAAAGGTTGTTGATTCTGACACTGTGGATGTGACCGATGTGGTGAAGCAGTGTTGCTCCGCAAATGGTATTCCTGACGAGTCAAGAAAACTTGCCTGGAAATTTCTGCTAAATAAGCAACTGGATGAGGAGGTGGGAGACAATCTTGGTGCTTATGATGAACTGGCTGCGACAGATGATTCGGAGCTGAAGGATGTAATTGCCGATATTGATGCGGATCTCAAGCATTGTGAGGATGAGGAGAAGAGGGAAAAGGTTCGTAAAGTCCATAAGGCCTACTTGTTGTACGATAAGAAACGTGTTTTTATTCCAGGAACTTCAACTCTTATGTACATGTTGTTGGATTACTTCTCAGAGCAGGAACTCTTCAATGTTGTGTGCGTTTTGTTCCACCGTGTTTGGCCGGAAGGGCGTCAGTTTGATATTCGTGGATATCTTCCAGAGGAGCGTGTGGTGAAGAGTGTCCTGTTTGAAAAGGAGCCCCAGATTGTGATGCATGCGAATGAGAGCAATATGCACTTCGATCGCCTTTTGCTCCGCTGGATGCTAACCTTCTTTGCGAATGACATCTCTGTGGAGTTGACAAAGCGTTTCTTTGATACCTACTTCTGTGCAATATACAGTGGGGAAGGAAAGATTGGTTTTGCTCCTGAGACCTACTACATTGCTACTGTGGTATGTCTTCTGCGTGTGTTGTCGAAGAGTTATTTGAATGAAAAGGATGGGAAGAAGGCTGATAAGGCGGTGAAGAAGGCCCAGGAAGCGTTAACGAAGGAGGACTTCACCCGTATTGTATCGAATGCTCGGGAACTTGCCCGTGAGATTCCAAACTACAAGATTTCGGCTTTCCGAGAGAAGCACGAAATGGCTTGTAAGGGTGAGGTGGAGAATCGCGACAGAAACCTCTGGGGTGGCAGCGAGGTAACTTTTGGTGAGGGCCCGCTGGGATTGACTCTGAAGTCTGTTAAGAAGATGTTATCTCTGGGTCGTTATCGCCGCAATCCTGATGGTACGCCAGGTCCTGCAGAGGAGTCGGGTCTGTTGATCCCCGGTGTGGTTCTGGTGGGCATTGATGAAGATGAAGTTGCAGAGGGTATGAGTGTCTCTAAGGCCTCTAAGAAGATCAAACAGCTGAAGGAGGAGAATGGGAAGGTAACCCTGCGTTTCCAGCTGCTTTCTGCATTAGAACAGAAGAAGGAGGAGGAGTCAAGCAAGAAATCAAACTATATAAGTGATGATTATATGCCAAACTATCTCGATATTGGAGAGCAGGTTATTCGGAATTGTGAGGTGAGCATTCGTGTACCTGATGTTGTTGGTTCCTTCTATGTTCCAAACTTTGAGATGCATAAAGGTCGTCTCTATCTCACTAATTATCGTCTTATCTTCCATCCTTATTTGAAGTTGAAAAAGGCTCGTAAGTCAAAGACACCTCGTTCTCCTGTGGAGGAGAGCGAAGTATCGACACCTGTGGATGGTGATGAGAATGAGATGATTTGTGGTCCTCTTGGTCGTGAGGACATTCAGATGCCTCTACTGAAGATTGAGAAGATTATGGAGACAGGTCCACGCATGATAAGCATGACCCTGAAGGATAAGAGTGTGGTGAATATGATGTATGCCTCTTCCAAGACAATGGATCAGTTCATGGATGATATTCGGCATCATGCTATTCCCAGTGCCAGTGATGATGTGTTTGCTTTCCGGTAGGTATGGTAGATAGGGATGAAAGATAGACCTGAAGCAGCAAAACTGATTCCTCAAGGTGAGATGAATGGATGGACCTTATATGATGCTGCACTGGATTATGATCGTGTGGGTCTTCTCTCCTGTCCGAAGTTACGATTGTACGTACAGGGTTATGATACCAATCCTACGTATCCTTCACGTTTCCTCATTCCTGCTGACTTCTCGGATGAGGATTTCTTAGCTGTATGCAAGTATCGTAGTAAAGCTCGTGTCCCTGTTCCTGTTTGGCGTCATCCTGTTACGAATGCGGTACTGTGCAGATCAGCTCAGCCTATGGTTGGCTTGAAAATGAAAAAGAGCAGTATGGATGAGCGTTTGCTACGTAGACTGATGGGTTGTTGTGGTGCATCGACAAAGAAGTATTATTTCGTGGATGCCCGTAGTTACATTGCTGCTATGGGTAATCAATCGATGGGAAAGGGAACAGAGAACCCTGCAAACTATCCTGGATCAGAGATATACTTCATGAATATTGCTAATATCCATGCTGCCCGTGAATCAATGCAGAAGATGAGTGACTTATTCAATCCTGATGTGTACAAGGGAGATGATGATAATTATTTCCGTATGCTGGCTGATGCGAAGTGGTATGAACAGATCCGTACGATTCTCTGTGCTATTGCTCGTTCAGTCGAATTGATTGAAGATGAGGGATGCTCTATTTTGAGCCACTGCAGGTAAGAATAGAAATAGAATATGATATAGTGATGGATGGGATCGAACTGCCCAAATGGTCGCAGGTACAGAGTTGATGCTGGATCCTTACTATCGTACACTGAAGGGATTTGAGATTCTGATTGAGAAAGAATGGTGTTCTTTTGGTCATCAGTTCCGTCGTCGTTTTGGTCAGGATAATGGAAATGCAGAGGACGAGCAGCGTTCTCCTGTATTCATATTGTGGTTGGACTGTATCTATCAGATCATGCAACAGTATCCAACTATTTTTGAGTTCAATGAAACGTTGCTGTTGACTATCAACGAACATGTGTACTCCGGAAAGTTTGGTACCTTCCTCTTCGATTGTGAGGCAAAGCGATTTGAATTCCAGGCAAAGGAACGCACATTGTCGTTGTGGTCGTTTATCAACGATCCTGTTCGTGTGAATGATTTCCTTAATCCCAATTATGTTCGTCATGAGGGGTCTGTTCGCATTGATGCCTCTTCGAAGCACTTGCGTGTATGGGAAAACATGTGGACCCGATATGATCCAACCTATTTCCCTAAGAAGAACATCAAGTACTATTACTAACGCTGATGCATTTAATTTGTTTGTTAGATTCTTCAAATTACTTTCTTTGTAATAGATGTAGAACATGGTAAATGCAAACCGCCACATGATTCGTTTGACCAATCAGAATACTGGAACCAATTGAGAAAACGAGAAATGAGAATTATCATTAATACTTTGATTTGCAAGTAGAATCTTGGAATGACTGACATTGCTGTTCCCCTGATCACCCAGGAATCTCCAAAGAAGAAGGCCGTTAACTGGACCTTGTGGATTTCTTTGATCCTGTCAGTTATTGCTATTATTCTCGGTGTGTCTGGCTTTTTCAAGAAGGTAACTTTTAGATGATAAGGTGATTATTAGCCCACTGTTTCTGATGTAATTACCACAACAATTCCGATAGAAAACGTTGAGGGAACTGTGGAAATTGGTCAAGTTGTTTCTCTGAACAAGGATGGAAAATTGTGTCGAGGAGAGGGAACAACGATTACGAAGAATGTCCAGAAGTGGGAAGGTGATGTTATGACTCACCTGCACTCAACGAATGTTGGAGAAAACCTTGTTGTGTCTGCTTTCGATGGCTTCCTGTTGGTCACGTATGTAACTGAAGACGGTCGTTCGAAGTACAATGGAAAGTTCTCACTACCTTTAGTCGGAGGAGTGCTCCGTCGTGTGGATGACCTCCTCACATTGGGAGAAAACACGGTTATTGTGTTGGGTTCTACGGAGGTTCTTCCTATCACTGTTGAGTGGAAGGAGGACAAGCCTCTCATTTCTTTCGGTGTTGCTAGTCGTTTCACTATTCCTGACTCCTTCCAGCCTCTGATGGATACATTGAGTTCGGAGTGTCTCGCCATTTCGTACTTCTATACCAATAATACACCATCAGAGAATCAAATGAAGATCAATCTGGCAACGCGTACAGGTTGTCTGTCTGGTAGTGGAGTAGACTTGAAGATCATATTCAATGAGGAGTTGCTCTATTCTGACAACTACATGTTCCATGGAATTGCTGGTTTGTCTTCGACAAAGTATGTTCTCGCAAAGGCCTTCAATGAGGATGGAACCAATAAGGATATTATCTTCCAGCTAGCTACGGTTTCTGGAACCTCAGTCACTGTAGGACCTGAAGTGGTGTTGAAGAATCGTACCAACTTTGGTTTCTTTGATATGGATAAGTAGGAGATGGGGTAGAGAAGTGAGGTGTAGTCTGAATGATCACCAGATTATTGTCACTTTCATTGATGGAGATCTCGATAATGGTCTCGAGTCTGTTCTGATTGTGTACAATCCAGAAAAGGATTGTTTGATCATTGGACCCTTCCTGGACAACCAGGATGGTGGTGCTTCGGGAATGTCCGATTCGGGTATATACAACTTCATCTTCGTCCGCGTGATGTCGGAAACCCGTTTCGGTGTCTTCTACTCGAACATCCTTAATCAGGGAGCGACAGCTCTCTGCCTCGGAGAAGTGACTCCAGCCAATGATCTGATTGCCGTCGGTCCCGAGTATGTTCTCTCTTCCACGATGTTGGATCCTGTAAGAATTGAGATGAGCCATAATAGATAGAACACCGAGTACTACTGGCTTGGAGAATGTTCTCTTCATCGGAATCGACTGATTCTGACGGAGTCTCTCTCTTCAAAGAATGAGACCAATGCTCATGCGGAAATGCATATAGTTGATATTAAGGCTCTTCCTCTCGGAGTTGTCACTTCTCAGAGCAAGAAGGAGGTGACAGTAGCAGTCTCAGGAATGATCTCCACCTCAACGCAGCTCGTCCCAGGAAGAAACTACTATGGTGATAACAACGGAAAGCTCGTTATGGGTGAGTATGTTGGTTCCATGAACACTGAATCTTACTACATTTATGTTGAGAGTGATGATGGTGTGATTGTCAGTGATGATAACCGGGTTGGCTTTGCTCTTGATTCAAAGACTTTGTTCTTGAAGGTTCATAATTGATTGTACATTTACTGTTTCTTTCAAAGTATTAATGGAAACATTGAGTGAAGGTTATTTTGTGCTAGTGTGTTGTGCAAAGGGAAGATGACTTGTAGGAGAACGGGATTGAGAAATCTGTCAATGATAATCGTGAGTACCACTCCTTTCAACTCGATAACGGTCTCAAAGTTGTAACAATTACCGATCCTGAAGTAGATAAGGCTGCTGTCTCTATGTGTGTTGGAGTGGGTTCTCTAAGCGATCCTAAAGATATCGACGGTCTAGCTCACTTTGTCGAAGTGTGATTCGTGTTAGGTAATGATTTCTAGCACCTTTTATTCATGGGAACCGAAAAACATCCAGAAGAAGATGCATACAACAAGTTCCTGGATAAGAATAACGGCTTTTCGAATGCCTATACAGACCAAGAAGTGACAAACTTTTATTTTAATGTCGACTGTGATGCACTCTTTGAAGCTATTGATCTATTTTCTGGTTTTTTTACCTGCCCTCTCTTTTTGAAGGACTCGGTAGAGCGAGAGATCCAAGCAGTGGACAATGAACATTCAAAGAATCTGCAAAGTAATTCATGGCGATTGTCGCATTTCATCAATTCTCTTGCTCTTTCGGAACATCCCCTTCACCATTTTCGTAGACACACTCAAAGAAATTGATATATAGAGACTGGAGATAAGGAGACATTGTCAATCCCAAACATTCGAGAACGAGCCATTGCTTTCCACCATGCTTACTACACTGCCTCCAACATGCACTTGGTTATATTGAGCAGTCATAGGTATGAGGATCTTCAGCAGCATGTAGAAGCACTCTTCTCATGTATGCCTATCCAAGAAGCAGAATCAACAGTGATGAGTGTAGCAATCTGGATATGGATTCATTGTAGACCACTGTGTACTCCCCCGACGTACTTGGTTCGATGTATCGAATTATTCCTGTTGGCTCATTGAAGTTACTACATATCGTGTTTCCTTTTCCCTCCCAGCTCCACGAGACTGTGAGGAACAGCTGTGAGTTGTTAGCATCCCTCATCGGACATGAGGGAGAAGGATCGATTCTGTGTGCGTTACGTGTAGAGGATGAGAGATGAGGTCATGCATAGAGAGAAGGATTAGCAACCGAGCTGAGTGCTGGAATGATCGAAGATACATCCTTCATGTCTTTGTTTTCAGTTAAGATTGTTCTAACAGAATTAGGTGTAACGAAGTATGAGCAAGTGATTGGAATGGTGTTCGGTTTTATCTCTCTCTTGAATGAAGAACCTTCTCTTCATCTGTATTATGAGGAGATGAGGGAGATTCATCATACAGAGTTTCGCTTCCAGCATAAGAATAACGGACCAGAGTATGCAATCAGCGTAGCCAATCAACTTGCTCACAAACCGCTTCAGTTCCTCCTCAATCAGTTACCCTTCAGACAGTTTGATTTTGCTCATATTCAGCAGTTGGTTGCTTGCTTTCAGCCTTCGAATGCTATTGCCTATCTCTGCACTGATACAGAGTTTCTCAAGGAGTATGTGAATGCGACAGAACCTGTGTATGACTTGAAATATGGTCGATTGCCGAAACGATGTGAGGGATGAAGAGACGAACTGAATTCTAGTGGATATGATCCCTCCTGCCCAGTCTCCTCTGCTACATGTTCCGGCTCCCAACCGGTTTGTGTGCTCCCAGTTTGGGATGTTGCATGGAGAGAATCAGGATCCAAGCCTTGTTTGGTTGAGGATTTGTTGATAATCATAGATCATTAATGAAGAACGTCTGAAGCTCTGGCACTCTTGTTATACAGAGTTCGGTCTGCCTCATTGTAGTATGGCTGTCCTGTTGAATAGTGGCGAGTTGATGAAGGATTTAGAGTCAACAGTGCTCGCTCATCTTCTAGTCAAGTAGGATTTATTTGGATCTCTGATTCCAGGCTGATTCAACGTCAAGTGATTACTACTCTGTATTCGGCTACACTTATTCCCTATAAATACGATTTCTCGCTTTCCTACGAACGAGGTCTGCGGATTACTGTTTCAGGGTACGGGATTGAAGGAAGCTGACATTGTAGATTCAATGAGAAGATTGGCGAGGTAATGATGGTGATTATGAAGGCATTCACCTGTCTCACACTCACTGAAGAGGAGTTCCATGATGAATTGGCGAAATATCTGGATACTCTGAATGCGAATGCATTGATGGAGCCCTATCGATTGATATATGGAAGAACGTTGTCGCTCCTTCTTCCCATGTTTATTTCGGAAGAGAAGTATGTGTATCTTAAGGAACACACAGTTACGTACCAGCAGGTCAAGGACTTTGGAGTAAGAATAAGGACGGGAAAGTGAGAAGTAGAAACGGGTTCTGGAGACCTTACGACTGGAATGGTTGATCATTGGCAACATGAGTACTCAAGACTCGATATCACTTGTTCGCAATGTACAGACGTTGCTCGATCAAGCAGTAACACCAACAACGTGGGAACCCGGTAGCGCTCTGTTACGTGAAGTGCCTTTTGGGAGGAGTTTCGTCCAAGGATATGTGAAGAATGAGAACTGTACGAATAGTGCTTCACAAGTATATTGGCAACTACCTCGTGATTATGAGGCAGCAGCACGGCTGTTGAGCGTGTGTTGTCGTTCCTATTATTTCAACATTCTTCGCACTCAGAAGCAACTTGGGTATGTCGTGTGGTCGTTGTATTCGGGACTTGTGAATAGTTGTGCTTTTACTGTGATTGTACAGAGTAATAGCGTAGTTATGATGTGTTCGTCTGATCCGTAGTTCACCTGTGCTCAGATTACCAAGGAGATCATGGATTGTACGGTGGCTTTCCGTCAGGAATTGGAGAAAATGAGTGAAGATGAATTTAAGGAGTACAAGGGATCTCTCCAGGCAGAATTGACGGAACGCATCTTCAAACTAAACAAACTCCGCAAAGTCTTCTGGTCCGCTATTTCTGAAGGCCATTTCGATTTCAAAAAGAGGCAACACCTCGCAGAGAGTGTTGAGAAGCTCACTTTGTCGGATTTGTTAACATTGATAGATCAGTTTATTCTGGGATCAAACCGTCGTGTGTTGATTGTTGAATATGGAAAACGAGATGGTAGTGACTATTCTGTTGTTTCCGAAGACGCTCAGGCATTTTCTCCTTCTTCTTTCCGTGAAATCCATTCCTATCAAGAAAAGCAGTGGAAGGAGTATGAAGAGGAGTGAGTTGTTTAGTCGAGTTCAAAAACTGTTTGTTGTTGAATTGTGTTCAGAACTGTTAATTACAGAATCAGATAGACGAACTAATGCTATTTAATCAATATTAGGAGTAGTTGATTTTGAATCGTTTCCGAAAATCGCCTCGATTTTGGTGGATGTAACTATCGGCATGTATAAAGAACCATTGAAAGATGAGTACTGAGAATCCCGCTGAAGCGCAGCTTGTTGATTATGATGAAGCCGATGAGGTGACGGTGAATGAGGCTCCCATTCAAGAAGAGGAGGATGCCGACGCTCGCAAGTTTGCAATGGTGTATATCTCTTATGGTGTCTAGAGGCCATTATGTGGGCATGAACACAAGCGGTTTCAAGGACTTCTATTTGAAGGACGCGATTATGCAAGCAATTTCATATTGCGGTTTCGAGCACCCTTCTGAAGGTATTCTACGCTGATCATCAGAGTTGGTAATCCTATAGTCCAGCATGCGTGTATTCCTCGTGCTATCACGAACAAGGACGTTCTCTGTCAGGCCAAGTCGGGTATGGGTAAGACTGCCGTTTTTGTCATCTCAACGCTGCAAATGCTGAAGGAAGATGCCGAGAATAAGGACATCCAGGTTCTTGTGATTGCTCATACCAAGGAATTGGCTTACCAGATTCAGAATGAGTATAAACGTTTCACACACTTTATGCCGAATGTGAAGACGGAAGTTTTCTTCGGCGGTCGCAATATTAACCTAGATAGAGAAGCCCTGTCGCAGCATCCCTCAATTGTGGTGGGAACACCTGGTCGTGTGTTGGATCTGATCAAGCGAGGTTGGATGAAGGTGGACCATCTGAAGCACTTCGTGGTAGATGAATGTGACCATATCATGGAATCTGTGAAGATGCGTGCGGATCTCCAGAGCATCTTTATGGCATGTCCCATTGATAAGCAGGTGATGATGTTTACAGCCACACTTCCCGCTGCTGTGAAGACTGTGTGTCTGAAGTTCATGAAGGATGTAAGTATACTGAGGTCAAGTGAGTGGTAGCCTCTGAAGATCGAGCTGGACGAGAGTGCGTTGACGCTTCATGGTCTGCAGCAGTATTATTTGAAGATTGACGAGGTTAGGATTTGTCATGAGGTCTGATTCCAGAGAGAAAAGGTGAAGAAGCTGATGGATCTGTTGGACACACTGAATTTCAACCAGATTGTGATCTTCGTGCGCAACAGTCAGCGAGCTAAGGAGTTGTCTCGCATCCTGGAGAGCGATAGTTTCCACAACATTTGTATCACAGGTGACATGCGCACAGAGACGCGTCTGGAAAACTTCAAGAAGTTCAAGAACTTTGAGGTGTTGATTCTGATCTCGACACAACTCTTTGGTCGTGGAATTGATGTAGAGAGAGTGAATGTCGTGATCAATTACGATTTCCCCGAGAAGGCAGCCGAGTCCTTGCATCGGGTGGGTCGTGCCGGTTTCTTTCTCAATCTTGGACTACCCCTCATGAAGAA
>JABLTK010001333.1_pt1 | contig 11116 bp, 20 predicted proteins | sample 7160131 | NCBI WGS metagenome assembly JABLTK01 (sample SAMN14651221, study PRJNA627086) | human gut metagenome | isolation source: feces | host: Homo sapiens
AACCTTTCCTCCGGTCAAACGACGCTTATGACGAGAATCACGGCAAATACCTACAAAACAATTAGACAATCATCCAAAAGCAATGAAAAGAAGCCAACATACCCATAGTAATGAGTTAAAACCTTTGTGAATGGATAATTCTGTCAATAACCCTTCAAGAATCGATTCGATAGTGGGTACTTGATTATCAAGAACCAAATTACTACCATTCTTCTTTCAAAAGCGTTGTTAAGAGACATTATTAGATCTATAAATGAGGTATTCTTGTTTTGCATATAATGTAATGTCCGTAGTTACGATCGTGCATTAACTGTCTTCTCTCCTGATGGACATCTCTTTCAGGTGGAGTACGCAATGGAAGCTGTGCGGAAGGTGGGACGAATAATCTTGATTTAATGTATAGGGATATTCAGTTGTAGCTGCTGTCTGTTCTCATTGTATTGTACTTGGAATTGAGAAGAAAACAACTGCACAGTTACAGGATCCTCGTTCTGTGAAGAAACTAATGAAGATTGATGAGAATATCACATTCCTCTTTGCTGGCTTGAATGCTGATGCTAGAAAGCTGGTTGATATTGTAGTTTCTGTTAATTTAGAATGATTCATAGGCTCGTGTAGAGGCTCAAAGCTATCGTATGTCGTATGATGAGATTCCTTCTGTAAAGTATATAGCAAATTATGTGGGTCGTCAACAACAAATGTTGGATCAATGAAGCGTTTGTCATTTGTAGATATACGCAACGAGGCGGTCGTCGTCCCTTCGGAGTCTGTGCCTTTATTTGTGGAATGGATGGTGATGAAGGACGTCTATTTACTACCGATCCCGCTGGCATTGTCACTGAATGGAGGGCAAATGCAAGTGGACGAAATGAAACGGCTCTGCGTCCATATTTGGAGTCCCATTACAAGGAAGGTCTTTCAGAGGAAGAGGGTATTCATCTTGTTTTAGCATGCTTATTGGAAGTAGGAGAAAGAAATGAATTTCATAAGTAGACTGTAAGTATGGCAGAGCAATCAGTGGATATTGTGGTTCTGCGAGCAAATGCTGTACAAGAGACATTACCGAAGGAAATAGTGGAAGAAAAGATTGCAGTGATTAAGGAAGAAAAGAAGAGAGAACTGGAAGCAAAGGAAGCGGAAAAGAAGGAAGAAGTGGATCTAAGTTCACTTGTTTGTTAGAAACAGTGTATTATACAACGCTGCAACAGCTACTATGTGATGAAACATGTTTCAAGTCATAAATATAATCCCGAGCACACAAGAACACATCTTCCACGTTCTGATTGGCCTTTGCAGAGACTTCAAAATATGCATAAGCACCTACCCGCTCTGCAACTTTCTGACCCTCCTCTTCCGAGATAAGCGACTTCTCTCCTTTCTCTACTTGTTTCATAAAATCTTCGTCAATCCGTAGATCAGACTTCATTCCCACGAGAATAAATACAAGGTCACGATCATGTTTAGATGCATAAGTTGTTAACTCAGGGATCCACTAAATATCAACGAATTAAAAAAAAGTGGTACTTTCGTTTCACAATTCTTAAGAGATTCTGGTCTAACTATTACCTGAAAACACAATTCCTACCTATCGATTGCAAAACATAAAATGAAAATTGTAGCATGACTATAACACAGAATACGAACTCGATCATAAGCATCTTGTCCTATCACCTGATTCGAGTAAACGAGTCAAACCTGCAGTATCAGAGATATTCATAACAACAGATTCATCATTCACAAGAAACAGCTTCTGATAGTTCTCAAACACTACACATCAAGATAACTGACAATACCTACCAGTTGGATCATGACCTTCAACATATTCATTTTTTATATACTTTTCGCACAAGCATGTTTTTCCTACAGAACCGTCTCTACATCCTCATCTCCCTACTATATTCTAACCCAACGACAACAACAGTTCCCTCAATAGGCCTTCTCGCTTCCTCTGTGCTCATTATTTGGAAAGATCAGAATAATTCTTACTGACCACGGACTAACGAATTTTGGAAAAGGAAATAAGGTAACCATTTTCAACAATTCATCACGTTCTTGTTTATTTGATTCCTTTCTCCGGTGAATTGAAGAGAATGAAAGGAACATCGAAGTGCACCCTAATGTTTATGTTTGCAGTCGCTTTTTTGTTGGCGTGGATGGAGTTCTTGTCATTATTTGTATTTGATTTGTAGATACGACACTTATGGGTTGCTATCAAAGAAGATGACGGAAGCTACGCATACTGTAAGGGAAATCAACGGTTTTGATGGATAGTTCTCTATTTTTCCGTCACCGCTTTCAAAAGAGCTAGATCCTAATTCAGATACGGAAGTGAATGAAGTGGAAAGTGAAACAGAGTTGATTGAAGGAGAAATCGATGGTGACAAGTCAGTTGAAGAGGATAGTTTCAGGAAAGAACAATCCCAATCTGTGGTGATGCCTTTCGTGGAAGTGAAAAGCAACAAGTTGTCTTCTACTTTAGTTCCCACTTTCCTGCGAGTTGTAAAGTCGTTACAACCCACTCGTGTTGTATTATCATTTTCTCCTTCTCCTTCCATGTCGAATGAAGATGTTGTCGGGGATATTTCTTCTGATTCATCAGCAATTGAAGAGAAGGCGTATATTGATGAAAGTGATGAGAATGGGGAGAATGAGGAAGAAACGGGCAAAAGTGAAGATACTGACGACATTGGTGACAGTCAAGATGAGAATAGCGATACTAGTAGGAATGATGACACTGACAAGAATGAAGTTAGAGATTCAGATCGTACGAATAATAGATTGATAAATATAGTAGACGATATAAATGAAGGATCTAATGCTATTTCCAACAGTGATACTACTATCAATGAAGAGACCAATTCCAGTTACCGACACCCTGAAGTCCGCTCTTCTCTTTCTCCCTTGATGTCTCGTCTGATTCGCCGTCGAAATCGTTATGGAAAGCGTCTGGGACGTGAATCCCAACTGAGTCCCCTCATGATCGAATTATCACGCCCTAATAGTACGTACTACCCTCCAGATCATCTGAATGATGCTGTGATATCCCATCTCATGAAACAGATTGCTAATAAGGAACGAAAAACTTTGAATCGACTTTCCTCTTCTGTTAGAGCACGTGGAAAGGAATACTCTACTATGTTTCATTCTATCGATATCCCGTCGAAACAGAGCAAACTCCCCAAACCTCTTCAGCAGGAGTTTCACTCCAAATCCCGACCAGGACCTGAAGGAGTGTGTGAGGGATGTTCCGTAGACGAGTCGTTTCCACTACGACGAACATCAAAAAACAAGGAAATTCTGCTATTGCGGAAATTCGTCGGAAATGTGGAAACAAAGGACATTGAGCTAACAGGTCGTCGTGTACCCAAAAAAGGGACCCCGATGGATGTTACAGCGATTATGGTGACAACGTGGGCATCAGGGATGCATCTGATGATTAGGAAAACTCGTCTCTTCTTTATCAAACAGCTTCTATATCGATGGGATGGGTGACTAATGGATGTATTCCTGATGTATAGTCCAATGATAATCGTGGTGAATGGTCATTCTGATGAAGAAAGAGCCATCTCGGAATACATTCGGAACACCTACTTACCATCTCGATTAACAATTATTATGTATTTGATGGGCCATAAGAACCCTATGACAAAGCAATTCCCTGTTAATTTGTTACGCAATCTTGCCATCAGAAATGTTGAAACAACTCATTATCTAATTATGGATATGGATTTATGGCCAACTCGTAATGCTTATCATGAGTTAGTCCATCTACCCAATTCCATTCTGATGGGGAACAAAAGTGCTGTGATTCTCCCTGCATTCTTTTATAATAAACGACTTGTCTTGCCCAAGTGCTCTTCATTCAAACATTGTGTATTCTTGTAGAACCAAAATTTCCATGTGATTTCTAGAGGGTTGCATATGATGCCTGAAAACAAAACAGAATTGGAAGCATGCTTATTAGCAAGAGTTTGTGAGTCGAGAAAACCAGGAATTCGAACTCATGTTTGATTTCGTTGAAGATGTGAATTATAGTTATATGTGATGCCATCATGGTTTATATTTGCTGATTCGATCCATGTGGTAAAGTTAAAGTGTATGGTTGCGGATTTCCAAGAACCGTACGTGATGTTAAGGAATTCGTATTCCACTCCTCTCTTTGAAGAGAGATTCGTAAATTATGGATACAACAAGGTCCAGTTGATAGAACATCTTCGATCTGCAGGATATACCTTTTATATCTTGACCCAGGCTTTTGCTATGGATGTTCCCCATGAAGAGTAATAATCCATGTGATCCTTTGATGTCTAGTTCGGACTTTCGAAAAGCGTATCTAAGTCAGCTTCATGACAAAGAACTGCCTATGCGTGATGTATATGCGAAGTTCCAAGCTGAGCTCAATAACAAGTATAAGAACGTAAAGCGATTCCCAGTGTGTTCCAAGTCTCAAACGACTTTTTATTCTCTAGATGTGTAAGCGTCTTTTTCGTGATGTTGTTTGTGAGGGCAAACCAACTCCAATTCTTTTCCATACAATTGCATCATCATTCAGATGTTGTATCCAAATAGAAATGGAAGTCTGTTGAGTTCTATCAAAGTTTCTCCATTTTGAGATCAAACCAAAAAGAATGTTGACAAGAATTGTGAACCGTTATGCTCTTTCGAGTAAGATCCATGGGTTGGAGTTATGAATTAGGTGCAATTCGAGGTTTTTCCTCCATCCCCAAAACAATGCGATGTGTTGATATCACCAAGTATGGAGGCCCTGAGGTAATTGAGAAATATTGGTATTAACGATAGGTGATGAAAGTTGTTACACGCGACGTACCAACCCCTAAGGAAGGTGAATTATTGATCAAGGTATCAGCCTGTGCCATTAATCGTCCTGATGTGATCCAAGTTTGGGTTTCTGGAAGGTATGATGTATAGCGTCAAGGAATGTACCCTCCTCCAAAGGGAGCGAGCAATATTCCAGGTCTGGAGTGTTCTGGAACGGTTGTTGAGGTTGCTAATGGGGCATCAGGTTTCAAAGTGGGTGATAAAGTGTGTGGAATATTGACAGGTGGTGGCTATGCTGAATACACTACCATGAATGCCCTATGTGTACAGTTTCACAGAGATATTAAGAATAGGCTCTTCCAGTTCCAAAGAACACCGATATGATTTCAGCTGCTGCTATTTGTGAATCCTTCTTCACTGCCTACAGCAATGTCTTCATGCGTGGAGCTCTCAAGCCAGGTGAATCCTTCCTGGTGCATGGAGGTACGAGTGGTATTGGAACAAGTGCGATTCAGCTGGCGAAGGCCTTTGGAAATAAGGTGTACACAACGGCAGAAGGTCCAGAGAAAGTAGAAGCTTGCAAGAAGTTAGGAGCAGATGTAGTGATTGACTACACGAAAGAGGACTTCTTTGATGTAATCCGAACAGAAACGAATAAGAAGTAAGAGTGATATGATGATGTCATGATCAGAGGAGTGGATGTGATTCTTGATTACATTGGTGGTGATTATGCTGAGAAGAATATTAAGCTTCTGGCTGAGGATGGTCGTATGGTAATTATTGGTTTCTTGAAAGGACCTCGTGTAGGAGAGAGGAAGATGGTGGATTGTAGGTAAATATCTCATTGAATCCTATTCTGTTGAAACGACTTACAGTAACTGGATCAACACTACGTTCACGTCCGAATAGTTTTAAACATGAAGTAGCAATGGAGATGTACAACAAGGTATGGCCTTTGATTGAATCTGGAAAACTCCGTCCAATTATTCATGCTCATGTTCTAATAAAGAGATTGAATGAAGTCTAGATGCCTATGGATGATGTTGTTCGTGCTCATACAATGATGGAGAAGAATGAACAAATCGGAAAGATTGTACTAACAATGGAATAATCTGTTTGTTGAACAAACATAGGAAGACATTCACATTTCTATTATGACGCCCTTCTTAATTACTTGACGAATTGGTTCATCTCCAATACGATAGAATAAGTGCTCCCATTGAGGAGCATCCAAAATCAACATGTCACCATACTTACCAACCTCCAATGAACCATACATATCACTGTGACCAATCGAAGCAGCTGCATTCAGAGTGCCTGCAACCAGTGCTTCATTCATTGTCATACCCATAAGAATACAGGACAACTACCATGATCATTCTATTCCACACAGTTACATTCATCACAAAAGGCATTGACATACAGTAAGCATTTGGATTGTAATCTGAAGCCACTGCTACAGGTACATTCGCTTCGATCATCTTTCTAGCAGGAGGAGGTGTTAGATGCATGATCCACCTATTCTCAATCATTGCATCATATCCCCTACGCTGTTGTCGGGAGAAGAATTGCTACACTCTTGTGTTCAGCCATTAACTTCACTCCCTCTTCACTAATGCATTCTAAGTGACTATTTATCATTCGACTCTCTCTTATTCACCTCATTCCAAGAGCACCAAGCTTCGCACCCATTTCAGCACCTCCTAATGCAGTTAACTCATCTGCATGGAAGTTGATTCCCAGACCATGTTTCTTTCCTTCTTCCATAATACGTTGTGTCTGCTCCACATTATAGATACCCTTCTCACAAAAGGCCTAATTCTTATGAAGAGCCACAGATGATACATCAATCAACTCAACATCTAATTCTCCCTTCTTCTTAAGATCAATCACCGTAGGAATCATTTCATTCACCACCATGTCTGTAGCTTCTTCGGAAGTGTATCCTTCAGGCACAGAATGAGCTGCCAACAGATTTATCACAATATCCAAAGGAACCAGCTTCTTTGCACGTTGAATCACACGAAGCATTTTCACTTCATGTTCTGTTACAAGACCATATCCACTCTTACAATCAGCAAGCGTTCAATCAAGGAACAAATCAATAATGGAAGTTTCTAGGATATGTTGTTCCGTGTCTCATCATGGTCTTCAGGCGAGGAAGAAGTAATTCCAACAAGGCATCTTCGGAACTACTGATGATCGATTTCTCCTTTCTTTACGTTTCGTGGACATGACGCACAGTGAAACCAATACCGCCACCAATCTTGTGAATGTCCATGTAAGTTGCTCCTTCGAGCTTCATACGATACTCATTAACACGATCTCCAGCAAATACGGGCTATAAATCATTTCCAAACAAAATGATTACATGGGTATGAGCATCTACCAATCCAGGAACAACACAACAACCTATGTCTCAATGAGTTCGTCAAATCCTACCCGTAGCATCAATCTCCTTTTCGAAATGACTGTCTTTGAACTGCTCTGAGATTTCTGCAGCAGGACCAACTGCGACAATGATGCCATTCTCATCCACTACAATAGATCTATCAATGGGTCAAGTACGTCAGAACATACCCGTTGTTTACAACTTCAATATTGTTCATGGCTTTTCCACAAAGCATCTTTTCGTGATTCTTTGTGATCATCACAAGCTGCTTGGCATTTCTGACAATCAATCTGTAGGACTTCTGCATAGAATAAGGTTTAATTAGGACGATTCTATAGAGTAGAAACAATGAACATATTCTAACCAATTTCTGGATTGTTGTCGGAAAGAACCTGGTTTTTTGATCTCAAAGGAACATATTTCCATACAGGCTCTTCTGTAGCAAATAGGTTAAAGAGATATGAACAAACAAAATCACAGTCAACTAAGAATAGGATACAGCAAAGAAAAAGAGAGCACACTCTTTAGTCAGATAAGTAAGCTCGAAGAATCTTCACAGCGAAACTACCAACGCGTAAATTAGCACACCAAGACTCTCTAACCATGAATCTAGACTCCAATCCCTACTCAGCAAATGACTCACAAACATGAACCTCAATTGGATCCTCAAAGGACTCAAACTCATGATAAATGGTACTAGAATCAGAGTTGAAGACATATTTCCATTTTGTGTTCATACCCCACAGCATTGGAAGATGAATTGAGATTCTACATCTTAATACATCAGAATCACCTACGGGATATCACTGATCACTTTAGCTTGGGTATGCAAAAGGATAAGCAGAGATGGATCACTATCCAAAACCAGACAAAGAATCCCTCTGTGTTTGTTTTCATAAAATACGGAGAAATTGTGTTCCTGCGATAATTTCCATTGTTTTCGAATCATTAATAGAGTTTGGAGAGCCTGATACTGACCGAAATTGGGTCCTTTGGTGATCCATATACCATCACGTAGGGTACCAACAGAGGCCTGAAGTGTGATAGGAGGCGGGATTACAGACATAGGCATCTGTTCCATGTACTCATCACCCTGAAGGATAGAAAGGATACCAGGAGTGAGTGCAAGCAGAGTCTCCATTTGAATGAACCGATGCATGGCATCTATGAGAGAACCTTTCGTGTAATGAAGGAGACGCATGAGGAGACGCTGTTGAACAGCACGTTGTGGAGTTTCCAACATGATTATATTGTGGGTATCATGATGAGTTTGAAGGAATTCCAGTATCTTCTCATTTGATACATCATGTGTGAGATAGAGAGATTCCAATGCATTCATTCTATCCTTCACTTCCCATAATAACTTCCTACACTGTTACATCTCGTTTTGCATCAAAATCAGCTCCTCGTTTATTAGCAGACAACACAATATTTTGAATTGAAACAGTGTTCTGATGCACATGATTAACGTTATCATCATCTTCACCTATCTAGAGATCACTCTTCATTCTATCACTCACCCAGAGACCCACAGTATCCATACGACTCACCACTTCTTTGAGAAACAGTGCATTGTTCAGATTCTCAACACCAGCACCTTCTGTACAATGTGTACTGTTGAGTCGTAGACAAAGAAGACCACGCCAATAAATCCCATCAAATCCGAATTTCCAAGAATACCGATAAATAATGTCATTCAAGAGTGTTGCACCTGGTCGATCTGTTCCCAAATCAATACTCTGTGAGAGATGACCCTCATACATGAATGGACTAATGCTCTCTTGAAACAAAGGTCCAAATTCTGAAGGCGAGAATGATCCATCATAATTGTAAAAATCAGAATCCTTACTAAACCCTGTCCAATCCATATCCAGAACCACTTGAAGTCCTCGCTCATGAATTGCAGCAATGAATTGTGAGAGTTCCTTTTGTGAACCATATGCTGGATGAGGTACACCAGGATACACGACTTTCGCATGATCTACATGAGAGATGAGATAAACCCTTACACCAACAGGTTGCTCGGATCTCTGTTTCACCTTCACAGAGAGAAGGTTCAAGTGACATGAGACGAATGATGGTCACACCCACTAGTTTGAGGTGATCTAACAGTTCCATCGCTGTAGCGTAGGTACCATGATCTATGTCTTACCCAACTCATGATATTCCAACCGTTCCCATTACTCGAAAAGGATGGTAAATGCATTGTATACATCACATGTTCTTCTACTGAACTGGGAGTATCTTTAGACAGAGTATCCACTAATTGAGCATCATCAGGTTCACGATTGCGCCAACCATAGGATGTTAAGATTCTAGAATTTAATTCTCACTCTTTCATATACACTTCCTTCCCTCCTTGAATCAAATGGTCCGTGAACTCTCCCGTTTCTGATTCAATCTGATAGTAGTACTCTGCATGGATACCCACACTTCCAGCATTATAAAACCAATACCCATTTGTTTGTTTCCTAGAGATCACACAGATACTCAATCATCACATCATTGAATAAGAATGCTCAAGGCCAACATCTGGTTTAACTTTCAGAGAAACAGCGTGTGCTTTAGGAGCATACACCCGAAAAGCAATTCCTTTACGATGTTGGAGTCCATCTGACAAGACATAAAAGTTATCCGTAGACCAGACATGAGTTCCCAAGAAGTTACTCTTTTCACAATGAGGTCCAACAAATCCAGGGACACACAACACGGTATCCTCTGTCCGATCCCTCATTAAGTAGATAATGAGTACCAAAAGGATAAAGGCCACAAAGATCATTAAAGACACTCCCCAAATAGCCCGTTTCTTAGCTCGACTTCGATTTGCTTTCTCCTCAGTCACTTTCCGGTGGCGTTGAAGAGATCCTTTTCGTCTCCAATCTCGGTTGTCGCCTGTACGATGGCGACTGAGATAGTACATATCACGAAAGTGCCGACTCTCATCCATCGAAAGACGATGCTATAAAAGAGGCAAAATGCAAAGACACCTTATTACAGTGATGGCAATTGAAACAATTCCGCGGTTTTTAACGATTTTGTGAGGACTTGTCTTTTACTCTATACGCATTCGATCCGTATCAGATCGAAGTGGAATCCATGCTTTGTAGCAATTTGGAACGGACGAAGGTCCATCTCAGTTAATATAGGGATAATCCAAAAATGAAGATAGAAGTTATCTATAGATTGTGCTGAATCCAAATCTTCAATTTGAAAGTGACAAGTGGAATGACTGTCTGAATGATTTATACCAGTGAAACTTCTTGTACCATCTTTCATAATGATGTTACAGTCATGAAACACACATTTCCTGGCTCGATAGCAGATTTCCATTTTCAAAGAGCTACACTTAGCGTACTTCGCGGACAGGATGTGAACGAATTGTCGATACTACGGATAGAATAATCGAAATGCGGTAGAGAATGTTGTATCGATTATGTTCTGGAAAATGATTGGAGAATAATTCGTTTTCTACTAAGAATGCAATTAAACCCCGATCGCGATGTGCGTCATCATGGGATACAAAACCGATCACATTTTCTTTAGTAAGTGATAATGAAGTCGATTGTTTTCGTTCTCTTTGCTGTCGCTCTTTCTCTGAGTGTCCACAGCGACTTTGCTACTTTCGAAGCTGCCTACGGAAAGAACTATCTCGCTTCTGAGAGAGCCTTCCGTGCTAAGGTTTTCGAGTACAACATGAAGTGGGCCCGTGAGATGAATGCTCAGGATCATCCTTACACCGTTGGTGCTACTCCTTTCGCTGATATGACCAACACTGAGTTCGCCACCTCTAAGATGTGCGGATGCATGTTGAAGCCCACTATGACTAAGGTTTCTAAGTACATCAATGTTCGTCCTTTTGAGGAGGTTGACTGGAGAGAGAAGGGAGCTGTGACCCCCGTGAAGGATCAGGCTTCTTGCGGTTCTTGCTGGGCTTTCTCTGCCACC
>JABLTK010038920.1_pt1 | contig 11112 bp, 17 predicted proteins | sample 7160131 | NCBI WGS metagenome assembly JABLTK01 (sample SAMN14651221, study PRJNA627086) | human gut metagenome | isolation source: feces | host: Homo sapiens
ACTAAAGTACAAACGAGCCAGCGAACCTTGTAATTTCACCTCTCCAGCCAGAGGGCGTCTCCCTTGCCTGCGGCAACTCAGAATTTAAACCTTCACCCTTTCTGCGGTATCTTTTTCTATTGCGATTCTTTTTCCATTGACCGATACAATTACATTTCCAAAATAGGAAGCAATCACACTTACCTTTGCTCCCTGTACTAACCCCAGTTTTTCCAATAATGACATCTTCTCGTCACTGCAGATATTCCACTTGATAGTATGCAGTGTGTTTAAAGATGCATCTACTAATGAATACATGAATAATCCCCCTTCTCTTTTTATACTATTCTACCACGGAAATATTGCTAACACAATTACAAAAAAAGATATTTTTTATCAGAAAACTATTGTAAGTTTTATGTATTGTACATTTATTAGAAACAACTAATTAATTCCGGAGGTAGTTGAGTATTCATTTTATAGCCGAATTTGATCCACACAACAAGGTAGTTTTATCTCTCACCTGCGGTAGAAAAGTCTCCCTTTTGACTTGCTGACAAACAAACATAGACTAATTCATGAATAACGAGAACGTAAACCTTTTTTGATTGATCAAGTAACCTAAGTCTAGAGACATGATACTCATTGGGATGTTCAATCCCACACCGAAACTCGAACGCGTTGTACCCCAAATACTACGCAAATCCGTATGATGATTCCATACATTTCCAAGTTCATAAAAGAGACGCGCTCGAACGCCAAAATTGTATTCATGACTAATAACTACAGGAAGACTCAAAGCAACAGAAGCAGAAGCACAACAATCTCCTCCCAATACATCTCCTTCCTTTCTTCCTCCCTCTACAGTTCATATACCTTCAATTAGAAAACCTTTTGGCGATGATTTCGGACCGAAATCTCGAATATTCATTCCAGTCACATGAGAGGCATCTATTCCTGGTACCTATTCACTAGAACTACTTAAGAAGAATCGATCAACATAGCGAGTTCTTCTCCGATTGAGATTCTGAATGACTCCTCCATATCCCTTGAGGTGGAGCAGTAACCCTGCTTCTTGATCAATTTCTCGTGTTAACGGGATAGTAGTTTGTACAGTACATTCTCCTTTCACACTGTTGACATCACCAATGAATCCGTTATATTCCTATAGGTGATTCAATCAGATAGAGGAGCACAAGTTGCAGATTCACTAAGCTTCCCTCTGTTGGCCAGCTATTATCATCCAAAGTATCTATCCTTCAGGTCATTTCTAGTTCCTACTGTAGTTGTACTGAAATCCTAATGTCGATTTGATGGACGGACGGCACTCCTTTAGCATACTCGAACTACATTGCGTCTTCAGAATACACAATTCTTCGATGTCTCCAAAAGGAGATAAATCTCTCCATTGAAGTCCAAACCCCAATTGAAAACGTTTCTTATAGTCACTGATTGATGCTTTTACACCGGAGGTGAAAATGTTGACGCTGCTCTCTTTCAAACGGTTAATATACTCTCTGAACATAAATTCAGTTCATCATATGTACCGTTTCCAAGATAGACTGATGGGACATCCAAAGATGGAGTGCTTACAGTCGTATTTAACGACAAATTCACGATTTCCTCGTAATAAGCTATACGATCCAAACATATCCAGCTTATCCATACGCATGGTGGGATTCATATCACTCATTCCTAAACCCTATCGTATGAATCCGACTACTAGAAGTATACAATGTAGAAATCATTATGATCTGGAGTAGTGTTACTGACAACATAGGGTTCTGGTCCAACCTTTTCTACAATATCCAATTTGACCATTACTTCCGATGTATCATCGGTTGGAATATCCGCTACATATCAAGAGTTACTTCAACAATGTACGAACATCCATTGTGATATCAATACTATCAATAGTATCCTCAGACTCCAAATTTGTTTTCATTGTACTCAATGCTGTGTACAGTTCGCCAAATGTCTTGGCTTCCTTCACTTCCTATTCCATTATATTCAATTTCATTGAAATACTTTGGGAACTTCCTTCTCAATCACTGAATCTCTGTATCATGAACCATGGCGGAAATCACTTACGGCAATTCGCAATCGTAGTTTACTCTGTGATATGCATAGTGCATGGGCATATCATTTTGAATATCATCTATATTCTCTTCCTCCATCAATGTAGAACAAACACTGATTAATTCATTCCCTTTTCCATGTTTTGTCGGAACAAGGACTTCTTTTTAGGTTTCCTCTCTTTCTGTTCCACTTGTTCTGGTTTTACATCCTTTGCATATTCTCTCTCAATGACCACAGGTTTCACACTTTCCATATCTCTCTCTACAATCTCTTCTTCTGTCACTTTTAGTGTATCCTTCTTTGGCATTGCTGGATCTACTTGACTCTTTGATATGGTTGTTTTCACCATCTTCTTACATACTTTTTTATGTTCAGGCCAATCTTTTATCTGACAAGACCGTGAACAATACCAAACTGTCTTACATTGAGCACATTTGCTTCTATTCTTTAATTCCTCTCAACAAAGGTACGTCACATTTGGTTTACCACAGTAGTGACATGTAGGAACATTGTCCATAACCACTTCCTCCTCTTCTCCTTCTTCGTCCTCTTCAAGAGGGGATTTCCATTCTCCTCGAACCAACACTTCATTCTCTTCAATAATACCCTGATCTCGAGCTTCAAAGTAACTTTGATCCAAATCCACCGATTGCATCATCAATGCATCTGATGATGTTGTCTTCAGTGATTGTCTGATCTCCGATTCCTTCACAACTGGCTTTACTGATGGTTTGGGCCCTTGGATCAACACAGGCTCACCTTCGTTCGGAATATATTCAATGATCTCTTGTACTTCATCCCCTTGAGATTTCTTCTCCTTGATTTGGGACTAAAGGTTGATGCCTTTTTCAAACACCTACATCTAAATAGCGCAACTGATGGTAATATGAATCCACCTTAGCTACTTCTTTATCCACTTCTTTGAGTTTCTCTTCTAGGTAGTTCTTTCGACGTTTCAAGAATTCAATCGTCTTTGGATCGCCAAATACACAAATTACATACTCCTTTTGCACTTTTCCATACATAATACTCCTTCCCCAATAAACACATGAATTCATTTGTATGTACAAGCGACCCTTCCATAAATGCAAGAGGTCCTACAGGAATCTAAGAGCTAAAGTACTGTGATACAAAACTACCATCACCTTGTGTTCCAATTTTTCAGGCAGTCCTTCAACAGTCTGAATTGTTTCCTCTACTTCATCGAGCGTATTTCGCAACTCATGTGAATGAACCACCAACTGGTCTTGTTTCTTGTCATTACATCTGCCACCATCCAATTACCTGATGGATGATATCGTATGCCGATTCTACAGTATTCATCAACAATGATCTGAACAAACACATCTAAGAACGACCTTTACCTCTTCCACGTCCTCGTCCATTCCCTCTAGAGGCACCTCCACGACCTGAAGAACCTCCTCTTTTTTCCCCAAAGATGCCCTTTCGAGCTCCAACTCGTGCTTTATTATACTCTACATATCAATTCAAATTCATAAAGCAACTCGAATTGAGTTCTTCTTGAGGTACGTTATCTAGTGTCTATACATAACATTCAGTTCACTACATTAACCTCTTTCGATAATCTCATACACTTGATTGTTCCTCCACGAATATAGCACTCAGACAGTTGAAAGAAACGAGAACCATTCTAAGTGTTACTGTGATCACATAACAAAACATGTGAAGTCAATATAACATCCGAAAGTACCACATTCATATAGGAATCACAACTAACAAGCTTTCCCGAATAGGATTCTCCATTTGTTAATTCTATAAGCTATCATTCACAGATTAATCTTGAAAAGTACGATTTCACGATCTCGGGCTGCTCTTAATAACGATAAGGGAAGCTAGCAAATTATGCATCTGGTAGATGATTCATACCATTCTGCAATTTACTGTTCAAATAGTTATGCTATTGTGAGGATTCAAATCAACACTGTTAATTAGACTTTTGTCAACAAACAGTGCACACTAATTAAAAGCCATAGTATGTAGAGGGAATGTTAAAATGAGAGACACAACAGAAATGACGGTAACGACCGCAAACCGCAACTAGTTATGAGTTTGCACATTCATAGCATACCTGAAACCGGTAGATCCATAACTGAAGACAACAAAAGACAGTCAACAGGAAATGAACTAGAATGAAGTTGCTATGGCACTTCTCCTTCTCAAATACAGTTAACTAGAAATCATTTATCTATCCTGTAACATACAAATGGAAGCTCTTGCTGAGGTGAAAATGGCTTCACATGATTCAGGTAACCAGTCGCAACGCACTTGTAATCTTGATAATACACAACTGCCCCAAACGAATAAACACGATTTGGTTTCCAAGGCTCAATTCGACCTTGAATTCGATGTTCCATTTCACTTGTTACATTTGTCCAACATCCTTCATACTACAATTGACTTAGCGAGTTGAATCCTACTTTGTAGATGTTTGCATAGATATGCGACGAGAACAGAAGTCTTTGATATGACAACAAGACCTCCAGACATAGTCCAACAATGAATATTGGAAGCAAATCTTCGATTGCATACTTGTTAATGAAGAGGAAATACATCATCGGATATACTGTAGCAATAAAGTACTGCTCCAAGGCTGGAATAAAGAGATTGAAATAGAATGAGTGTTTGACATCGTATTCAGCATACGAATTATAAGCAACTACTACAACACTAAGGGTCAGCAACAGCACGAAGGAATACAGAAAGATGACCGAAAGCGAGATCAGAATATCAACATAATCGTTGTATCGATAGCCTGGAATAAGTATACACGGAATGACAAATCCTGCCGTCAACAGACAATTCACAGTCGTTTTCAGATTCTGAGATGCATTTTTTATAATACTGTGGATAAGAACATAAATAGGATTCTTCAGCGCTAGAATCATCGACACTACAAACAACCGGCTTTCATAACGTTGAACTTGCTAGATATTATCATAAATCGATTATTCAGTACATTACCAAACAGAACAATGAACTGACCAATAAGCATCATGATGTCGAGAAAGGCAATTACCATTGTCGATAGAATACGAATACTCATAGGAGACGTAAATGAGTTTTCTGGATGAATTTCATCAAACAGGAAATCACAACTCTGGGGAGTAGGTTCTGACTGTTCGTATTTGATCACATTAGACAGATGGTCTTTTCCTTTTCCTCTGTTTCGTCGTTGACTCATTCTTTGAAAAGAGATAACCAAAACCTCTCCTTCTTTTTGCACCGATTATTGCTCCATTTATCAGAATGTCTCTTTTCAGGACTTTTGGTTCCTTCCCAGTTTTCAGTCAGAGTGGAGTGATTCGAAGAACCTTGTTTGGTTCTTTCTTTGGGAATTCTCAAATGAAGGAAGCCAAGAGTATAGTTATTATCTCATGATCATTCATAGAAATGCTTGATGTACTTGTAGATCCACTGTCAAAAGTTTGGATGTCATTGATCTGATCATCCTAGACGGAGTTAAAATATATACCAAAACGGAACGTCTATTTAGCAGAAGAAATTGGAGTAGAATACGTACATTTTGGTAGAAGACATCATGAATAGTCCATTCGAGATGGAATTTATATAATGAGTCCTCAAGAAGCAACTCTTATTCTCAAAGAAGATGCACCGTAAGATTTTCCTGCAAACGGATTTCTTGTTTACAAACACAGATATAAAGCAACGACACCATCTTGGGTAATGGTAAACGACGTTCGTCGAGGCCCTAACCGTGGAGAGAAGAGAACATAGAAATCACGAATCAAGTCACTCGGAACATTGTTTTTATTCTCCATAGCAATGTCTTTCACATTCGATAGATCAAAGATCGCTGCTGATGGGTATGTACTGCCTCGACGACACAACATGAAGCGATGATGAGTGAATTGAGTGACTGTATTTCCAAGAGAAGGCAACACAGCAGAGCCTTGCTGATATCCTTCAGAAATTGAGGATGTAATTTGGTTGATAATGACAAAGGTGATACCATGATACAGACAACAATGATTCATAGTGATATAGATATGTCGCAAGATTTCGGCTCGTTTAAGATAATCCTACATAATATAATAGAAAGAGAGTTACCGGATTCACTTCCGCTCGAAACAACGCAGCTATTGAATCAAGTACAATTAGTTTAACTCTTCGTAAATCCTTTGATAAATGAGAATCAAGACTATCCTGTCTGATGAAGGAGAAATAACGACCCCTACAATAAAGGATACAAGATCTTCTGGAGAAGAAAGTTGATGAACATATAAGCTTTCAGTAATCGTCTCCACAGTAAACTCGGTATGTGATTTCTATGTCATTAAGGAATTCTAATAATTACGCAGAAATAGGTAGCTTCATCTTTTAATCTTGAATATGGGAACGATGACTCCGTACATACATACATGGCTTGTCCATTGCAACCGTGCTGATCTTCAGGAAGAAGTGACTAGAGATGAGTACAAGTTGATCACTAATAACATGAATCGCAATTTGAATAGCTAGTTGCGTTTTCCCTGCAGACGCTTCTCCTGTAATCTAGTCATTCACTACTGGAAGAGAAACATACCTCACTGATAGATTCTTTTACTAAGCCACCTTTCAAGCACTGATCAATCGAAGAACAGCCTGTTGTCAAATAGTTCCATTTCTCCTTCTCGAACAATTCTTGTGCTGTTACTGGAATTGGAACAGGATTCTCCATTTCTGTGACAAATGACTGTTCCAACAAACAATTTCATATGGTACAGAGAATTCTATTCTGAAGTTGCTTCAGTTGATCTACTTGCTCCTCCTTCACTGTAACTGAGAGCATCATGTTCACTAAATCTAGCGCTGATCGGAATAAGTCATCTTCTGTACTCCACAATGCTGCTGACAAATCAATCGAAGAGTATAGAACGTTCCATAGCGAATAATCACTTGCAACAAGGTACTGGAGAATAAAAACAAGAATAGCCCGTTGTGATGAATTGAACGATTTCATCTCTCCCAGTAAGGCATCGACAGACATATCAAGGAACGAATCATCAAGAGAATGAGTCATTCGGTATGAGAATGCATCTTCTGTAATCACTGCAACATCATCTTGCTCATAATCTATTTATTAGACTAACAAGACACACAAACTATGAAAATCAGTTATGATCGAGGAGACATGAATCAAATTGGTAGGAGAGTGAATGTACTGACATAGCATAAACTCATTCTTGAAGAGAGAGTCTATGTCAGCTGTCCCATCAACCAACTGTATGAAATCTGATGCAAACCCTTGAATTCGCTTCCATTTGGATTGAAGAAGAGAAACACTTTCGCGAATCTCATTACTGTCTACTTGTTCATTATCCATTCCATTCATACGAATGTGCTGTGGATCATATTTCCAATGATAAAATAGCACTAACAGAATTGTACCCACAGGAATCTCGATCTCTTCAAATTGTTCTTCTTGAGCAAGCGAACGCATAAATTGAAGTAATAAACGATGAACATGTTCATACAAATGAGAAGAATAATAGATATTGAAAGAAGAGAGTTGTTGAGATATCATTAACAAAGTGTAACTCCCTTGGAATAAAAATAGAATCTGATCCAATGAATGAGATGAATGAGAACATAATAATAGCAAGGAATATAAATCTCTATCAAATCAATTCTTTCAAAATAAGGATACAAAAAAGGTCGATAATTCTGGAGAAATGTGGAGGGAGAATGAAAACACAATTGAATGAAACATAATGGATTCAACCGTTCCGGTAAGGCTTTAGCAACACTTGCCTTCTTATAATCGGAAGTTGTAAGGACCATATTGATTAGAAGATCATGTTCCCTTGGACTCCCAATATCCAATTTTGGTTCGATTTGCGGAATACACCTTCTTTTGGTATTTCGACTGTCAGAAGACAAAGAACCCCCTCGCTTCCTTCCTTCTTCACAATGCAAAGCATCTAGAAATCGATCATCCATTCCCTGTTCTTTCTCCTCTTCTACTCGCTCTGTTACAGAGTAAATATCTTGATACGACCGAATGACACTTTGGAGAGGTTCGTGCATCACTTCCTCTCCAAACCGATCTTTCACAGCCTCAATCACTGCTGGATTCACAATGTGTTTCTGAAGACTCTCTGAAACCCAATCCAACAAGGCATCCTTCGGAATGACATCAGGAATCAATCGTAAGAGAAGAAGCCAAAACAGAGTGACATACGATGTCTTGGAGCATGTGGTGATGGTTTCTTTCAGAATGGATGTCATTTTCAAAATCAAGGGAATTTACGGAATGCTAACAATATGGATATCTTTGGTATTTCATCTTTGGGAAGATTATGCAGAATCGCTTCAATCAAATCCAACACAGCCTCAAATCCAGCCTCTGCTGAGACTCCAGGAATGACCATGAAGAGGACTCGGATCCGAGCTGACAAAGAGAACTGTGAAAAATCCATCCTTAGAAAGAGTTGATTGAAGAGGGATTCGATCAGAGTAGGATCCTTAATCAATCCTGTCTAACCATAAGTGGAATGATCATTAGTCACTTGAATGCGAGTAACAGTTGAAGTTACAGTAGTAGGGTTCCTACAGTGCTCATTTGTCATAGAAAGAATAATATAAGTAAGAGCTGATTGAAGCTGATGAGGAATCAGAATATCCTTCCTTAATGAATCCATTTGACTACCCTACAAGATTCTCAACAACAGTAAGAAGGATAGGAGTAATAGCACTGTTCTCTAGGTTCACATAGTACTCCAACACATGAGAGAAATCAACATTTTTCATATATGTGACTAAAACTCATTTCAATATTAAATAATTACATAAATCACAATAGGAACATATATTATGAATAATACAAGCATAATCTTCTGTTAACTTGAAATCACTCATTTCAATCATTCTCTTACAAACATAGATCGATCTTTGATATCTCGTCTTAATACATATACCATCACTTTCTGAACTAATGAACTGGTATTACTCTTAAGTAACATTTCCCACGGGAATATACATGTTAACAAACTCTATTTTTCATTCAGTGTAAGTCAATCAACCATTAAAAAGACCAATCGTGTTTTTCCTATCGATTTGTAGTATTCCGATTTTCCGCTCGATTTCATACTATCTACAATGGAATAAGGGAGTTCAATCAAAGTAATTCCATTCTTCTGGATCCAGTCATCTGTTTTGAGCGAACAACTCCATTCTGGAGGAATCACGACGAGTTGTCTCCAATTCACTTCTTCTTTTGATTTTTCAATCTGACGTTGCATATATGCAATTCCAAAAATCCTCTCGAAAATACAGATAGCAACAAAATCTGTCGCTCCTGCAAATGCCTGTGGATTACGATAATTGTTGTAATATGTCAATGCATACAAAAATTGAACCAATTTATGGAATGCTGCAAAACTAATGAAATTGGGCAGATAATAACGAACTTGCGAAACATTATCTCCATAAATTGACACTATTTTGTTCATTCCAGAAACTGCATTGATATTGGTATTCATAAGTATATCATTTGTGTGATAGAGTTCCTTCCATTTGCATACGAACGAATACATGAGTTCGGACGTATAGTTCACAACAACAGCACGAGAGGTGGAATTGGTGAGTTGATGAAGAAGAGAAACAGAAACACGAATCACTCGTTCCAGGAGTTGTGTATGATAAACGTTGATACGATCCTGAATGAATCGACATTGAATGGCTGACTTACGGAAATGAATCGTTGATGTGAATGAGAGATGAAGAAGGAGCAACAAGACAGTAAGAACGTGAATTCTGGTATGATCAACCAATTCACTTATCGAACACAGCTCCATGAGTACAGTGAAAATAACATCACAATTCGATGTGAGAAGTGTACTAAGGAAGGCAGAACTGGATACAATAGTGTTAAGAAGAGGTTCATAACTAGATGGTCGTTCCTCTTCAAATTCCATCTGCCTCACTTTCTCGATCGTTTCTTGGACTATCTCACGAGTAGTTTGATTGAGTTCCCTTTTGATTCGATCAACTGAATCCGTAGAGTACATGATACAACGTTGAATAAGAGAGGAGATACGAAGATGCAATGCAGGAGAGAAAAATGAGGGAACCAATTGAGTATGATTCTCCAAAATTGAGCCTAATTTGTTCATATACAGATTCTGACGATCTTGAGTAGTTTGAAGTATGATACTGATGGCAGTATCATGATCTTGTGTGAGTGTGTGATACCGATCACAATAATCCTATTTATCAATGTATTCCTCATTGATTACACCCATCGATTGAAAAATACGTTCGATCAAAAGAATCGAGTATTTCTGCAATGACGGAATATCTAACCATTTCTATTCTTAATTCAAACTAGGAGATGTACTCGAATGTAAGGAGCCACGACAACTTGATATGAAGGAAGAACTGAGAGAGTGCAGGAGGTCATCACAACACCTTCTCGAATCTATACTTCAGATGATGTATCTGTCTTACTGAAGAAGATGATATTAATGGAACCATGAATTGAACTGCTTGTTTACACAGAGACGAAAACTCTTCTTCTGTGTAGCCAAGGTGTTCCGGTGCAGCTAGGTAAGAAGGAATAGATACAAGTACTCATCACACTTCGAATCAAATTGATGATTCGAGTGACCAGACGACGATGTTTCTTTTCATCAACCCATTTTCTGTCGTTGCAAGAATCTTTCAGATATAAAGTTAAAACATCTATACTTAAGCGGAGAGAATACAAGATACATTCAGGAATTCGGAAATCCTGTTGATAAAGAGTAGCAAGCATCTCAATAAAGAGTTCATATACTTTGGGATGTAAATTGACATCCACCTCCTGAAATACAGCTTGGAAGACATCTTGAACCGAAGCTGTTCGCATCTGTTCCGGATATGTCAAACACATCTCTGATAATGGTTGCAACTATGAATGAGAGTCCTCTCTCAAAAGGATACAGCCGATATGTCTTCCTTTCCTTCCTTTACATATTTCAAAGAGTTCTATGATTGATTTCAACTTCAAATTATCCACGTATGAAGTGGATTTTGACAATCATCTGTAGATTG
>JABLTK010047565.1_pt1 | contig 11112 bp, 14 predicted proteins | sample 7160131 | NCBI WGS metagenome assembly JABLTK01 (sample SAMN14651221, study PRJNA627086) | human gut metagenome | isolation source: feces | host: Homo sapiens
CTGAATAGACTAAAAGGAAGGCCCTCGAATTGCTCAGGAAGCTGACAGGGACCCCAACCATGAGCATTTATCGAGAATGCAGGACAATTATAGGGAGATTCACTCGCTTGTTGAGCTGACATTCTTTAGTCCAACAATACGTGGTTATTTGTCGAGATTGAAACAATCTAAGAAAATCCCGAGTATTTCTGGAACCAAAAGGCTGCCACTTTTTGAGTGTTCTCTATCGTTAGATGGGATGGTTGTCGACTGTCATCGAATAGATGGTATCATAACTATACTGTGGATTCTTTTGTCGATCGTCACATCAACGTCAACTGAGGAGTTCTGTGATTCTGGAACCCTTGACACACTATGTGAGGTATCAACAAAACATAACTATGATGTAATTTCTAATTCTGTGTTGTCAATTGTAGGTGGAAGCCGATTCTTCATATGTATTCTCCGGAAATGGAACAGTGCACTTCATCTGCAATCATAAGGGGTGCGGGTCGATCTTGTGTACGAAGGAGGATTGTGAGATTGAATTCGGATTGCTAGGAGGATTTATTATGGACAACAATACTAGTATTACGGTATCGATGTCTGAATTGGATAATCAGCAGGCGCAGACAATTCGTGTTCATGCTGACGCTATTTTTATTAGTCAAGAGAGCTCTTTAGATTCTTCCTCTCTTGGAGATACAGCAGGGCCAGGAAAGGGAGATGATACAAATGGAGCGAGTTATGGAGGTTCGGGAGGTCGCTTTTCAGAGGACTACTTTTCTTACGCATCTAATATATCTGAAATTGTGGGTAATCCATTCTGCGAGTGAGTATTTGTTTTCTGTTTGATTTTAAGAGATGAATCCTTTTTATTAGGTTCAGGAACTGGAAAACATGGTGGAGGTCGTGTTTGGTTACAAGCCAATGTGATGGGCATTCGAGGTCATATTCTCGCAAATGGTGAAGATGGAGATAGTTTTGGTGCTGGAGGAAGTGGAGGAACCATTATTATGAAAGCTAAGAACATTACCATTGATCGTACTTTCCTACTCTTTTTCTTATTGTTAGAAGATGCTTTGATCTCAGCCATTGGAGGTATGGGGAATCCTATCTGTTTAGCACCATCAGATCGAAACTGTAGACAATTTTCGGATCGAAATTGGCGTTTCGGTGGAGGTGGAGGAGGTCGAATCTTTCTTCGGTACGAGAATCTGGAATGTGGAAACTATGACAGTATTGTCGTATATGGAGGTCCCTCAAATGGTGGTGTCCGTGGTTTAATTGGAGGAGCTGGAACAGTGACACATTTTGTGATTCAGGATAATTCGACAATAGTATATATGATGAGTCAACTGATATTTAGAATACATATCTTTCTTTGGATAATCGTGATCTCAAATCTACTGCTGGTACTCCAGTTGTCTTTCCTGCTACTCCGATTGCAGGTCTCACAGTTCAGCGTACTGCTGTTCTTTATACCTCTCATTTTGGATTGAAGCCCGAGACTCCTCCAGGTCCATTATCTCGAGGTGTGAGTATTCGGAATGGTCGCTTACAGCCTCTGAGGGATGATCTTGGACTAATCATTGATTCTCCAGTCATTTCGATTCTTCAAGTCTGTTAAGGAAGGACCTCTTATTTGTAGAACTCTGTACTCAGCGCAAAGAAGATGATTCATATGAGTGCGAATGAGTTTCGCATGTCTCAATCCACTATCAAATTTGGTGGAAACTTCGATCTGAATTGTATTGAAGATGTGAAGTTAGATGGTACTGTGGCTGAAGAATACACAAGTTCTGAGTATCCTTGAATTGTCAGTTCTTATCTAGTTCACATTTCCATGTCGAAGCTTTGGGTCCTATTGATATTCCTGGTACTGTGAATAGTCAGTTCATTCATATTGTATCTAATGTCTCTATTGATATTAGTGGAATGATCAAATCCCAACGATCTGATTGTATAACAGAGGATCTCTCTCATGATCCAGTCCTTTTCAGTTTCTCTTCTTATTCCTAGTACTCATTCTTCCTTGAGAATCGAACTGCTTTTGATGCAAATGCCACACGTCACTACATTCTTCTGTCTGTGTTTTCTCTTCATTTGTAATTCATAGTGTTTCTCCTTCCATCACTCTTGAAGCCAAAGCTCAAGTAGAAGGAGGAGCTACCTTCCTCTGTGCTCGAGAAGTGAAAGTCAATGGAATTATTGACGCTGATGGGATTGTAGTTTCGTTCATTCCTGTTTATCATAGGGTTGTCCTAGTGGCAAAGGTCTAACTCCGGGTCATGCTTCCAAATATCCTTATTCATGTGCTGGAGGAGGTGGATATGGTGGTCAGGGAGGCCAAGGAAGTGATCTGCATGGTGGTCAAGGAGGTGAAGTTAGTGGTAGTCGAGAACTTCCTCTCTCCATGGGTAGTGGTGGTGGAAGTGTGAGTCAGAGTGGAGGAAGCGGAGGTGGGATTATTATTATCAATGCTAACTCAGTTCTTCTTCTAGCAAAATCAGGTTTGTTTTTGTCATTCCATTCATATTAGAGATTTCAGCGAATGGAGCTCCAGCTTCTGCTGAGACAAGTGGTGGTGGTTCTGGCGGGAGTATTCTAATTGAGTCAGAATACCTGGAGTTCCATGGATTTGTGCATGCAGATGGTGGAATGGGAGGTGAGAATGGAGGTGGAGGTGGAGGTGGAGGTCGAATCATGTTTCTCTTAAACAATACTCAAGTTCAGGAGGATAGTGAGTTGTTCACTGGCAACTACAGTGCTATGGGGGGACTCCATGGAACTCCTCCTCCAACGAGCTCTCCATTCTTCGTTGCTAATACATCATCAATCTATGATGGATCTGATGGAACAGTTTGGACTTCGTTAGCACCATGTGGAGAGGGATATGGAACAGTCTTCTGTACAGTATGTCCAGCAGGCACATACAAGAATGGAACAGATGTATCTCCATGTGTAGCCTGCACGAATGGGCCTGAACACAGTGTATATACCAATCGAGGACAAGGGAACTCTCAATGTCCTTTCACTTGTCTGACTGGGTATCGAGGTCAAGACTGCTTAACACCGTTTGCTGAATTCTTACGTCAAATTGGAGGTTGGATGGTGGTAGGTGTGATTTTGGCTCTCTTCCTCATTACCATCAGTGTTTGTACTCTGTTGATTCTTCAATACAATCGTATCCTATTCATTCGTTGTCTCATACTTAGGAATGCGTGTACGCCAATACCAACAACTAGAACAGTCAGTTCCATCAGCATGGTATGCTCAAGATATCGATCGTGTTCGTCAGAAGCAGAAGTTAAATTCGCATTATCTCACCATTGCTACTCTATCAGAACATGTAGGAAGAATTTATCTGAATGGGCGAAATACTTTCCGAAACCCATGGGTTGTTCCTGTACGTCCTCCTGAGTATCTGATGCCTCTCATTTTCTTGCCTGAATATGAGAGTTTCCGTGATGAGATGAACAATCAATTGAGCTATCATATCTTCTGGTCTATTCTTTCAATCATCCTTGTATCGTTCATATTCCCTCCTGCATCTCTGTGGTTACTACAGAAAATGAAACGAGATCGAGCTCTGAGATTTGAGACTTATATTGCTAAGGGAACTCATTTTTTCTTACGAGGACCTCGTGCCCAAGCATTATTAGAATCAGTGAAGTGTGGATATGATGATAAATACTCCATTGCTTATATTGACATTCTCTACTTAGAGACAATGCCACCACCTGAAGGTATTGAATTAGGAAGTCCTCTTCTTCCTGTGAATCTTGTCATTAGCGGTAAGGGTACTGCATTAGATCCTTATACGATCGGTAATGAATCAGAGAATGATTAAGCTTTAGATCTGAGTGATGTTCTGGTGTCATCTATTCCTAATTGCAAGGATCTTCAGAAATTCATCGATAAGGAATACAAGAAATTCCTTCTGGAGTTGAATGTTCAATTACGTTCACTCTCTCCTATTGAGGTTCATTCTCGTAATGATATTGTTGACATTCGAGTATCATTCTATTGTGACTCTAATGATTAGGAAGATAGCAAAGAGATTATGAATCTATTTCATATCCAGAATCCTCACTATCAGTATCTCATATCTGCTGGAGTGAGAGTAGGCATATGGAAGTCTGTGTTATTATTAGCTTGATTTGGCAGTATCATGGCCAAACTATGTGAAGGGCTCACAAGGAAGTTCACTTCTCTCTCTTATCGTATCTTATGCTGATCAGGATCCTCTTCAATCTTCTACCTCCTCATCACTATCACGTCGTCGAGACTCAGTGATAGGAAAGAGATCAAAGCCCAAGGCTCAAGTGGGTATTCGAGAACATGCACTCTATTCTTCCTTCCGAAAGGAACGTTCATCGCTAAGTAAGGACCACTATTCCAGTGGTGACACAGTCTTCAGTGGACCTATCTCTGAGAAGTCAACAATTCGAGAAGTCTTCTTTCTACTGTAAATCTGATCATTAGGAAGCATTAGCCAAACATACTCCAACAGAATCTCTCCTCTCAAATTCCAATCAGAAGCCATTTGGATCCCTAGCTGATATCACACACCCATGTCGAGCTATTCTCATAACACAACCATTCACACCAGATCAGGTTCAACTTCCGAAGTCTATCACTCTTTGGCTCTATAGACTTCTCTTCAAGCGACCCATAGCTCCTCGTTCAATGAGTCTTCGTTTGGCTGTCAAGTACTTCCTCATTGCTTTATCCACTTTGGATCTCATTCGTATGATTGTCTCTTCATTCTCACTCTTAGTCACTTTAATGTTGAATGTGGATATGTGGTGTTGGGCTCCCAATCATTCATCTGTGTGTTCACCACGAGCAGTTGTAGTATCTTATCTCATGTATGCATTCGTGCAATGGTTCAGAATAGTTTCCCTCTCTCTATTATTTTGTCTCCACTCTCCATCTTTGTAGCCTCTGCGGCCAATTTTTATAATGGAGCCTGTGTAGCCTTAGTCCTCTTGCTTTCATCAATTCCTGCAATTGCTACAATGCTCTTTTTCGTCCACGACACACCGTATGTCGTAAATGCCACATTTCTGATTTTTGGATTATTAGTCTTGAAGTACCTCCAGGGACGCGTAGTTATAATTTTCTTGATTTATTGATAGTTGTTACTTTGCTTTATTGCCATTTTGGAAACCAAAGACAAGATTCAAATCAAACAAAAAGACCCTGATTTCCGAAGAACGTTCTCTGTTTCTGATATGGGGATGTACACCGTTGTTAACATAGCTGAAGTATAGGAATCGGATTCCTTCGACGAACTCAATTGGAATGGTGATTCGTCCAAAGTACAGTGATTCTATTGATATGATGTGATATTTCAATTTATACTATAGTTGAAATGCTGTTTGTTGTTGCCTCCATTTCACAAGATGCTTTACTTGTCATGTCATTCTGTTGTGAATGTTCAGTTTGACAAAAAGAACCATGTTGTGAAGTTTTCAGTGTATAAATACAACAAAGGGAAGGATCGATTCAAGAAACGATATGAATTCTCGTTTCCAGATTCAAGTTCGTTTTTATGCATGGTACTAAACTTGTAGATTCATTGGATGAAGTAGTTGTACTAAAGGATGTCAGTTGGCTTCCTTTTGAACTGTTTTATATTTCATGTGGTTTTAAATTTAGTATGATTCCTATTTGTATTCTTCGTAACTCCAGTACCAAACATTATCAAGTCCTTCGTATTTGTTTCAACAAGGGTGAAATCACTGTTTTGGCAGAATTTACATTCAATGGAAGTGTTCAAGGTGTTATTTGATTCTGTTCTGTTATTCATAGAACTCATTCTTACAAATGGTCCGACGCTGTTTCTCAAATCGGAAGACAATAAGCTCCAAGATGTAGTGCTTGCTGACAATTCGATCCTTCAACTGGCGTCTTCACCTATAGAACCTCGATTTATGTGAGTAATAACCAGTTACTTCATATCTAGTGACAATGATAAAGAATGGATGATTCAACACAATCAACGTTCCTTCTCTGTTTCCAAGGAAAAGAATGGCGAGATGCTTCTCCACATCCTTCTTTCTGGGCGAGATGGTTATTATCTCGTTACACAACAAGGGACAACGATCCGCATTCTCTATTATTCTCGTGGTTTTGTTATTGATATTGAACATATCAACGATACATTAATTGATCTATTTCCTATCAGTTGGTATGGAAACGAAGGCTATGGATGTCAGTTTGCTCATTCATTCTTCCTTTTAAATCAGCAGCGGATTCTATTTCGTATTCTTGTTTCTTTCGTTCAATTTTAGGCATATCTAATTCGTTTGTACTAATTGATGATTTCCTAAATTGCGGAAATATCCAGTTTTTTTGCTACGCAGTGGATTCCTATTTCCATTACACCTTACAGTCCCTTGATCACTCTGTTCTCATCTCTTCCTGTCTTCATGGTTCTTCGAAACCTCTTTCCATTCCTCCAGGTCGAAGTGTCTACTTCAAAGGACTGTCTCTCAAAGTATCTCTCTTTCAAGAACAGATTCAGCAACTTCTCATACGGAACTCCATCCTCCAAACTCTAATCTCCTCTCAAGATAGCATTCCAGCCTCCTTTCTGCATCCTCTTCTGCTCACTAAGGATCCTCCTCCTAAGAAACCACGAGTACATAAGCAGATCTCTATCACTTCATACAATGCCATGTCAATTGGACATGCGATCGTTCTCCATATTTGTGGCTCTTTTGAAGGAAGCAAAGGGGAAGAGTTGATTGTGTCTGTTGCTTCCTCGTCGATCTCTTTCTCACAGAATTGTGATGTTTGCGATGTGAAGTCGGATGGAAGTTTCTCAGCTGAACTTCGACTGCAAGGATCGTTCCCTTCAATTCCTATACCTCTCTTCGTATTCATCTCCGATTCTCATTCTCTTCATTTTGCTGATGTGATTCAATTGTACTCTCTTTCCACTGTTCCTAACACGTTTCCTTATCCCAGATTCCTCTATGATAAGACTGCTACTGCATCTGTTCGGAAGTTCTTTTTCTCCTCTGGTTTGCTCAATGAATCATTTCTCTCATCAACAATACATTCAATCACACTTCCTTTTACCATAGAAGAAGCGGAAGTATTGGTCAAACTGTGTCATTCTTATCTTGATAAAACGAAATGCTGCTTAGATGTGTCAGAAATACCTTCATGTCGACAATTGGTCCTTCGATTACGCGAATCTCTTCTGGAAGAAGCATTATTTTGTAAATCTCAAGTTGTTGTAAGTTTCTTTAAGCCTATATCATCGATAGACTTTGGATCATGAGATTCGAATTACAAAGGAAGGATTACGCTATCGTATCAGGAATGACAGTATCAGCTGTATCATAGTATCACTGTTTTTGGGATTGTTGCAGTGGCATTGACTTGGTTTGTTATAAGAAACAAGGCATCATGCAGTTGGTCTTGTCGTCTGTTCTTCATCATCCTTTGGACTCACATAGGATGGGTCCTGCTTGTCAATCGGTATCTCGCCTTCAAAGTACTCACATCCAGGCTTCCCCCATGTGTATTTACCTCCTGCACCTTCTTTCTTGATCTCCCTCGATGCTCCATTTCTGGAAAGATGACGATCCATCTCTCGTTTCCCCATTTCCAAAACAATAATAATGCTATTCTTCGTCACGAAGGGAGGATATCACGAAGCGAAAGAGGCGGATGTCACGGGGATGAAGGTATTCTAGCGCACCATTTGATGTATCTATTATATCTTGATTATAACTCATTATCGTTTCATGACTATTTATGGGACGTCTAGTAGCAATTACAAAACCAAAGAATAAATCAAATCGTCAATATGGTAGTTTTGAACCCGTTTGCAAAGGAAGATTGCTTTGGAATCACTGCGAAGATTCTCAAATTGCTGCTACACTCGTCATGGTATTGTTCAATTGGATAGTGTAATGAAGATAATTGTCCCGTCGTTACTTATGCTAGGTTTAGATGGAAAGAAATTGATGTAATTTTTGTTACATTTAGCTATATCTTAGTGATTCCACTTCGCATTGGCTCAGATCTCTTTATCTCTTGTTCTATTTACTGTAATTACTCTGCTACCTGTTGTTATCAGTAGTTCTATTTATTTCGCATTGCGAACATGGCTTACTGAACCTGGAATTTGTCTAAAGAGTGAAAAGGAAGAAGAGCCACCTCCCGAAACATCTGAAAATCAGCGAAAAGTGGCTAATCTGATGGTCTGTGTTCGAAACGACAAAATTGACCTAATCACAGTAATATCCATCCCTTTCGTATCAGTTAGAAATATATATCTCAGACTCCATATATGGTGAATGAACAAAACATTGAGGGACGTACGATTCTTCATGGTGCTGTCCTTCTTAACAAACCCGAAGTTGTCTAAATGTCCCATTTTGAGCCTAGATTGTATCGTGCCTCTTACAATTTCGTCCTAATGTGTACAGTCGAGATATCTACAGTCTTACAGTATTGCATTATGCTGCATTCAATAGAGTGACGTCATTTTTATCTTTATCATAACTAGTATGATGATATTTGTGCTCTCCTTTTTGAATATCTTGGAATCAGTAAACATCGATACGAAGTATTTCTATAATCACTGTTGATTATTATCATAGATAGAAAAGACAATGTATCGTAATGAGGTCCAATCAATCCTTCCAACTTATGATGTTGATTTTGATGCGTATTATCTAATGAATAACTATGAGAGGGTCTATCTCGATAGTATCAGCGATTGTAAATACTGTCCACATCAGATGGCCATTAATGCAACAGAACTCACTTCACAAACTTCTTCTACAGTCAATCAATCTTCCGTAGAAATCATTGCACTTTCTCCAGACAATTCACAGGCTGAATCATTTATGCAATACAGACAAGAGCTTCCAGAACGAAACGATGATGGTGAGAGTCTTCGTAGTTATGTATCTGAAGAGAGCTCGTTATCAGATAGTTCAACATGTATTCATCGCAATGATGATGGGAATGGATTGGATCGTGTTCCTCTTCTCATTGATTCTCTCAGTGAACAAGAGACCTATTACTCCAATTCTTTGAATCAAAATATGAGTGATCGTGCAATCGACTCTCCTGTGAGTGAGAACACAGTTATAACACCACTAATGGAAAATTTGAGTCAATCAGCATCTGAATCAATCGCAGAGAACAAGATTACAGACTCAATAATCTCACATACTTCCACTTACTTCAGTCCGGATAGCAATAATCAGAAATCTTCTCTACATCAAACAGTTTCCTACATTCCCGCGGGAGGAAGCATGCAAAGTCGTTATGATCAGAAGACTTTATTTCTAGTGACTGCTCACTCGTTTGTCGCTAAACCGCATTCAGAAGATGCAGAAAGAATCTCACCTCACAAACTGTTTTCATTTATCTGCATTGATCAGAATTCCATCGTACCAGTGCGTTACTGTCGCTACTGCCATATCTTTATGCCGCCTCGATCCTTTCATTGCAGAATATGTAATTGGTACTGATGTGACAGGAATATCACTCTAGTTGTGTACGAGGATTTGATCATCATTGTCCCTGGATGGGTAATTGTATTGGAATCCGAAATCATGGGTACTTTATGATGTTTATGGTAGAAATCGATTCGGTTTTTGAGAGATAGTTCTCGGGAATCTGTGCATTGTTACTTGGATTGTATGTCGCTTCTTGGGGCATTGTAGCTTCTCTTTCAGATAGTTATATTATTGTATGAATTGAAATTAGAATGTTGATGGGATAGTATCATGCTGTCAATGCTCTATTTCTGTTGAAGCAGTCGTGGACAGAGCTTGTATTCTTTCTTTGTACTACTTTCCTTATGGCTCCTTTAGGCAAATTGTTACTGTATCATTTCTACATTGTATGAACTCTGGTTGTGTTTTAGTATCAGACTTCATTAAATTGTACTACACACGAAGAGATTCGAATACCAGGAAAGAAAATCCGAAAGAAGAATCATCTCTCGAAACAACCCTATTTTCCTTATAGTAGAGGATTTATTAAGAATTGGAAGTATTTCTTCAGGACGTTGAGAATTGCTTCTCACATCCCAAAACAAGAATCAATTGTTTCTTATAAACAGAATACAAATCCTTTCCATGGTGTCCACTCTCAAGTATTGACAGTTCTTCTAATTCTGTGTCACTAAGATTATCTAAATCAACCTATCCATTAGCAACTTCAACTTCAAGTACATAGGTACTTAACATTTGCCGACCGAAAATCCAACCAACCAGGATTATCACGATTAACAAGAGTACCAACCAATTAAACGATCTCTCACTTTTCATTATAACTGATGTAGTATTTCTGCCTCCAATTGTTTCCACATTCATATAAAATGAACAATCAGATGGATTATGTCCAGAATCAATTGCCTTTTTTCTATGACTCATCCAGTCACTTCTTTCAGCTACGCTGTTATTGCAAATGATGTGAGACTTGATGCCTCTCGATTCCCATTATACTCAAACACCCTGCGCTAGAACTATTATGTATCAATCACAGATACATTTGTAAATAGAAAGAGACTTGGGTAATAGTGAACATTGTAGCGTTTAACCAACTCTTTTTCAACTGTTCCATCCACCTACAAATGATCTGATCTGAGTATTCCTGCATCAGCAACACCAATAAGTCCCTTAAGATTCGTAGCACTACTCTCCCAAGCTGGAATCATCTTTTTACAGTGATTACACCACTATATGAAATGGAAATTAATCAAATACAGGAGCAAAGAAACGAACAAACCAGATTCCCGAATCTTCAGAGTTAACGACTGTATCAAAATTATCAATGGTTAGAGAAACAATATCTACATGATCAGGCAACATATAGATATTGATCACCTGAACTAACAACGAGGTCGCAGATGAACACAACAAGAAGTATTCTAAAAGAGAATATGATTCAATGAAAAACTACTTGTTCATCCCAACAAACAGGAGAATAGAATGAATCAAAGCAATAAAATCAACGTAACATAAACTCACCAGCTCCAAAATGAATTGCTACAAGTAATCGTTCTCTCATTATCGCATCTGTTGAATATTGAGGAAGATCCAACTGAAAGAAACATGTATGAGCCACAGGAAGCATCTCATCTCC
>JABLTK010165528.1_pt1 | contig 11102 bp, 7 predicted proteins | sample 7160131 | NCBI WGS metagenome assembly JABLTK01 (sample SAMN14651221, study PRJNA627086) | human gut metagenome | isolation source: feces | host: Homo sapiens
AATTTTATGATATGAAAAATCTTTCCATAACGGGTGACTCTTTCTTGCCGAAAAAAAACGCTGCCTTTTGAATCGCATTTAACCCAAATCGCAACAATCAAAAAAATAGGTGAAAGCACAATCAACATAATTAAAGCAAGAATAAAATCAAGTATACGCTTAAAAAGCAGACTTGCCGTCTTTTTGGAAAGTATATCATAATATTTTCTTACATCATCATTTTTCATATTTTTGGGAAGCCTGTCCCAACTTCGGAGGAGCATATCTGTACACACCTTTTTATAAATTTATTTATATATTATACAATAAATTACTGCTCTTTGCAACAAATTCACAGTTATATTATATATGCCTAAATTTGAAAAAAAAGGGATTTTTAGTAAAAAAGTGATAATCTAAATTCACTACTTAAAGGGTAAGTGAAATTAAGAACATTGCTATTAAAACCTATGATACTTAGTTAAATTATGTATGATTATAAAAATGCCCCGAATATTGTTGGTGCTTATGCCAAACAATATCCGGGGATTGTAGTTTTATAGAAAGGGATAGGAGTAATTTAGTTTATTAGGTTTGCTGTTCTATTAATATACACCCTGTGCAATCATAGTATCTGCAACCTTCTCGAAGCCTGCAATGTTAGCACCCATTACATAATCGCCCTTATGACCATACTTTTCAGCAGCAGCAGCGATATTTGTAAAGATATTAACCATAATGCCCTCGAGCTTAGCGTCAACTTCTTCAAATGTCCAAGAAAGTCTTTGACTATTTTGTGACATTTCGAGTGCAGAAGTAGCAACACCACCTGCATTAGCAGCCTTACCTGGAGCAAAGAGAATACCATTCTCTTGGAACATCTTTGTAGCTTCAAGTGTTGTAGGCATATTAGCACCTTCAGCAACAGCCTTTACGCCGTTTTTGATAAGGTTCTGTGCACCCTCAACATCAAGCTCGTTCTGTGTTGCACATGGAAGAGCAACATCGCAAGGAATTGTCCAAAGGAATTTGCCCTCGTGATATTCTGCATTTGGACGATACTTTGTATACTCAGAAAGTCTTGCACGCTTAACTTCCTTGATTTCCTTAACAGCAGCAACATCAATGCCTTCCTTGTCGTATACCCAGCCTGTTGAATCAGCAAGAGTAACAACATTAGCACCCATCTGCTGTGCCTTCTGTGTAGCATAGATAGCAACATTACCAGCACCAGAGATACAAACTGTCTTACCAGCAATATCCATGCCGTTTTGCTTGAGCATTTCTTTTGTGAGATAGAGAAGACCGTAGCCTGTTGCCTCTGTTCTTGCAAGAGAACCACCATAGTTAAGTCCCTTACCTGTGAGAACGCCTTCATAAACATTGCGGATTCTCTTATACTGACCAAAGAGGTAGCCGATTTCACGAGCACCAACACCAATGTCACCAGCAGGAACATCAGTATCAGCACCAATGTGTCTATAAAGCTCAGTCATAAAGCTTTGGCAGAAAGCCATGATTTCACGGTCGCTCTTACCCTTAGGGTCGAAGTCAGAACCACCCTTGCCGCCGCCGATTGGAAGACCTGTGAGGGAGTTCTTGAAAATCTGCTCGAAACCGAGGAACTTAATGATACCAAGGTTTACTGATGGGTGAAGTCTAAGACCGCCCTTGTAAGGACCGATAGCGCTGTTGAATTGGATACGGAAGCCACGGTTTACCTGTGTCTTACCGTTATCGTCAACCCAAGCAACTCTGAACATGAGCTGTCTTTCAGGCTCTGTAATTCTTTCGATAATAGCGTTTTCCTGATACTTAGGATTCTGCTCGAAAACTGGTTCGAGAGAGTTAAGAACCTCAGTTACTGCCTGAATGAATTCAGGTTGAGCAGGGTTCTTTGCCTTAATTTTTTCAAGTTGTTCACTTACATATGACATTGAAGCCACTTCCTTATATTGAAGATTGATTTGCAAGTATTTTCAGAAGAAAAATCACTTAGATATTTGAAATAAAACAAATTTGTATGGATATCTTCCTTAATACCTTGCATATTTTATCATATAATTTTCCATAAATCAAACAAAAATTGTAAAAATATAATAAACTAATAAAATTTTGTCAACTTATACACAAATAGTACTGCATTTTTGGCAAAAATTATAGTAAATCATTCAAAAAGACACCGTAAAAGCATAGACTTTTGATAATATATGAGCAAATATGAAATTTTTTGAAAAAATTATGCAAAATCATAGAAAAAATAAATCGTCTTTCTGGCTCTTGCTTAAATCGTCGAAATGAAGTATAATATATGCGTATGATTTTTTTATTTTGTCAATTTAAGTTTGGAGGACTTTGAATATGGAAAAGAAAGAGCTTATTTACGAAGGCAAGGCAAAAAAGGTTTACGCAATGGACGACCCTGATTACTGTATGGTAGAATATAAGGACGACGCTACTGCTTTTAATGGTCTTAAAAAAGGCACAATCAGAGGTAAGGGCGTAGTTAATAATAAGATGTCTAACTTTATGTTCAAGCTTCTTGCAGAAAAAGGCATCGAAACACATTTCGTAAAGGAAATCAGCGATAGAGAAACTATCGTTAAGAAGGTTTCTATCGTTCCTCTCGAGGTTATTATCCGTAACAAGGCAGCAGGCAGCCTCGCAAAGAAGCTCGGCCTTGAGGAAGGTATGGAGCTTAAATGCCCAATCCTTGAGTTTTCATATAAGAATGACGAGCTTGGCGACCCTATGATTAACAATTCACAGGCTATCGCTTGCGGTATCGCAACTCAGGAAGAAATTGATGTTATCAGCGATATGGCTTATAAAATAAACGACTATATGAAGGAATTCTTTGCAGGCGTAGGCGTTGAGCTTATCGACTTTAAGCTTGAGTTTGGCAAGTTCCACGATAAGATTATACTTGCTGACGAGATTTCTCCTGATACTTGCCGTTTCTGGGATATTAAGACACACGAGAAACTCGACAAGGACCGTTTCCGCAGAGATATGGGCGGCGTAGAAGAAGCTTATGCTGAGATGATGAAAAGAATTGGCCTTGCATAATCTTTTTATAAACAATTTTATAATGCTAACAGGACGGTGAAACCTTTTGGACAGCAGCAAATTTTCAGACTGTTTCTCCGAGGAGCTGCATGAAGAATGTGGTGTTTTCGGAGTATATAGTGATGGTGCTATAAACCCAGCTTATGCTTCATATAATGGACTTCTTGCTTTACAGCACAGAGGTCAGGAGAGTTGCGGAATTGCCGTTAACGACAGAGGCGTAATCAGCTATCATAAGGATATGGGACTTGTAAGCGAAGTATTTTCTAAGGAAACCTTAGCTTCACTTGAAGGTCAGATGTCCGTTGCTCATGTCAGATATTCAACCGCAGGTGGAAGCGTTCCTGAAAACGCTCAACCGCTTGTAATGAGATATGTTAAGGGTGTTCTTGCTATCGCTCATAACGGCAACCTTACTAATGCTGTTGAGATTCGTAAAGAGCTTGAGCATCGAGGGGCAATTTTTCAGACAACAATCGACTCTGAAGTAATCGCTTATTTGATTGCAAGAGAGCGTGTTCATTCACATTCTGTTGAGGCTGCCGTAAGTGCGGCTATGAAACAGCTTGATGGCTCATATTCACTATTGGTTATGAGTCCAAGAAAGCTAATTGCGGCTCGTGACCCTCATGGCTTCAGACCGCTATGTATGGGTAAGCTTGAAGGCTCTTATGTTTTCGCTTCTGAATCTTGTGCATTAGATGCTGCGGGTGCAGAATTTGTAAGAGATATTGAGCCTGGCGAAATTGTTGTTGTTGATGATAGAGGCATTACCTCAATCAAAGATAACTGCCCTAAGAAAAGCAAGAAATCTCTTTGCGTTTTTGAGTATATTTATTTCGCGAGAACAGACTCTATAATTGATGGAATTGGCGTTTACGAATCTCGTAAAGAGGCTGGAAGAATCCTTGCAAGAGAGTTCCCAGTTGACGCTGATTTGGTTATTGGTGTTCCTGAATCGGGAATAGATGCTGCTATTGGTTATAGTGAAGAATCGGGAATCCCTTATGAAAAGGGAATCGTTAAGAATAACTATATCGGCAGAACATTTATTAAGCCGACACAGCAGGAGCGTGCAAAGAGCGTTCGTCTTAAACTTAATCCACTTCTTACAAGTGTTAAGGGTAAGAGAGTTGTTATGATAGATGATTCTATCGTTCGTGGCACAACCTGCGATAGAATAGTAACTATGCTTAGAAAAGCAGGTGCTAAGGAGGTTCACCTCCGCATAAGTTCACCGCCATTTACTTGGCCTTGCTATTACGGAACAGATATTCCGTCTAAGGGTGAGCTTATTGCCTGCAAACATACTGTTGATGAGATTTGCAAAATCAGTGGAGCAGACTCTCTTGGCTATTTGCCAGCGGATAAGCTTTCACAGATGCTTTTGAATAAAGCAAATGGTATTTGTACTGCTTGCTTTACTGGAAAATACCCAACAGAAATACCTCAAAAATTACTTGAAGGTAAGGAAAGAGGCGGAGTTGACTTTGACAAGAAGCTTGTCAAGGATAAGCAATAATTTGCCGATTTCAGTATTTTTAAGATGAAAGGAATTTAAGATTATGGCTAAAGATACCTATGAATCTCCTCTTTCGTCAAGATATGCCGATAAGGAAATGAAATATCTTTTTTCTCCTGATAAGAAATTCAGAACATGGAGAAAGCTTTGGATTGCTCTTGCAGAATCTGAAATGGAGCTTGGACTTCCTATTACACAGGAGCAGATTGACGAGCTTAAAGCACACGCTGATGACATAAACTATGATGTTGCAGAAGAAAGAGAAAAGTTAGTTCGTCACGATGTTATGTCACATGTTTATGCATATGGTGTACAATGCCCGAATGCAAAGGGAATTATTCATCTCGGAGCAACCTCTTGCTATGTTGGTGACAACACAGATGTTATCATTATGACAGAGGCTTTGCGTATAGTTGAGAAAAAGCTTGTCGGAGTTATCCGCACACTTTCTGACTTTGCAAGAAAATATAAGGACCTTCCTACACTTGCATTCACACATTTTCAGCCAGCACAACCTACAACAGTAGGTAAGCGTGCTACACTTTGGATTCAGGACCTTCTTATGGACCTCGAAGATGTAAGGTACCAGCTTTCTAAGGCAAAGCTTCTTGGCTGCAAGGGTACAACAGGTACACAGGCAAGCTTCCTTGAGCTTTTTGAGGGCGACCACGAAAAGTGTCGTGAGCTTGACAAAAGAATTGCTGCAAAGCTTGGCTATGATTCTTGCTTTGCTGTTTCAGGACAGACATATTCCAGAAAGCTTGATAGCCAAATCTTGAATGTTCTTGCAGGAATTGCACAGAGTGCTACAAAATTCTCTAATGATATAAGACTTCTTCAGCATCTTAAAGAGATTGAAGAGCCATTCGAGAAAAATCAGATAGGTTCTTCTGCTATGGCATATAAGAGAAATCCTATGCGTTCAGAGCGTATAGCGTCACTTTCAAGATATGTTATGGTTGATGTACTTAATCCATATATTACAGCAGCTACACAGTGGTTCGAGAGAACTCTCGATGACTCAGCTAATAAGAGATTGAGCATACCTGAGGGCTTCCTTGCTATTGATGCAGTTCTTAACTTGTATCTTAATGTGAGTGACGGACTTGTAGTTTATGATAAGGTTATAGAAAAGCGTCTGCGTTCTGAGTTACCATTTATGGCAACTGAGAATATTATGATGGACGCAGTAAAGCGTGGCGGTGACCGTCAGGAGCTTCATGAGCGTATTCGTGAACTTTCTGTTGAAACTGGCTACGAAATTAAGGCAGAGGGTAAGGAAAATCATCTCTTTGAGAAGATTGCGAAAGACCCTATCTTTGGTGTAACCTTAGAGGAGCTTGAGGAGCATCTCAAGCCAGAAAACTATGTTGGCAGAGCACCTCAGCAAACAGAAGATTTTCTCAATGATGTTGTAGCACCTGTTTTAGCAGAATATGAGAATATTGCTGTTGAAGAGGTTGAAATTAACGTATAAAAAAATACTTACATTGCAAGAGATATGTACTATTTTGTGCATATCTCTAAAACTGTTTTTATAAGCATATGGGTGTCGGCATATGGCTAAGATGCGAATGATGAAATATTAAACGGGCGAGTACAGTTCGCCCCTACAATTTGCTAATAGGTTTTGCAAAGCAAAATCAATTACACAAATTGACAGCGGAGGCACTCCGCTCCTTAACGACAAAAAATGAAAGGTTGGATTTTAATTATGGTAAAAGCTATTGTTGGTGCAAACTGGGGAGATGAAGGCAAGGGCAAGATAACTGATGTGCTTGCAGCAAACTCGGATATGGTTATCCGTTTTCAGGGAGGAAGCAACGCAGGACACACTATCATAAATAACTATGGCCGTTTCGCTCTTCATCAGCTTCCAAGTGGTGTTTTCTATGATAATATCACAAATATTATCGGAAACGGTGTTGCACTTAATGTTGATAATTTTATCAACGAACTTAAGAGCCTTGAGGAACAAGGTGTAAAGAATGTGCATATACTGGTATCTGACAGAGCTCAAATCGTAATGCCTTATCATATTCTTTTCGATTGCTATGAGGAGGAAAGACTTTCAAAAGAAAGCTTTGGCTCTACTAAGTCTGGTATTGCTCCTTTCTATTCTGATAAATTTGCTAAAATTGGTTTTCAGGTAAATGAGCTTTATGATGATACTGACTCATTAAGAAAGAAGCTTGAAAGAATTCTTGAGGTTAAGAATTTAACTATTAAGAACCTCTATCACAAAGAAGAGCTTAGTGTTGACGAGATTTTCAATAAGCTTATGGAATATAAAGAAATGCTTGAGCCTTATGTTGCTTCAACATTTGACATCGTTAATGACGCTGTTAAGGCTGGAAAGAACATTCTTCTTGAGGGACAGCTTGGCACACTTAAGGATACTGATTTTGGTATCTATCCAATGGTTACTTCCTCAAATACAATCGCCGGCTATGGTGCTGTTGGTGCAGGCGGTATTCCTCCATACGAGATTAAAGAAATTGTTACGGTTGTTAAGGCATACTCAAGCTCTGTTGGTGCAGGCGAATTTGTAAGCGAAATTCATGATGAAGAAGAAGCAGAGGAACTTCGTAAGCGTGGCGGAGATAAGGGAGAATATGGTGCAACAACAGGTCGTCCAAGAAGAGTTGGCTGGCTTGACCTCGTTGCAACTCGTTATGGTTGTAAGGTTCAGGGTGCAACACAGGTTGCTTTCACAGTTATTGACGCTCTTGGTTATCTTGATGAGATTCCTGTTGTTGTTGCTTATGAGCTTGACGGCGAAAGAATTGATTACTTCCCATCAACAACAAAGCTTAAGAGATGCAAGCCTATTATTGAGGTTCTTCCTGGCTGGAAGTGCGATATTCGTGGAATTAAGGAATATGATAAGCTTCCTGAAAATTGCAGAAAGTATATCGAATTTGCTGAGAAGGCAGTCGGTGTTCCTTTCAAGATGATTTCTAATGGACCTAAGCGTGAGGACATCATTCTAAGATAAGACCGGAGGGATTATTTTGTGTGGTATAGTTGGATACATAGGCTATGAACAAGCGGCTCCTAACCTTTTAAGTGGACTTGAAAAGCTTGAATATCGTGGTTACGATTCAGCAGGTGTCTGTGTTTATGACGGAGAAAAACTCAATGTTTTTAAGGCAAAGGGCAAGCTGAAAATTCTTAGTGATATGATTGATGGTGGCAAAGCTGTTAAAGGTACAGTTGGTATAGGCCATACAAGATGGGCTACTCACGGCGAACCATCAGATGCAAATTCACACCCTCATCTGAGCGATTCAGGTAAATTTGCTGTTGTTCACAACGGAATAATAGAAAATTATATTAAGCTTAAAGACCATCTTATTCGCAGAGGAGTAAAATTTTACTCTGAAACGGATACAGAGGTTATAGCACAGCTTTTGGATTATTATTATACTGGAGATATTATTGATACTGTTATCAAGGTTCTTTCTAAGGTTAATGGTTCATATGCCCTTGGCATAATTTGTCTTGATAATCCCGATCAGATTATTGCAGTAAGAAAAGAAAGTCCACTCATTATCGGACTTGGCAAGAATGAAAACTACATTGCAAGTGATATTCCTGCAATTCTTGAAAAGACAAGAGATATTTATCGTCTTGATGCAGATGAAATTGCTATTATTACAAGTTCAGATGTCAAGATTATCAACACTGATAAAGACGAAGTTAAAAAAGAAGTTCAGCATATAAACTGGGACATTTCTGCTGCTGAAAAGGGCGGTTATGAAACATTTATGTTTAAAGAAATTATGGAACAGCCGAAGGCTTTTCGTGATACTATAAATCCAAGAATCAAAGATAATAGAATTGTCTTTGATGAAATAAACCTTACACCTGAACAGTTTAAAAGCTTTAAAAAGATTTGTATAGTTGCTTGTGGTTCTGCATATCATGTAGGCGTTGTCGCAAAATATGTATTTGAACAGACATTGAGAATTCCTGTTGAGGTTGATGTTGCTTCGGAATTTCGTTATAGAAATCCGATTGTCGATGATAAAACCCTTGTGATAGTAATAAGTCAGTCTGGTGAAACAGCTGACACTCTCGCAGCACTCAGAGAGGCAAAGAGTTATGGCGCTTATATTCTTTCTATTGTAAATGTTGTTGGAAGCGCTATTGCAAACGAATCTGATGATGTTGTTTATACATGGGCAGGTCCTGAAATTGCTGTTGCCACAACAAAAGCTTATAGTACACAGCTTGCAGTTGTCTATCTCCTTACAATCTATTTTGGAGATATTCTTGGAATAATTTCCGAAACAGACTATAAAAAATATCTTTCTGAGCTTAGACTTATTCCAGATAAAATAGAGCAGATTCTTAAAAATAAAGAAGATATTCAGTATTTTGCATCACAGCAATTTGATAACAGAGATATATTCTTTATTGGCAGAAATCTTGATTATGCTCTTTCTCTCGAGGGCTCGCTCAAGCTAAAGGAAATCTCTTATATTCATTCGGAGGCATATGCAGCTGGTGAACTGAAGCATGGAACTATTTCTCTTATAGAAGATGGTACACTTGTAGTTGCTCTCGCAACACACGAAAATCTTTTTGAGAAAACTATGAGTAATGTCGTTGAGGTTAAATCCAGAGGTGCGGTTGTTCTTGGACTTACCTGTGAAAACCACCCCGAAATTGAAAAAAGCGTTGATTTTGCTTTTTATATACCAAAGACCTGCGATATTATGTTGCCATCCTTGGCAGTAATTCCGTTGCAGCTTTTCGCTTATTATGTCGCTTCTTTAAAGGGCTGTGATATTGATAAGCCGAGAAATCTCGCAAAGTCTGTAACAGTTGAATAAGTTTTTGAGGTGAAAATGATGGAAATTAAAAATGAAGCGGTTCTGATTCTCGACTTCGGAGGTCAGTATAGCCAGCTTATCGCAAGAAGAGTTCGTGAGCTTAATGTTTATTGTGAGATTAAGCCATATAGAATTTCTGCTGAGGAGATTAAGCAGGGCAACTATAAGGGAATTATTTTCTCTGGTGGTCCTAATAGTGTTTATGCTGAAAAAGCTCCTAAGTGTGACCCTGAGCTCTTTGAGCTTGGTATACCTGTTCTTGGTATTTGCTATGGTGCTCAGCTTATGGCTAATATGCTTGGCGGAGAAGTTAGCACTTCACTCGTAAAAGAATATGGCAACACAAATGTTTTATTTGATAATACAAGTACACTTTTCCAAAATGCAAGCGATGAAAACATCTGCTGGATGAGCCATACAGACTATATTTCTAAAACTCCTGAGGGCTTTAAGATTGTTGCTCGTACAGACGATTGCCCTGTTGCTGCTATGGAAGACAGAACAAATAAATTTTATGCTATGCAGTTCCACCCAGAGGTTCAACATACAAAAGAGGGTATGACTTATCTTAAGAACTTCCTCTATAATGCTTGTGCTTGCAAGGGCGATTGGAAGATGAGTTCATTTGTTAATGATACTATTCAGCATCTTAAAGAAACTATTGGTGATAAAAAAGTGCTCTGTGCATTATCAGGCGGAGTTGATTCTTCTGTTGCAGCTGTTCTTGTACACAAGGCTATTGGAAAGAATCTTACTTGTATCTTTGTTGACCACGGACTCCTTCGCAAGGACGAGGGCGACCAAGTTGAAAAGGTATTTAGAGAGCAGTTTGATATGAATCTTATCCGAGTAAACTGCAAGGATAGATTCCTCAAAAAGCTTGAAGGTGTTTCTGACCCTGAACGCAAGAGGAAAATTATTGGTGAAGAGTTTATTCGTGTATTTGAAGAAAAAGCAAACGAGCTTGGAAAGATGGATTATCTTTGCCAAGGAACAATTTATCCTGATGTTGTTGAGAGCGGTGTAGGTGAGGCTGCTGTAATTAAGAGCCACCACAATGTTGGCGGACTTCCTGAAGATGTTAATTTTGAGGGAATTATTGAGCCTTTGCGTTATCTCTTTAAAGATGAGGTTCGTAAAGCTGGTCTTGAGCTCCTTATTCCATCTTTCCTTGTATGGCGTCAGCCATTCCCAGGTCCAGGTCTTGCTATTCGAGTTCTCGGAGAAATTACAGGTGAAAAGCTTGATATTCTCAAAGATGCAGATGCAATTATGCGTGAAGAAATAGCAAACGCAGGACTTGATAAGGATATTAATCAATATTTTGCAGTTCTTACGAATATTAAGAGCGTTGGTGTTATGGGCGACGGAAGAACCTATGATAGTACAATCGCACTTCGTGCTGTAACAACAAGCGATTTTATGACTGCTGACTGGGCACACATTCCTTATGATGTTCTTGGAAAAATTTCCAGTAGAATTATCAATGAGGTTAAGCATGTAAACAGAGTTGTTTACGATATTACTAGTAAGCCTCCAGCAACTATTGAGTGGGAATAATATCAAGAGTTGTGTAAACCCGCATAAACACTGGGTTTTATGCTCTCAAATTCCCGATTTGATAGCAAAATGATAGCAAACCGTAAAACGCCATTATTTTAAGTGTTCTATCGGTTTGCAGGTACAATTAT
>JABLTK010090927.1_pt1 | contig 11099 bp, 10 predicted proteins | sample 7160131 | NCBI WGS metagenome assembly JABLTK01 (sample SAMN14651221, study PRJNA627086) | human gut metagenome | isolation source: feces | host: Homo sapiens
AGAACGCCATCATCCAGGCAGCGCGCTACGGAATCAACATCGCGGGCGCCTCGATCTACATCAACACCCAGCCCTGCGTCGTGTGCGCGAAGATGATCATCAACGCCGATATCGAGGAGATCATCTACCAAAATCCCTATCCCGACGAGCTCGCCATGTCGATGCTCGAAGAGGCAGGAATTAAGCTTAGGGTGTTCGAGCCGGCGAACAAGTAAAGGACTGACCTCGCAAAATACGAGTCACACGAAGCGTCTCGGCAAGGCGGCACAAGAGTGAGCGGTCCCTCTTTTCGGCCAAGCGCGCGCAAATGACCGCTCACCCGAAAAAAGGACGTGTTTCCTACGGCGCCTTCGCGACTCCTTCACATTCGGCTATTATACGGAAGGCTTTAAGAAGGGCGCAGTGCGCGCAGAGGGTCAAGGAAAGAAGGACATGGTAGTAGCAATCATCGTCGCGGTGCTCGTTGGACTGGTGAGCGTCATCCCGTTCAACGTGGCTATCAAGAAAATCCGCGCGGTCGATCCGACCAAGTCTTTGAATCTTCTCGGCCCTTTCCTTTTGACCATTGCCGCGTCGTTTGTCATCCTCGTCGCGGGTATGGTCGTGTGCAAGCTCGTTGCGCCTGACGTCGCGCTTGCGTATGCGGTTGCGGAACTTGTCGCATTCGTGGTCGGGGTTATTGTCTTCGGCGTGTTTTTGTCGAAGCGTCGATAGAGAAGGAAAAAGGAGAGGTACATGGCTTTTGAACTAACGGGCAATCCCCTGAACGATATCTCCGCTCCTATTGAGGAGCTCAGCGAGTCGTTCAACTCGACGCTCGTCTTCGATTTCGGCAATGGCGTCGGAATCACCCAGTACACCTTTTGGATGATCATCATCTGCGCGATCGTGCTCGTGGGCGTGCTCGTGGGCGTGCGCAAGATCAAGGTCGTCCCCGAGGGCAAGTTCGCGGGCCTTGTGGAGTGGGGTTACGACGCAGTTCGCCGCAACATGGGTGAGGGCGCTATCGGCCATGGCTACAAGAAGCACATCCCGTTCATCGCGACCATGTTTTTCTTCATCCTCATCTCCAACGTGATCGGCCTTATCCCGGGTGCGAAGACGCCGACCGGCACCCTGTCCGTCACGTTCGCACTTGCATTGCTCTCTTTCCTGTACTTCAACTTCTACGGCATCAAGGCCAAGGGCGGCTGGGGCTACATCAAGTCCATCGCTCCGTCGGGCCTTCCCAAGCCGATGGTTCCGATCATCTGGTTCTTCGAGTTCTTCTCCCTGGTCATCCGCCTGCTGACCCTTGCTGTTCGACTTTACGGCAACATGTTCGCCGGCCACATGATCCTTGGCATCTTCGCGATCATGACCCAGTTCTTCATCCTCGATCTGATCTCGTTCGCCAATCCCGCAGGCGTCGCCGCGATTGCATGGGCCGTGTTCCTCGTCGCCATGTACGCGCTCGAATGCCTCGTTGCCTTCCTGCAGGCATACGTGTTCTCCGTGCTGACGGCCGTGTACGTGGGCCTCGCTCAGAGCGAGCACTAGAACCGCGCGGGCCGCGCCCGCATCGCGCCGAAAGGCGCACCAATTCGGTTTCAACGACGTTTCCGTTAGAAACGCCGAGAGACATAAGTAAAGCAGTTTTTGAGAAAAGGCTCAGAAACGAAAAAAGGAGGAAAAGTGGAAGCTACTCTCGTTATCGCAGCCCTGAAGGTTGTCGGCTACGGCCTCGGCACCATCGGCCCAGGCATCGGTCTTGGTCTTTGCGGCTATGGCCTGTGCGTTGGCTCTGCTCGCCAGCCCGAGCTCGCCGGCAAGCTCTTCACCAACGCGCTTATCTTCGGCGCTCTGGCTGAGGCACTCGCCCTTATCGGCTTCGTTCTTACCTTCATCTTCTAAATCGGCTGTATCGTTTTAGAAATACACGCTGAGAGAGAAGGTGGATGAGTGAAAGCAAAACTGAAGACGAAGTTGGCAAAGGCCGGTGTCGCAGCTGCATCTGCAGCAAGCCTTGCATGTGCTTTCCCCACCCTCGCGTTCGCCTCTGAGGAGAAAGAAGGCATCGCGGTGCTCATTCCCGATATGAATGAGTTCATTCCGATGCTCGTTGCCTTCATCATCATTCTCATCGTGCTGGCCAAGTTCGGTTGGCCCGTGGTTGACAACATCATCACGAAGCGCGAGAGCACCATCAAGGAAGCCCTTAAGAAGTCTGAGGAAGCCCAGGCAGAAGCCGAGCGCACGCTTGCCGAGTACAAGCGCCAGCTCGAGGAAGCCAAGGCTCAGTCCGCGAAGATCATTGCGGATGCGAAGGCTACGGGCGAGGCTGTCAAGGCCGACATCACCAACAAGGCCCAGGCTGAGTCTGCCCAGATGATCGAAAAGGCTCGCGGTGCGATCGAGGCCGAGAAGAAGGCCGCTGTCGCCGAGCTGCAGGGTTCTATCGCCGATCTGTCCGTCGACGTGGCTTCTCGCCTTGTCGGCCACGACCTGAACGACGATGAGCACCGCAAGATCATCGAGCATTACGTGACCGAGGCGGGCAGTTTCAATGCCTAATAACCGCCTCATCACCAAAGAGAAGATCGCCGCGTACGCATCGGTACTCCTCGATGCCGCGAACACTTCCGGCGGCCAAGACGCTGTTCTCGAAGTGCGCGAACAGGCGGAGAAGATCGTCTCCGTGATGCGGACGAATGTCGATCTTTCAGGCGCCCTGGAAGACGCGGCGTACACGCCCGAACAGAGGGCCCAGATTGCACGTGCGGCTTTTGCGCAGTGCAACCCTGCTTTCACCGAGGTTCTGGCCGTCATGGCCGAGCGCGGTGAGATCAAGTTGCTCCCGCAGGTCCGTGCAAGCTACGAAAACCAGGTGGAAACCAAGCTCAACCTGTGCATCCTCGATGTGACTACGGTTGTTGAGCTCGATGACCATCTGCGCGACATCATCAAGCAAAAAGCCGAATCCGAGCTGGGCATGAAGGTCGTTCTTCGCGAGCGCATCGACAAGTCCATCTTGGGCGGCATCATCATGAGCGCGGGCGACAAGCGCATTGACGCGAGCGTGGCTAGCCAGCTCAACAATGCGCGCATCGTGCTGAAGAAGAAAACAGATGGAGGTGAATGCTAGTGACTGAAATTACCGCACAGTCCATTGACGAAGCGCTGCGTAAGCAGTTGGCCTCCCTTGAAGTGAGCGTTGATTCCCGCGAGGTCGGTACCGTCATCCAGGTCGGCGACGGCATCGCTCGTGTTGACGGTCTGAAGAACGCGATGGCTGGCGAGCTTCTCGAGTTCGTCGGATCCAACGGTAAGACCGTGTTCGGCTTGGCCCAGAACCTCGAAGAGGATGAGGTCGGCGCCGTTCTTCTCGGTGACGTCACCGCAATCAAGGAAAATGATCAGGTCCGCACTACGGGCCGCATCATGGAGGTTCCGTCCGGCAAAGGCCTGCTCGGCCGTGTCGTGAACCCGCTCGGTATGCCGATCGACGGCAAGGGCGAGATCGAGGCCGAAGGCACCCGCCCGGTCGAGTTCAAGGCTCCTGGCGTTATCAGCCGCAAGCCTGTTCACGAGCCGATGCAGACCGGTATCATGGCTATCGACTCCATGATTCCTATCGGACGTGGCCAGCGCGAACTTATCATTGGCGACCGCCAGACCGGTAAGACCGCTATCGCCATCGACGCCATCATCAACCAAAAAGACGAAGACATGATCTGCATCTATGTTGCGATCGGTCAGAAGGCTTCCACGGTTGCCGGCGTTATGGAGACTCTTGAGCGCTACGACGCCATGAAGTACACGATTATCGTGTCCGCAACGGCTGCCGATTCCGCTCCGCTGCAGTACATCGCGCCTATGGCCGGTGCTGCAATGGGCGAGTACTTCGTCTACAACGGCGAAGACGGCAAGCCCGCAGGCCCGGAGAACCCGGGACGTCATGTGCTCATCATCTACGATGACTTGTCCAAGCAGGCGGTGGCCTACCGACAGATGTCGCTGACCCTCCGTCGCCCGCCGGGACGCGAAGCATATCCTGGCGACATCTTCTACCTGCATTCTCGCCTGCTCGAGCGTGCAGTCAAGATGTCCGACGAGTACGGCTGCGGCTCCATGACGGCTCTGCCGATTATCGAGACCCAGGCTGGCGACGTCTCCGCTTACATTCCGACCAACGTGATTTCCATTACCGACGGTCAGATCTTCCTGTCCACGGACCTGTTCTTCCAGGGCCAGCGACCGGCAGTCAACGTTGGTATCTCGGTTTCCCGCGTTGGCGGCTCCGCTCAGACCAAGGCTATGAAGTCCGTCGCAGGCACCCTGCGCCTCGACTTGGCCGCTTACCGCGAGCTGCAGGCATTCACGCAGTTCGGCAGCGACCTCGACAAGGCGACGCAGGATCAGCTGAACCGCGGCGCTCACATGACCGAGCTTCTGAAGCAGGGTCGTTACGTCCCGATGTCCTTCTACGATCAGGCTATCGCCATCTATGCTGGCGGTAACGGCTACCTCGACGATATCCCGGTTGCCGATGTTGTTCGCTTCCGTGGCGAGCTCATCGAGTACCTGCATGCGTCTAAGCCTGCCATCGTTGAGAGCGTCAAGACCGAGAAGAAGTTCACCGACGAGACCAAGACCGAGCTGAATGCCGCTATCGAGGCGTTCAAGACCCAGTTTTCGCCTTCGGTGTAAGGTAGGTATCATATGCCCAACCTTCACGACATAGAAAGGCGAATCAACTCCGTCACCTCGACGAAGCAGATTACGCGCACGATGGAGATGGTCGCGGCGGCGAAGATCCGTCGCGCCACCGACCGTGTGTTCAATGCGCTTCCTTGGGCTAACTGCATCTCCGACATGCTGATCAGCACGGCGAAATACGCCCCGCTCGATTCCGAGCCTCTGCTGATCACGCATGACGAGGTGAAGCGTGCCGTCGTCGTTGTGGTCACGTCGGATCGTGGGCTTGCAGGCGGTTTCAACAGCAACGTGCTCCGCGAAGCCGAGAAGCTTATCAAGGCGAAGGAAAAGCAGGGCATCGAGGTTGAGGTTATCGCTTGCGGTAAGAAGGCCATCGGCTACTTCAACTACCGTGGCGTCAAGCCGATCTTCGAGTTCCGCGATCTGTCTGCAGATCCTACCTACGAAGAGGCTGCAGAGATTTCCGCCTACATCGGCGAAGGCTACAACCACGGCTACGAGAACGGCCAGATTGACGAGGTTACCCTCGTGTTCAATCATGCCAAAAACGGTGCCGAGCAGACGCTCATCGTGCAGCAGGTTCTGCCGATCAACATGATGAGCTTTGCCGATGTTCTCGGTTTGGAGCCGAAGGAAGAGGATGTCCTCGAGCCTTATCGTGATGGGGAGAAGAAGATTCCCGGCGATGTGGACTTCGAGCCCGATGCTGCAACCGTTATGCACCAGCTCATGGTGGCGTACCTGCGCAACACGTTCTACTACGCGCTGATTGATTCGGCCGCAGCAGAGCAGGGCGCTCGTCGTACGGCTATGAAGTCGGCGACCGACAACGCTACCGAGATGGCCGAAACGTTGACCAGACTGTACAACCGCGTCCGTCAGGGCGCCATTACGACCGAGATTTCGGAAATCGTCGGTGGCGCAGCGGCTTTGGAGGATTAAATATGAGTGAACATTTGCTTACAAGAGAGGAGCTCGAGGCCAGCAAGGGCGCTACCGGCCGCATTGTGCGTATCGTCGGTCCTGTTGTCGACGTGGAATTCCCCGCGGAATCCATGCCGGGAATCTACAACGCTCTTACGGTTGACGCGAAGACGCTCGCGGGCGACATGCATGTCGTTCTCGAAGTTGAAACGCATCTTCCTGGCAACCTCGTCCGCTCCGTCGCTATGAGCTCGACTGACGGTCTGGTTCGTGGCCTCGAGGTGCTCGACACCGGTCATCCGATCATGATGCCCGTTGGCAACGAGACCCTGGGTCGCATCTGGAACGTCATGGGCGAGCCTGTTGACGAGAAGCCGATGCCTGATGTGACCGGCTACATGCCGATTCACCGTCCGGCTCCCGAATATGATCAGCTGTCCACCAAGACGGAGATCTTCGAGACCGGCATCAAGGCCATCGACCTTATTGAGCCGTTCATCAAGGGCGGCAAGACCGGCCTGTTCGGCGGCGCAGGCGTCGGCAAGACCGTTATCATTCAGGAGCTTATCAACAACCTCGCTCAGGAGCACGGCGGCACGTCCGTGTTCACCGGCGTAGGCGAGCGTACCCGTGAGGGTACCGACCTGTTCCTCGAGATGAGCGACTCCGGCGTTATCAACAAGACCTGCTTGGTTTACGGCCAGATGAACGAACCGCCGGGAGCGCGTCTGCGCGTCGGCCTCGCTGGTCTGACTGAAGCTGAGTACTTCCGCGAGCAGGGCCAGGACGTGCTTCTGTTCGTGGACAATATCTTCCGCTTCACCCAGGCTGGTTCTGAGGTGTCCGCACTTCTCGGCCGTATGCCTTCTGCTGTAGGCTATCAGCCGACGCTGGCTACCGAGATGGGCGACCTTCAGGAGCGCATTACCTCGACCTCGACTGGTTCCATCACTTCGGTGCAGGCCGTTTACGTCCCTGCTGACGACTTGACCGACCCGGCTCCGGCTACCACGTTCACGCACCTCGACGCGAAGACGGTTCTTTCCCGTTCCATCGCCGAGCTCGGCATCTACCCGGCTGTCGACCCGCTGGAGTCCACTTCCCGCGCGCTCGACCCGCAGATCGTCGGCGAGGAGCACTACCGCGTGGCTGTTGGCATCCAGGAGCTTCTGCAGAACTACAAGGACCTCCAGGACATCATTGCCATCCTCGGTATGGACGAGCTTTCCGAAGAGCAGAAGCTGGTCGTGAACCGTGCCCGTAAGGCGCAGCAGTTCTTCGGCCAGTGCTTCCACGTGGCCAAGCAGTTCACCGGTCTCGACGGCAAGTACGTCAAGCTCGAGGACACCATCCGTTCGTTCGGCGACATCCTCGACGGCAAGTGCGACGAGATTCCTGAGCAGTTCTTCCGCTTGAAGGGCTCCATCGACGAGGTGTACGCTGCTTACAACGAGTCGAAGGAAAAAGCCGATGCCTAAATTCCGTTGCACGGTGGCTATTCCGACCCGCGAGTTGTTCCACGGCGAGATCGAGTACGCTCAGATCCCGGGCAGTGAGGGCGACCTCGGCGTTATGGCCGGTCACGAGATGTTCGTGTGTACCAACCGCCCTGGCGTGTTGACGCTGACGCTCGATGAGGCCGGCAAGGATAAGCGCTACTTTGTGACGTACGGCGGATTCGCCCAGGTGCTCGACAACAACCTGTCGGTTCTCGCCCGTATGGGCAAGGACGTCGACAGCATCGATGTCGAGGAACTCACCGCTAAAGCGGCGAAGCTTCGTGAGGCTATCGCTCAGCTCGAGGGCAAGGGCGATGACCAATCGACGGCTCTGCTGGAAACGCACCGCACCAAGCTGGAGTGGTACGATCTTCAGCTCAAGGCTGTTGGTGCTGTGAAGTAGGCTTATCGCAGCCATCACTTGAAAAGGAAAGGCCGACTCCCGATGAGGGGGTCGGCCTTTTTGCTCGGTTATTTATGCCAATCGACGAGGCAGGAATCGAGGCCAGCGATAAGGGCCTCCTTGTCCATGTGTCGTCCGATGAAGCAGATCTTGTTCATGCGGTCGCCCACCTCGGGGTCCCAGTCTTCCATGATTTCAGGGTACTCGGTGATAGCCTGCTTGCGCTCTTCTTCGGTGGCGGCGTCGACGAACATGCTGCTTTCATCCATCGTCATCTGGCGGCCCGCCTGCTCGAAGACGTATGCGGTGTCGGGATGCTCGGTCACCCACATGATGCCCTTCGCGCGGATGATGCTCGTAGGCCATCCTTCCGCATATTCGTTGAGTTTGTCGAGGTCGAAGGGCTTGCGACGCTTGTAAATGAAGGTCTCGATGTCGTACTCGAGGACCTCGGGATCGTCATGTTCCTCGGGATGTTCCATCGCATCTACCCAGGCGGCGGAGTTGTACGCCTTCTCGAAATCGAAGCGGTTCGTGTCGAGAAGCTCGCTCATGGGAACGTCGCCACGCGTCGCCTCCACGATGACCGCTTCTTTCTGCAAGCTGCGAACGATTGCCTTTAGCTCGCTCATCTGCTCGGGCGTTACCTTGTCGGCCTTGTTCAGGATGAGCGTCGAGCAGAACTCGATCTGTTGGATGAGCAGGCTTTCGATATCGTCTTCGTCGATATCCTCCTCCAAAAGATCGCGTCCGCCGTTGAACTCGTCGTACATGCGCGCGCAGTCCACGACGGCGACGATGTTGTCCAAATCGAGCGGAGCGTGGCCCTCGTTTTTCGTCTGGTCGCAGAAGTCGGAGATGATATACGCGATGGGGATGGGCTCACAGATGCCCGATGCCTCGATGATGATGTAGTCGTACTTGCCCGCGTTCGCGATGTCGGTCAGCTGGTTGGCCAGGTCATCGGAAAGCGTGCAGCACAGACAGCCGTTCGTGAGCGGGATAAGGTCGCCGTCCATCTCGGAGAACCCGTTCGAGTCGATGAGCGCGGCATCGACGTTCACCTCGCCGATGTCGTTCACGATGACCGCGGCACGGATGCCCTCCTCGTTTGCGAGGATGTGGTTCAACAGCGTCGTCTTGCCTGCGCCGAGATACCCGGTGAGCAGGATAATTTTGATTGGCTTTTCTTCTTCCATGAAACGCTCCTTTGCAGTTAGCTTGATTGCTTTTGTTTGCTACCGCCCACTTTACTCCAAAGGTGCTTTGCTCGCGGCTATCTCCATGCGAAACCGTCCGTAATCGAACAAATGCTGTGGCTTTCGCGCAGCGACTGCGGTAAGCAAGACGGGTCTTGTCGCGCTGCGATACAATGCGGAGACGACACATGAATCGATGCCGGCCGCGCGAGGTTTTTCTTGCGCGGCAGCGTTGCGCATCCGCGCATTTCCCGTTCGCAGTATGCAGGAGAAGATACCTATGCCCGTAGACATCGCCACGTTGAATGGCCCTCAGGCCGAAGCTGTCCAGTGCACGGAAGGCCCGCTTTTGGTACTCGCGGGCGCAGGCTCGGGCAAGACGCGCGTGCTCACCTATCGCATCGCCCATCTCGTGGAGGACTTGGACGTGGCGCCGTGGGAAATACTTGCGATCACCTTCACCAACAAGGCGGCCGCTGAGATGCGCGAGCGCCTTCAGGGCATCATCGGGCCGCGGTGCCGCGGCATGTGGGTCTCTACCTTCCACAGTATGTGCGTGCGCATGTTGCGTGCGGATGCTGAACGCCTCGGCTTCTCGAAGAGCTTCACCATCTACGACACCGACGATCAGAAGCGCCTGTACAAGGAAATCATGGCCGAGCTCGACATCGATCCGAAGCGCTTTCCCGTAAACGCCCTCATGGGACGCATCTCCCAGGCGAAAAACGAGCTCATTGTGCCGGGTGATTTCGAGAAGCAGGCGATCGACCCGGTGGGGAAGGTGGCCGCCCGAATCTACACGCGACTGCAGGAACGTCTGCGTGCCGCGAACGCTTTCGACTTCGATGACCTGCTCGTGTACGCGTATCTGCTGCTGAAGAACCACCCCGATGTGCTCGAGGCATACCAGGAGCGCTTCCGCTACATCATGGTGGATGAATATCAGGACACGAACCATGCGCAGTATGCTATCACCGGGCTTTTGGCGCAGAAGTACAAAAACATCATGGTCGTGGGCGACGACGACCAGTCCATTTACTCGTGGCGCGGTGCCGACATCCGCAACATCCTCGAGTTCGAGCAGGACTATCCCAACTGCCATACGGTGAAACTCGAGCAGAACTACCGAAGCGTGGGCAATGTGCTCGCCGCCGCGAACGCGGTCATCGCGAACAACCAGCACCGCAAGGCGAAGAAGCTCTTTACCTCCGCCGAGGACGGCGAGAAGATCCACGTCTATATGGCAACCGACGAGCGCGACGAGGGCCGTTGGATCGCGGGCGAGATTGAGAAGCGCCGCTCGGCGGGCATGTCGTACAACCAGATTGCCGTTTTTTACCGTACGAACGCCCAATCGCGCATGCTTGAAGACATGCTTTTGCGCGCGGGCGTGCCCTACCGCATCGTCGGCGGCACAAAGTTCTTCGACCGCGCGGAAATCCGCGACGTCATGGCGTATCTCACGCTGGTCGTGAACCCCTCCGACGACATCGCTGCGAAGCGCGTCATCAACGTGCCGCGTCGCGGAATCGGCAAGACCACCATCGAGCGCATCGAGCAGTTTGCCCGCGAGATGGGCATGACGTTCATGCAGGGGGCTGAGCTTGTCGTGCTTGACCCCGAGCTGCGCGCCTCGACCCGTCGCGCGGTGGGCGAGTTCGTGGAGCTTATCAAGGAGGCTCAGGAGTACTCAGGCGAGCTGCGCCGCGTGGTGGAGATGATCGTCGATCGCGCGGGGCTCATCTCGGCGCTCACCAACGAGAACACCGATGAAGCGCGCGGGCGCATCGAGAACATCCAGGAGTTCATGGGCGTCGTCGACGAGTTCTCGCAGACGCATGAGGAAGACGACGCGGAGTTCGCCGCGCCGACGGAAGGGGACACGGTTGCCGGCGATGCGGAACCTGCGCGCGTGCTTCGCGGGGATTCTCTTGCCGATTTCATCGAATGGGTGCGCCTGCGCACCGATTTGGACACCATGGGGGAAGACGGCAAGGCTGTCACGCTCATGACCGTGCATTCCTCGAAGGGCCTCGAGTTCGACTGCGTGTTCACGGCGGGTATGGAGGAGACGCTTTTCCCGCATATGAACAGCGTAAACGATGCTGCGGGAATCGAGGAGGAGCGCAGGCTTGCCTACGTTGCGATCACGCGTGCGCGAAAGGTGCTCTACCTCACGTGTGCGCAGCAGCGCCAGATTTTCGGCCAGACGTCGGCGAACCCGGTATCGCGCTTCATCCACGAGATTCCTGCCGAGCTGCGCCAAACCTCGGGGCTGGGCTCTGCGGGCTTTTCCGGCACTGGCTGGGAGAAACGTGGAAGCCGTCGTGGTATCGCGGGAAGCGGTACGGAAGCGGGCGGCGGTCGCGTGTTCGG
>JABLTK010045735.1_pt1 | contig 11095 bp, 13 predicted proteins | sample 7160131 | NCBI WGS metagenome assembly JABLTK01 (sample SAMN14651221, study PRJNA627086) | human gut metagenome | isolation source: feces | host: Homo sapiens
CTTCGAAAACGAGAATCGTCAAGTAATTACTCCACAATCCGGCATTGATAACAACAACATAATCACCACATTCAGGATCACTTGGATTATATGTAGGTTTATGCTTTCCCATCAGTACTGCAGAGATCTGAGTAGCCAACCGACCAAGAACCTAGAGGAAACTCGCAACCATAATGTCAAACTTGTCCCTTTGCATCGATAACGTGCCAGACACGATTACCGTTGCGCTCTAGAATCCTTCCCGCTCCTGACATCGTCGAGTTGAATCTAGATGTTACAATTGCGATGAATCGACTATGAGTGCACCATACCAAAGAATGGGGATCCCAAGAATTGAACAGATTCTATTCTCCAAAGACAGATTGTGTGTCCTCTACCTGTAGTAAACAGAGACAGTCCAATAATACAAGAAGAGACAAAAGATAGTTCATTATCAACTCAGAGACATGATAGCATCCGTCCAGATATGTGGAAGTCGATCCTTAAAACGATTTCTTTCGTTTACAAAACTTGGAGTGCGATCTGAGTTAGTAAAACAGCTGGGTGGTCTGAATATCGTAAAGCCTACGGTGATCCAAGAGAAGGTATATTCTAAAGGGAATGTATCATTTTGGTAGTCAATTCCATTACAACTGAAAAACGTGTATCCTATTGCTCTATCATCCGAGACTGGTAGTGGAAAGACCCTAGCATATCTTCTTCCTTATTTGAATGATTACATGAACAATGCAAACACTCGCTTAGTCGTTATGACTCCAAGAAAGGAATTGGCTTATCAATTTGATACTGTTCTCCATCAATTGATACCTTCAATCTCATCTACAGTATTAGTAGGCAAGTCAACAATGGATAAAAGTGATTCGAATGGAATTGAACGGGGAGTATTTCCGAATGTGATCGTTGGTACTGCATTGCCAGTTCATGAAGTATGTGTGTCATTATGGAAGTAACTCATAGTATATCCGAAAGGCATTTCGTAAATGTGACATTGAATCGCTTGCAATGTTCCAACATCTCATTTCAATCTTGGTCCTCGATGAAGCCGATGTGTTATTAAATGATCCTTTCAAATGGAAAGTCCTGGAATCTCTTCATATCTTGCAGAAAACAAATCGCAATCTCAAAGTAGTAGCAGCAGGAGCCACACTTCCGCGAAATGGTACAACTCTTCTGATTTAATGAGAATAGGTCGGCGAACTGCTGGAGGAGTACTAGAATCGGAGTTTCCTAATCTCACATGGATAGAAGGATCTTTTCAGAATAGTATTCCTGATAATATCTCAGTGGAGTTTCTAGAACAAAAGAATAATGAAGAGAAACTAGCTTCATTGAAGGAGCTTGTTCCACGATTAGAAGGAATTCCAAGTCTGGTATTTGTGAGAAATGCAAAAGGGTGTAAACAAGTGGCAGATCAATTGAAACTGTTGAATCTAAAGGTTCAAACAATCTCTCAAGATGATACACAAGAGCAGCGTGAGAGGGGAGTGAAGCTTGTATTGAAAGGAAGTCCATTGTGTACTGTGTGTACGGACATCTTGAGTCGAGGTGTGGACACGACTAGAATCAAAATGATTATTCAGTATGATTTTGCTCGGGATGTAACAACGTTCCTTCATCGCTGTGGTCGAACAGGAAGAAATGGAGAGAAGGGATCAGGTGAAAAAGAATGATTGAAGTGATATCTAGTGATATGTATGGTAACACCAGATAATGAATTGCTCTATCGACGAATCCTTGTAAGGATAGACAGTAGAGAATGATGGGATAGGAATGTGGAGTTCATAATGACTTATCGCCTCTCTACTCTCGTAAACGACTCCTTCGAAAAAAGGAAAAGAAACAAAATCAAGTCCTTTAGACTCCTGTATGTTTAACAAAGAATCAAACCTATTAGTAATCAGCATTCTTAGGCCAGCGAGGGAAAGGAATCACATCACGAATGTTCTCCATTCCAGTCACAAACATGACCAATCGTTCAAATCCCAATCCAAATCCACTATGAGGGACAGTTCCATAACGACGGAGATCCAAATACCACTCCAATGTGTCCTTGGACATATGCATCTCCTCAATCCTCTTCTCCAACACTTCCAAGTGTTCCTCTCTCTGTGATCCTCCAATGAGTTCACCAATCTTGGGTACCAGAATATCCATAGCTCGCACTGTCTTACCATCCTCGTTCAACTTCATATAGAAAGCCTTGATCTCCTTAGGATAATCTGTCATGATCACGGGTCTCTTGAATACCTGTTCTGTCAGATAACGCTCGTGCTCTGAACCCAGGTCCAAACCCCAATAAGGCTTCACTTCGAACTTCACTGTCTTTGCAGCCTCTTCCAGAATCTCAATAGCCTTTGTGTACGGTAGATGTACGAACGGACTCTCCAAGACATTCTTCAGTCGATCCAACAGACCCTGTCCATCATCCTCACACTCAATCCCTACAGGCTCGATCTGTTTCTCAAAGAAAGCCAGATCGTCAGCATTATGTTCCATCACATACGAAGTACAAAACTTCACATAGTCTTCGGCTACAGCCATATCTACCTCGAGATCAGCAAAGCTAATTGTAATAAACATGTTTCTGATCCTACGCCATCTCAGGCTCGATCATCCAGAATTCAGACAAATGACGCACAGAATGAGAATTCTCAGCACGGAAGGTAGGTCCGAAAGTATAAACATCACAGAGAGCGCAGCAATAGGTTTCCACATTCAACTGACCACTCACAGTCATCTTGGCATGTTTGCCAAAGAAGTCCTTGGAGTAATCAATCATACCCTCAGGAGTAGCAGGAATATCCTTAACCTTCTCATCCAGCATAGTGGTCACAGTGAACATTTCACCAGCTCCCTCACAATCAGCAGTAGTAATAATGGGAGTGTGAATGTACTTGAATCCACGTTCTTGGAAAAAGAGGTGAGTAGCGAAGGCACAAGAGTTGCGAACACGAGCTACTGCACCAATCTATCATGAATCCGATGTAGCAAAGACTACAGTGTTCGTACGAGAACGAAGATGAGCAATGTCACGGAGGTGTTCCAGAGTATGTCTCTTCTTAGCAAGAGGGAACTTAGCAGGGTCACAAGCTCCAAGGACAACCACTTCAACTGCATGAAGTTCCACAGGCTGACCAGCAGCAGGACTCTTAACAAGAATACCCTTGATTTGAAGACACACACCGACGTTTCCTGCCTTCAAAACCTGATCATAGTTGGAAACCTTTTCACTATCCACTATCCATGAGAGAAACCGAACAAACCAAACTGATGCATTGAAGGTTATCGAAAGTAGAACCATCGTTCATAACAACAAATGCAAACTTGCCTCCTCCCTGCACATCATTTCAATGCCAAAACCTTACTTGCTTACGGATCGTTCTAGTCCAACCTCCGATGGTGATCATCTTACCAACGTAGGAAAGACCTTTGTCAGCTACATCATAAGAGAATTAGACCAAATATACGAGTGCAAATAATATCTCTGATAAGAATTCTTCTTCTCTTCCAAACATCATCAACTTTGTTAGTGGCTTTACAGACCTCAGGATGAACGGTAGGAAGAGTGAGCTCCTCAGCAGTTTCAGGAATAACAACCTCAGTCATGCTAGAATCAGGACAATAGCAACAATAATGTGAGAATGACAATCAGTTGAAAGAATGGATAGAATAGTGCCGCTGATAATCGAAAAGAACCGTAATCTCCCTTATCATAGGAACTCTCCTCTCCTTTTCTCCTGTTAGGTGTCGGAGAAACCCGGTAAAATGAGCAATTATGCGGATTTGGTTACCTGTTCTCCTTTCTTGTTTTAAGTTGATAGAGAATATTGGTTGTGCTCCACAAACTCTTATAATCCATTTTTGGGTTAGGTACTTTCGATCACAATTGTCTTCAACTGCTAGGCTCTTTGTGACTACCCCAATTATCTATTTATTGGGATTAGCATTTCTTCGATAAGGACTTAGATTGTTAGTCTCTCGGTTTGTTCGTGTTCTCGATTACAAACTCATCGAATGAATCAGCCTCATTACCTACATGTAGTGTATCTATAGGAGTGTGATAAGGAGTAGAAAAAAAACCATAATAAGGGAAATAGCAAACATGGAGGATCAGGAAAGGCTGTCAGATCTGATTTCTCGCCGTATGTTACAGAGTAGAGTTACTAATGATTGTAGTTCTGGATATCAGCCTTCCTCTTCATGGAGACTGAGTTCGACCATTTCCCCGTATTGTGACTTTATACCTTTCTGATAGATAGTTCTTCTCTTTCTGTTGGTGAAATGAACGCAAGTCCTCACTTTCAGCAAGGTACTACGGTGAATCCTACTTATCGATCCAACCGTTTAGATACCCATAGAGGCAAGTAGTTATAAACGTTCAAAGTGAGATTTAGTCAACAACCCTTCGATAATCAGATGCGAGCTACCTGGACTAACCCAGTAGACCGATCTTCTCACTATCATGATTACTCTTCAGGACGTCATTTATCACAATCTTATATGTCTGGTCAGAGTGATTGGGATCGACAAGGAACTGTTCCATCTTCAGCTATTGTATCAAACTCTTGGCGGGATTCTTCGCATTCCCACCAAGCAGATCCATATTACGAAACAGAGCTTTTCCATTCCAATGATTCTTCCATGTTTTCTGCTCCTCCATATCGTACTTCAGGTTCCGCATTCCGACGTAATCTCTCTGCTATGAAGTCCTCTCCTTTTTCTCGTGAGTATCAGGGGGATTATTATAACGATAATGAATATTCAAGTGGTTTGTATGATTTTAACGATCTAAATCACACTTTCCGAGGATTAGAAGGATCATTTGTTGAACCGTGGGAATTGGGTGATTCGTTATGGGTAAATGTCCCTTCAAACAGTTCATCAGATCCACCAGCACCTCGAAGTGTTTTTGGATTCAGTGATAATGTGTACTTAGATCCTCTAGATTGTGAAGGGATGTCTGTGTTTAATACAGGTCAGGGTATTTATGCCCCACGACCTCATTTTTCAAACCCACCTCTGAATCGGTCAGAGTCATTTTCGTCTCATAGTTCACATGTTTCAACAGAACGTATAATATCTCAGAAAAAGACTCCAGCTTCATCCCTTGCTTCAATTGCTGTCTCCAATGGTGGTGTGAATCCTCCAATTCACTTATCTCAATTGTGGCAAGAACCAGTATACCGTCGAATTTGGGATGGATTTGATGGAGAGAAACAACGTTATCTGTCAAAAGCATCTCAGCAAAAAGTGGAAGGAGATAAAGATTTGATCAAACGTCGTATTGAAGTTGGTATTCAAGAGAAGAAGATATGTCATATTACAAAGTCAAGAACGATATTCGTAGAATTAGTGCTGGAATACGGAAGTAACATCCAAGTCTGGTTGGAATTCTGTCGATTAGAAATGGAATGTGGAGAGTATAAGAATTCTCGTATCGTGTTGATGACCGCATGTACCCAACATCCACATAACGAACTGCTTCTCCAAAAACGGCTTCGTGTAGAAGAGCGATTACGTTCTGTGAATGAAGTTATTGAATTACTAAATGAATTGCGCTATTTGGATACGCAGAAATCAATGAAGATTATGGTTGAAGGACTTAGTGTGTTGGCGAAACTGGGATATGAGAAGATGGCTTATGAACTTGGCTCTTCAGTAACTTATCCTTCAAAGTATTATACTGGAAATCTATATTATGGAATGATGTTGGGAGAACAGAGAGCAGGAAGACGTGATGTACTGCTTTCTCTTGCAAATGAGGCTTTGAAGATTTTCCCAAAATATGGCCCATTATGGTTCTTCTGTTTTGACTTGTTTGAACACGAATTGATTATTACATGGAATAGTCAAAGGATGTATGACTTACTAAAGGCAGATAGAATTGAAGCCTTTGCTGAACAAGCACATTCTCAATTGACATCTGATATCTTATGGAAGGTATATCTTCTTCGTGTATATTGTTGGTTACGAAGTTGTATGTACATGCGATCTGTTACATTCGATGATGTGAACTTGCTTTTGACAATTCATCTCTAGCCATCTCGACTTCCAGAACTTCTTCAATGTGAATCTATCTGTTTTGCAAAGGCGTATAAGAGCATGAGAGCTTGTGTTGAAGTCTGTCCAGAGAATCTTCGATGGAAGCTGTATATGCTGGTAGCTCGTTACGTCAATTTGATTGGTTATCGAGCTCTAGGGCGAAAGGTATAATTCCTCCTTCTATTGACATTTAGTTCATCCAGCGTAGTTATCATTTAGTTCCAATCAAATCCCGTCATTCTGTTCTTTTGGAGTACAGCAAGATGGAGTATCATGGGTATCATTTCGCCACTAGCATTGGTCTGTTAAATTTTGGTATTCAGACGTTTCCTACTGAATGGAAACTTCTCTTAGAGCGTGTGAATCAGTTCATTCTTCATGAGCAATTCTCAGAAGCACTTCGATTGACTGTTGATGCCCTCAAAACACACATTGGAGCTGGTAGACTCTGGTCTAGTTACATTCATTTGATCCATCAGTATTGCTTTGTTCTCTCAGTAATTTCTAGGTTATTTGGCCCTGAGTATGCCTTAGAGGCATTTCATCAATCACTCAAACATGTTGCCAAATCTGGAGAAGTGTGGTGTGAAGGAGCTCGTATCTATCTGAATCCAACATCTCGTCACTTCAACCCACTCAATGCATCCAAATGTCTAAACTTTGCAGTGTTCTTCACACCTCAATATGGTGATTCATTTATTGAGGCTCTTCGTCTAGCTATAATCACATCAGATGCCTTCTTGATGTTTCATCAGATACAGAGTCCGTATCGTCTTGCATTCTTATTGCGTTCTCTTCCTTCCATTGTCTTCTTCATGAAACGATCATCCTATTATCAACCAAATTATGGCCCACTGTGGTTCCGTTGTCAAGAGTTCATTACTTCATCCCCAAAAGAAGTTGGTATTGTGGAGAGGCTTTGAGCGATAGGTTATGTACCATGCTTATCATATTACTGCTGGAGAAGTGGCTCGTGATGCCGATCTCTATTACGAAGCATTATTGCGAGCTGGGAAGTATCGATCGCAGAGACTGAAGAGACGTGGTAAGGGCATTACAGTGGAACCTCCTGAGATGGAGGAGATAAGGATCTCTGAGGCTCGGAAACAGTTTACTTATGCATTCAAACCCGATTATATGTTTCAAGTGTTGAATCAACCTTCTCAAATGATTCGTCAGATGAAGATCTTGTATGGAGCATCCCAGATGGACAACTAGTCTTTGTAAGTTTCCATTTGTGAATTGCTTTTGTTAACAAACACTATAATCAACTTCTTTATTATTATCCTTCTTATCCTTATCATTGTTTTGTGATTCTTGTAATGATTCCAACATTGCTGCACGCAACTACATGTCAATTCTTCTCCACGTCCTTACATCCGCTATATATTCCTCATCTACATCCTCTCCTTCAAAGGCTTGCTTTAACTCTTCCATATCATCCGATTTCCCTGATGACTCCATCGTATCTGTCATCATCGGAGCCATCGCCTGACCTGTCTCTTGTTGATATGTACGCATCGATTCCTCCAGTACACGACGCAATTCAGGGTCCAAAGCATCATCGTCATCAAATCCGTTTCCTGTATGAGTGGGCAAGATAATGTCATTGAAACTCTGATACGATGACACTTCGTAAAGATGGCTACAATGAATATTAAGAATCGCCTTTACCTATTATCGTCCAAGTTGACTTGGGAAATGAAATTCGATAGAACCTCATGATTCTCTTCCATTTCTCCGAAAGAAAGGATATCCACAGCAATTTGATCCTTTGACAACATTAACGCCAGTCTAAATTCAATTTCCTCTAGGAACTTTTACCTCAATAATTTTGGATTTTCTTTGATTGGGCTTCCAACGAAAGCAATTATTCGTGTTTTACCGTTTGTATTCTCTCTGTGCTTGAGAACAAGCTATACCGTAAAAAGAAAACATAATATGTTACTTGAGCCATCGCTAGACCACGATACAGGTCGCATTCCCCCTTTCTCTCCAGTTGCTTCATTGAAGTTCCCAATTTATATCGTTCGCGAGTAAGCGATGTTTGAACCGTTACACTACACTAATTACCAACAGTTTATCATAAATACCGATTTCCTCCCATGGTGATAATACCCATGGTATTTTCTGGATTTGCGTCTAAAAACACTGGATAAAAGTCATAAACTACGAATAAGGACGAAGAATCAGTCTCTCACTTGAATCGAGTTGAGCATCTAGACGAGTTGGACGGTAATCACCATTTCTGGACCAAGCAGAATTATCAATACTAGAAGCATTACAGTGATACTAAAGAAGACCTTACCAAAATACGACATGTTCTAATCCTTCCATGCTATTATCTCTTGTGGAACAGAAATATAATTTGTAAACAAAGAAATAACAAGTATTGATAGAATAAAAACAGAATCGCGGTTTTTCATAAATAGTCGAATACACAAACAGTAGTTCAAGAAGATAAGGATACATAGAGGTTATCTCTTAGGTCCAGGGATAGCGTAGAATTAAGTTACTACTAAATAGATTCTTAAGGATATGAAAGACCCAGTTCGTTTCGTAGAAAAGGCATTGTTCTGTGCAGTCTGGATATACTGAGGATTTCCTGAAACAGGTGGATGGATCATGGGCTGTCCATTTGGTCCTCTAATAATACTACTTTGCTGTATATTTTGGAGCATAGTCTGATTTCGTATTGCAGGAGGAAACTGCTGTTGGGGAGACGATCGAGCTAGAGGACGAGTTGACGGAGGTGATGAGACAGGAGAGCGACTGAATGAGGCAGGTACTTGAGGATGTTGCTGCTGAGGCTGATGTACAGTTTGAGGTTGAGCAGTTTGAGGTTGAAGTGGTTGGGGCTTAATGAGCTGTGGTTGTACAGGTTGCTGTTGCACTGACTGTAGTTGTACAGGTTGTTGTGCTGATTGTTGCTGCCCCATAGAATTCATTTCCATATCCAATGCATCCAGATCAATACCATTCAACAAATCACTCGACTGAGAAATCTCTGTCGGAGGAGCCTTCATATCCACACTCGGCTTAGATAATGGAACTTCAACTACTGTTTCAACCTCTGTTTTCGCTGAAGTAGCCGGCATCTCTGATTCAAGACCATTCGGCTCTATCTCACGAGGAGAATTCTTCCCTGGGATGGTGGTCGAAACATTTACTTCCTTTTCATCCCCAGGTTTCAATTCCGTATCCAAGCTGTTCTTATCATCAGCTGAACTATAGAAAGCAGAAAAATAGATTCCAAATAGTCGTAGCGACTGCTGGCGAGCATGCATTACCGCCTTCTACTAATCACCACCCATTCACAAACAGACCGTTTTTGCTTCTTGAATAGCGGCACCTTTCGAAGCATATTTAGCTTCAGCAAAACCGATGTTTTCGTGATACGAACCATCTTTCAAGATGACTCGAACAATTGCAGTCACTCCAACACACCATAACGACAATTCTTGTTCCATATAGTCGACATTCAAACTCATAATTCGATCACTCCACCCATTGAAACTACACATCACGAAAAGAAACAAATCGTACAGAAACAGTTCATTTGCCAAGTCAATTTTTGATCCTAGTGTATTCGATCTATCAGAAAGGAAAAACGGCAAATCATACCTCAACGATGTTACATTTTGCTGACAACCAGGCTGCATGTTGGTGGACGGTGGAGATTGAAGCGTTCGTTGAATTACTTGTTGTTCTTCAGGATCAAAAGGACAACTCCCAAACGCAGGACCTTCTCCTAGTTCTGATGTTACTCTACTTGCCTGCATAATTCAGGACTTCACCAGGACATGAATAAGGTAAATATGCCAAATCTGCTTTTGCCGCCATTTTTCTTATGTACCTAATTCTTTCAAGAATGAAGGAAATGGTTTCATAAATACAGAAAACAAAGATCTTTAATTACAGTATATCAAACGGCACGATGGTTCTTTCAGGAGACGTTAACCAACAGGATCAACATATCTTAGAGAATGTCAGGGGACAATTGAATTATGAAAAGGGACTCACTATTGTGATGAATTCTCATTCCATGGTATGACTCTCCATCGAATTGGTTACAAACAGATCGAAGAACACAGGTACAGTCTATCAAATCTCCAACTGCCTTCTTCCTATCGACTTGTCCTTGGGTCGAAATCACAATTTCGACGGAAAGTAAGACATCGGACAATTTCATAAAAAGGTGTTTGATGCTATTCATATTCCATATTCTGCCTGTAGCGCCGGGATTGACGAAAAACGAATTCGAGATGATGACCCAAAGAAACTTACAATGAAATTAGCCGAAGCTAAACTGGAAGTAGGAATGTAGAGTAAGTTCAACAAGAAAGGCGATTTTGAAGAAATCTTCTTTTTCTAATGCAATTATTATCACTGGAGATCAGGTTGCAGTTAAAGATGGGGTGATTCGAGAAAAGCCAGTTAACAAAGCTCAGTGCTATTCTTATTTGGAAAGTTACTCCAATTCCGATGTGGACTTATATAGTTCTGTTTGTATTTACAATACGGAAACAAAGAAACGATATGTTGATTGTGATGTGTCCACAATTAAAGTAGGAATGAGAAATACAATTAATGATCAGTTTCTAACGATTCCCTCGGAAGTTCAGGATCATTTGATTAAGAAAGGCGATGTGATGTACACTTGTGGAGGAATCACTGTTGAGAATCCAGAACTACAGAAATGTATTTCTTGTATGGATGAAATGGATCGTGTAGAAGAGGTGTATTGTCCTCACATGTAGATCATGGGTATGCCATTGCAATTGATACAACAAGGAATTACAGCAGTTTGCTAACACTTCATCTGTTTCCAACATACACAATGGACACATAAAAGAATTAGGACGAATCTACATTCCTCCGATAGGACACTGAGTTGATGCTTTTTCCCATGATACTGCGCATATCATCAGGAGAACTGTCATCATCGTCCTCTTCAACTAACCTCTGTATTAGTTTTCGCAATGGCAATTCTTCCTTCCGGATATCAAAACTGTCCTCAATGCTACGAAGCAGTGAAACTGCCACACCTCGA